>Ga0247841_10000812_pt1 | contig 77073 bp, 86 predicted proteins | sample LaCruzMarch2015__2_FD_192410 | JGI IMG/M metagenome (GOLD analysis project Ga0247841, IMG submission 192410) | Freshwater microbial communities from meromictic Lake La Cruz, Castile-La Mancha, Spain - LaCruzMarch2015_18m | ecosystem: Environmental > Aquatic > Freshwater > Lake | place: Spain... | reverse complement strand
GCAGCTTCTCCAGGAGATACTATTTCTGTAAAGGTTAAATTCACATCTGTAGAAGATTTGAATGATGTAAAACTTAGTGTCTATATAGATGGATACAAAAGTGATGTTTATGCCTCAACACCAAGATTCAACGTCTTGGCTAATAAGACATATACAAAAACATTAAGCATCAAACTTCCTTCTGCATTAGATATGGATGATGTTGATGAAACATTAACTCTTACAGCTAGAATAGCAGACAAAGATGACGATAAAGAAACTACACGAGAAATAACATTGCAAAAAGATTCATATGAGTTCAATGTACTTTCTGTTGATGCTCCATTAGAAGCATACGCAGGAGACATAATCGCATTAGATGTTGTTCTTGCAAATGAAGGAACAGACACTCTTGAGAACTCTTTTGTCACAGCAATGATAGCTGAATTAGGCGTCCAAAAGAAAGCTTATTTCGGAGATATCTACCCTGAAGACAATTATGATGACGACGACGGCAATGAGGATGCAAGAGAAAGAAGGATATATTTAACTATACCTTCAAATGCTCCAACAGGAGTATACCAAATAGAAGTTTCTGCTTCTAACTACGACGCATCTTCAATAGTCAAGAAAAGCATTGCAATAACAGGATCAGCTGTAGAAAACGACGATAATACAGTAACAACAGACGATAACAAGACAACAGGAATTCCAAATTCCATAGTAATCTTGACAATTGTCCTTGTGGTTATATTCGTTGTTTTGCTTGTTGTTTTAATAATATTGCTAACTAGAAAACCCTCTGAGAAGACAAACGATTTCGGAGAAACAAGTTATTATTAATTTTTAATTTCTTTTTTTATTTTTTTAACTTTTTTCTATGAACAAATCATAGTCTTTTCTTATTTATTATTTTTATTTTTTATACTCTCAATTAAAAACCACATATTCAAACAAACCATATTAAACATGCTAGAAAACAATGATGATATTTGCAGATGTTTTTTCAAGAGGAATATCCCAATTCTTGTAGGCGAAAGCGTAGATAAAATACGGATGAAGTATGTTCCCAAAGATGGCAAACCATTCCCAGAAACAAGGAGGCTCGGTGAAATTGTAGCTCCAACAAATTGCAGATATTGTATAGTCTATGGAGAGGAATATTATTGCGGTAACGAACAAAGAATAACGAAGTATGAACAAGATATGGCATTTGAAACAACCTCAACTAAAAGCAAGACAACAAAGCGAATTCCTAGGATTAAACTTCTAAACTAACAACCTTGCTTATCTTATCCTGCATGCTTACACCATAAAGAACAGGAGATTCTGTTATAAGTGAATCATTATGTGTAATAATCAAATATTGCCCGCGATTCATATACCTTTTTAATAATGCAGCCAATCTTTCGCTGTTATGCCTGTCCAAAGCAGCATCAATCTCATCAAAAATATAAAAGCAATAAGGCCTATACTCTTGTATCGCAAATATAAGTGAAAGAGAAATTAATGATTGTTCCCCCCCAGAAAGGGAATGTGTATCAAAATATTTACCTTTACCCACTTTAATGAGCATCTCTATTCCGCCTGCAAAGATATCTTCTTTGTTTGTTGGTTCAAGTGTAGCTGTCCCTTTGCTGCTTAATTGTGAAAAATTTCTTGAGAACAATTCGTTTATTTTTTCAAGTGTCATAAAAAAAGCTTTTTTCTTCTTTTTGTCTATATCTTCTATAACCTTCATTATCTCTTCTTTTTCTTCAAGAATCTTATTTGCTTTTTCTTCAACTTTTTCATACTCTTTTTTTATCTCTTCATAAACCTCTATCGCTCTTAAATTTACAGAGCCTATGCCGCCCAGAGCCTGTTGTGTTTCTTCAATCTTCTTTCTTAAAACTTCATTATTCATGCGTAATGTCTCTGCTCCGGCAAATTCTTTAATTTCTTCTTCAACAGCACTCTTCTCAGCCAAAAACCTCGCTCTTTCTATCTTAAAATTATTCACTCTTTCTTCTATTAATTGTTTATCATTTTGCTTTCTCATTGAATCATTTTCAAAAAATCGTATTTTTTCTTGATATTTGCTCTTTTCATCAAGTGTCTTCTTGAATCGTTCCTTGAGCATCATATCACTTTTATTTTTTTCATCAAGTATCTCTTGTTTCTCATCAATTTTTTCACATACCTCTTTGAGTTCGTTGGAACTTTCTTCAACTTCCCGCCCCACTTCTTTAAGGGATATTCTCATTCTTTCAAGCTCTCTTTGTCTCATAATAATATCCATATCCATATTTTTTTCTTCGTGTCTTTCAAGCTCTTGCACTTCTACTCTTAGAATATCATAGTTTTCTTCACTGGTCTTTATAGATATGATCTGCTTTTCGAGACCGCTTTTTTTGTTTATAAGCTCAGAATATTCTGCTTCAAAATTTTTCAACTCTTCTGAAAATTTTCTTAAATCATTTTTCTTTTCATTGATAAGCTCAAGCTTAAGCACATCTTGGCTTCTTATTCCTACTTCGTTTTCAGCTCTTTTCAATTCGTCATTTATTCTTCTAAGGCTCTCGCTTATTTCATTTATAGTTTTCTCAGCGTTTTCTTTTGATGTTTTATATTTCCTTTTTTCTTGTTCTTGTTCTTCAACAACATGATTAACATGATCCTTGGTTATTTTTGTCTTGCATAAGGGGCAGATGTCTAATGATGAAACTTTATTGTTTATTTTTTCTATTTCTTCTATCTGCTTTTCAGAAATCGCAATAGTTTTTTCGTTCTCACTTCTTCTCTTTATTAAATTATCAAACTCTTTTTTAAATTTTTCAACTTCTATTCTTAATAAAGCGATTCTCTCTTTTTGTCCGTCTATATTTTCCTTTGATTTTAATTCTGACTCGAGCTGGCGTATTCTACCAAATATATTATCAGAGTCTATCTTTGTTCTTTGTATTTGAACCTGTTTGTCTTCTATCTTTGTATTAAGCGAAGATAACTTTGACTTTAGAATATAAAGATTTCTTCTTTGTTCGTCTATACTTTCAAGTTCTTTCTTTTTATCAACAAGCTCTTTTTTCAGGCTTTTTCCGCCAGATTTTTTTACATTAGTTATTTCAACTTCAGAATCCCTTATCTTTATCTCAATCTCTTCTGCTCTTTTTTTCATTTCATTAACCTTATTTTCATCATTGCGTTTCTGGGTTTCAAGCCCAGCTAATTCTGCCCTCAAATCAGAAATTTCTGCATTAACTCTATCCTGTTCAAGTCCAGATGACTTTTGTATATTTAATGAGATATTATTCACTTTCTCAGATAAAATTGCAATTTCTTGGCTATTTTTTTCAAGAAACTGATTTATTTTTCCTATCGCACCTTGTTCTTTTTCGATACTTTCATTTATTCCCCCTATCTTTCCTTCTTTGTCTTTTATGTTGTTCTGGCATACAGACGCCTTGAAGTTTTTTAGTTCTTCTTGAAGTTTTTTGAATTTAAGCGCATTTCTTCTCTCATCTTCAAGATTCTTCAGGTAAATATTTCTCTCTCTTAATATAGCAGAGACTTCTTTAAGTTTGTTCTCGGTTTTTTCAAGTTCATTAATGGAATTTTTTTTCCTCATTTCATAAACAGAAATTCCAGCTACTTCTTCTATAACTCCCCGCCTCTCATCGGGAGACATTTTTACAAAACTATCAATTTCACCCTGGAGAACAATATTAAAGCCATTTGGGTCTATATTTGCCTGACTTAAAAGTTCTAAAACATCCTGTCTTGTTTTTACTTCGTTATTTATCTTATAAATTCCTTGCCCGTTTCTTCTCAATATCCTTTTTATGCTAACATCAGGTTGATCAAGTGAAAATCCTTTGTCGGTATTGTCAAAGATAAGCTCTACACTTGCCTCTGCCGCAGGCTTATATTGATGTGTTCCTGCAAAAATAAGATTAGAAAGCCTTTTTGCCCTCATGCTTTTGCTTCCCATTCTTCCAAGAACAAAACAAATAGCATCAGTTACATTGCTTTTTCCGCTCCCATTTGCACCTATAATTACATTCATCTCGCTTTTGAAAGGTATTTTTGTCTCTCTTGCAAAGCTTTTGAAGCCATGAATTACCAGCTCTTTTATAAATGGCATAAAAAGGGTTAGGAAAAAGGATATTTAAAGTTTTATTTATACAGAACCAATATAAATCATCTTTATTATTAACACTATAATTCCCATAATTGAGAAGACTAAATCGGAAAATAAAACTTTTCCATGTATTTTTTTAGAGGAGGGTATCATTGCGATTAAAAAAAGACCAAAAATAACGCATTCAATATAAGCTATACTTGATTTAACAGAAGAGATTAAAAAACCCAAGACCAAAAATAACTGGATTGTCTGGTATACAAAATGAGCTATGCCTGCCCCTGTTACTTTTTTTGTCTTTAAGTCAAACATAAAACTTTCTTTCTTTTCTTTAATAGAGACATTGCTCCAGTGAATATACAAAAAAATTCCGGCAATTAAAGATATAGCAGATAGAAAAAATGTTTGCAGGAGGTTAAGATTAAAAACATATACCCATAAAAAATTAAAAAACACAAAAATAAAATCAAAATAATAACATGTTAAATGTTTTTTAAAGAGGTTCAATCTTTTGTCTTTAAGTGAAAAAGAGTATTCAATTATCCAATTTATTATTGGTAGTGATGCTAATATCAAACCAGTCATTAATAGACTTATCACCATTTTCCCAAACTCTCCTGTTTATTCTCTTTTTCTTTAACTCCCAAACTCTTATTCCTAGCGGTCTTCCAAGTCTGCCAGCTTTCTCTGAATATTCTTTCTTTCTTAAAATCATTAACATGCTCCTTAAGAAAAGCTTTTGTGTAAGGATCGCTTGGATATCCACTCCCAAAATCAATGCCTATCTGTTTTTTTATCTTTTCTATCTCTTCATCTCTCGTAACCTTTGCAATAATACTCGCAGCAGAAACAACAGGATGATTGAAGTCTGCTTTATGTTCACAATGTATCTCTAATTTTTTTTCTTTTACATATTCAAGTAGCTGGTTTTTCCAGCCAGAAGTGTTTATAGAAGGGCAGTCCAATATTATCTTTACATTTTTCTTTTCTTCTTCAGAGAGATGTTCTGTTATTTCGTTAATAATCATTGCAGATGCAAGTGCCTCAACCTGGTTTAAGTTTAATCCAATTCCCATACCAGTATCTATCTCAGAAGGGGTAATCATTTTTGTTCTGAACATTTTTACTTCTTTTTTTATTATTTCTGCTAGTTTTTCTCTTTGAGCCGGTGTAAGAAGCTTCGAATCTTTTGCTCCCAACTCCTTTAATTCTTTTTCTTTTTCTGATTCAATCAGAACCCCGCATAAAAGCATAGGGCCTATGACAGGACCGCGCCCCGCATCGTCTATTCCAAGAAGATAATTTGTTTTTTTCATTCTTTTTTCTCGAATTATGTATTAATTTTCAGGCTAATAAACTTTTCCACTTAACTTTAGAATAATTCCGGCAAGACTTCCTTATATATGCACCAGTTAACTCTTCTTTTATCCAAAATATGCCGGTTATAAACATGATCAAAAATTACATGTTCCCAAGTCGGGATTTCTTCGCCATCTATTTCGGGTTTATCATCAATAAGCATATGTGCTTTCTCAATAGTTTTATCTTCTCTAAAGAGGGTTCTTGCTGGCCATTTTGCCCCAAGTTTTTCTTCAATCGCTGCAAGTTTTTCTGGCCTACAGTAAGGTGACTCTACAGGAGAAGTGCAGATAAAAACTTCATTTTTCTTACTTATTTCAGCAAGAGCTTCTAATGCACCCGGCATTAATGGAAGACTTCTAAAAAATCCTTCTTCATGCCAAATACTTTTGACTGATTCTTTATACTCTTCTGGATAAAGTTTTTCTAGATCATATTCTGTTGATTGCTCATAGGGGATATGTTTTATTTCAGGATGTTTTGCTATTAATCTTCTTGTAAATTCACCATCAAATCGAAATAGCACATTGTCCATGTCTATCAAAACTTTTTTTCCTTTCATAAAACATCAAACTAAAAATGGTTTAAAAGAATTTATACAGCTTGATTATAGCAATGAATTATGTACTATGCTCAGACACTTTTTCTGATTTTTGTAAGTAATAAGCTTCTTTGCCCCATCAAAATCCAGCCACTTAAATCCAGAATGCTCTCTCTTATCAATTTTCACCCAGTCTTCTTTTACCTGCACAGAATAAAGCGAATATGTCTGGCCGATAAAACCAGGTCTATCATTGAATTTTTTTGGATAATTATACTTGCCGCCAATGTCATATTTAGTTATTTTAACAATCTTAAGCCCGCATTCTTCCTTTATCTCCCGCTTTAGCGTTTTAAGCATATTTTCCCCTTTTTCTATGCCTCCTTTTGGGAATTCCCAGCCTTTCCAGTGCTTTTTTCGCTTAAGAAGAAGGTAAACTGGCTTATTTGAACTCTTATCCTGACGATAGACAACTATGAATATTGCGGGCCTGTATTTACTGGTTTTTATGCTATTCTTCATATTTTTCTCCTTTTTTACCTCATTCTACTCATAAATTTCAATAACTTTAAATAGATTGCCCTCTTTAAAATAGATTATATTAAAATGAGGTATGATATAGTTTTTGGTGGTAAAGCAGGCCAGGGCCCCAATATTCTGACAGAAGTAGTCTCAGAAGGACTCATAAAAAAGGGCTTTTATGTGTTCTATTCCAGGGATTATCAGTCTCTCATAAGGGGGGGTCATAATTTCAATATTTTAAGCTTTTCAGATATGCCCATATACAGCAATTTCTCAAAAATAGATATTCTTGTCTGTCTTGATAAGAACACGTTAGGAATACATAAAAAATACCTTAAAAATAAAGGGATAATTCTAAGGGGTGAAGAGGAAAACATGTTTTTCGCAGGAGCAGTGTACAAAATACTTGGGATTGACTTAAAAATTCTTGAAGACGGACTAAGAAAACTTAAAAATTATGAAGAAAACATAAAACATGCAAGAAAAGGGTATGAAAATGAAAAAAGGAAACTGAAACTGCCTGAATTAAACAAGCAAATACAACCTCTGAATTTTATGAATGGAAGTCAAGCTATATCCTTTGGTGCAGTAAGTTCGGGTTTAGATTATTATTATGCTTATCCTATGACTCCTGCAACACCTGTTTTGACAGAACTTAGCCAAATGCAGCTTGAGAAAAATATGAAACATAAAACAATCGAGCTGGAAAATGAAATTGCAGTAATGATTGCAGGATTAGGAAGTTCTATTACTGGAAAAAAAGTAATGGTTGGCACTTCTGGAGGAGGATTTGATTTGATGACAGAAGGATTAAGCATGGCAGGCATGGCTGAAATTCCGATTGTGGTCTACCTTTCTTCAAGACCAGGACCAGGTACAGGCGTGGCAACATATACCTCTCAAGGAGAATTGAATCTTGCTTTGTATTCGGGACATGGTGAGTTTTCTAGATTAATTTTAGCTCCAGGAGATCCAAAAGAATGCACAGAGTTAACAAATCAAGCGTTTTATCTCTCTCAAAAATATAGAGTTCCATCAATAGTTCTAACAGACAAACATTTAGCAGAAGCAAAATATATGATAGAAAACAGCCAGAAAATATTGCCTGTAGAAAATTCAATAACAGGCATGGAAAGATATAATTCTTATGAACATGATGAAAACGAAAAATCAATAGCAACAGAAGATAAAAAAATAATAAAAAAGAATTTTGAAAGAAGAATGAAAAAACAAGAAGAGATAAACAAGGAAACAGAAACTTTTGAAATGTTCAAAATTTACGGAAAACAAAACAGCAAAAATCTTATAATTGGTTGGGGTTCAACAAAAGGTGCAATACTTGATGCAGTAAATGAGGCAAAGATTGATGCAAAATTCCTCCAGATTTTATATATGGACCCTTTTTCAAGAAAAATAAAGCCAATATTAGAAGAAGCAAAAAATATCATCATTGTAGAGAATAATTCTACTGCCCCATTAGCAAGTTTGATTGCACAAAAAACCGGAATAATCATAAATGACAAAAATAAAATTCTGCGTTATGATGGCAGGCCTTTTTTCAGCGACGAGCTGGCAAAAGAGATAAAGGGGAGGTTGTGATGAAAAAAGAAGAAAGGCTGACACTGAAAGTATATTCCAAAAATCCGATGTATGAATGGAAAAGGCTATTCCAAGACCCATTTCATAGGCTGGAATTTGACACAACAATGTATTTCTTAAAGCAGTACCTTCCAAAGAAAGGGCTAATTCTTGATGCGGGGGGCGGACCCGGAAGATACACTATGGAGTTAGCTAAACTAGGTTACGATGTTGTTCTTTTAGACTTTACACCAGAGAACTTAGAACTTGCAAGAAAACAAATAAAAAAAGCGAAAGTTGAAGATAAGGTTAAAGATATTGTTGAAGGAAGCATAGTTGATTTATCAAGATATGAAGATAATACCTTTGATGCAGTTGTTTGCCTCGGGGGGCCTCTTTCTCATGTTCATAATGAAAAGGCGAGGCAAAAAGCAGTTGCTGAGCTTAGAAGAGTAGCAAAACCAAATTCTCCAATAGCAATCTCTGTGATGGGCAAATTTGCAGTAATAATGGCTGCACCGAAAAGCTGGATACATGAATATAACAACAGAAAGCATGCTTCTGATATAACTTTCAGGGGAGAAGATTACATGTGGCATGGAAAGTATTACTGCCACTTTTTTGAGCGAGACGAATTCGAGAATTTGGTAAAAGGAAGCAAAATAAACATCCAAGAGCTTATTGGCCTAGAAGGTTTAGCAAGCTCTGATTCAGATGGATTCAACAACATGCCTAAAAAATATCCAAAAGCCCATAAGAACTGGATGGAATTTCATTATAAACTCTGCAGACATCCGACTGTTGTCGATACCAGCATGCACATGATGATATTAGGGAGGAAAAGATGACAAAACACAAAAAGAAAACACAAAAAAAGAAGAAAATCTCGCGTCCGCATTCCAAAAATATCAAGAGAAGAGACTTAAATGCAAGCGCTCGCCAAAAGAAGCAGAAAACTAAAATCAAAACAATAAAAGCAGAACCAATGAAAATGAAAACTCCTAAATTAAAAGTCAACATCCGCACACAAACACCTTCAACATGGTGTCCAGGTTGCTTTAACTTTCAAATTCTTGCAGGAGTCCAGAAATTTATTGAAAGCCAGATAATTGCAGGAAAGAAAAGAGAAGAATTTGAGATTGTAACTGGAATAGGCTGTCATGCAAAGATTTTTGATTATCTTGACTTGCCTGGCATAAACAGTCTTCATGGAAGAGTGCTCCCAACATGCCTTGGAATAAAAATAGCAAAGCCAGAACTTAATGTGATTGGATTTTCAGGAGATGGAGACGCCTATGCAGAGGGAATGGAACATCTGGTTCATAATGCAAGGTATAATTCAAATATAAAATATATTGTTCATAATAATCAGGTCTTTGCTTTAACCGTAGCAGAACCAACACCAGTAACAGAAAAAGGCTATAGAGATAAAACAACACCAAGAGGAGTAAAACTTCTTCCATTAAACCCTATAAAAATTATGCTTGCATCAGGAGCAAGTTTTGTTGCAAGAGTTTTTGCAGATTCTGAGCAAGTTAATCGAGTTTTAGAAGAAGCATCTAAGCATAAAGGTTTTGCTTTTATAGAAATATTGCAGCCATGCATTATTTTTCATAATGATGCCGGCTATAAAGAAAGATCTTACAATTTGCAGGAAGCAGGGCATGATAAAACAAATATGATTGCAGCCATGCAAAAAGCAGAAGAGTTTGATTATAATTCTAAAGCAGGAAAAATTCCGTTAGGAATTTTTTATCAGAAAGAGCGGGATGTTTTTGAAGAGTTGCTGAGAAAGTAGTTATTCTAGTTTTTCTTGAATGCCCCAAATATCTAACTACTCAACATTTTTTGGTAAGTTTAATCAAAACATATACTTTTTAATCAATCATCGATATGGGTTATATCGGCATAATTTCCCTGTTTAGATGGCTCATTTTTATATCTTTGATTATAAATTGTAGAATTAATTATTTTTATTTTGTTATCTATTGATTTTATACCAATTTGGTTTATTCTCGGATCATTTGGATCGGGAGTTATAAAAATATGTTTTCCATACTTTTCCCCTTTTTTTCTCACTATAAAATGTTCTTCAAATGGGAACTTTCCAAGAGTGTGTATCGCAGTCCCATTTTTTCCATGTTCTATTTCGTATCCTTTTTTAATAAGATTGTTTATTATGCCTTCTGTCTCCCATCTAGCAATCCATACATCTGTACCGATGCCCCGGGAGGACAGTTTTCTATATAACTCTTTTATCTCCTTGGACTCTTTTATCGATAACTCTCCTTTATTTTCTTTTTTTATGAGATCCCATAATCTACTTTCAGGAAATCGTGGATATAGAGTTACTTCTTTTGCTCTTATTGAATAATAATCACCACTTCCGGTAGCCATCATTCCTCCCGCTATAATCATCCCAACCCCTACAACGAAAAACCAGATATTTCCTATAAAGTCAATAGATTCAGAAGCCACGCTGAAGCCAGTTATGTTCGTTATAGGATTAAGAAATAGGGTTATAATTCCTAGAATTATTAGTGCGTATCCGAGTGCTCTTTTTTGCATAAGATTATTAAATAGAAGAAGTTTATAAGCATTACCAAAAAGAGGAAGTAAAATGCTAATTCGCCAATCAACGTTAAAAGACTTGAAAAGTATAGCAGAAATATTCAGAATAGAATCTTCCAAGCCACCATACAATAAGAAGAAAACCCCTAAAAAAACATTAGAAGGAATTAAAGAAGATTTCAAGGGAAATGATATCTATGTAGCTGTTGTTAATAATGAAATTGTTGGATTTGTAATGGTAAAGATAGACCCGGGTATAAAAAATCAGTTATGGATTAATGAACTATGGATATTAAAAGAATATCAAGGACAGGGTATTGGAAAAAAGCTTATGAACAAAATTGAGACCATATATAAAAAAAAGGGAATTAAGATATTCAAACTTGTAGCGCATACAGAAAAAGGTGGGGCCATTGTATTCTATAAAAAATTAAACTATAAAGAAGATAAGAGCATGGTCTATATGGAGAAGAGGCTAATATGAAAAAAGAAAAACCCAATGTAGAGAAAGTCGCAGTCGTAAAATGCTCCAGTTACGAGCAGCACAAAGTTGACAAAGCAATAAGAAACGCCCTTAAACTTATAAAATTCAATCCTCTTAACAGGACAAAAGTCCTGATAAAACCAAATGTTGTTATGCTAAGCCAGGAAAAAGGCAAGCAAAACGCTATTTCCACACACCCTTCCCTAATTGAAGCAGTATGCAAATTTCTCAAGGAAAATGAATGCAAAATTTATATCGGAGAAAGCAGTTTCATGAATACCGAATATGCATTGAAGAAAGCAGGAATTGCAGACATTGCAAAAAAATACAAGGCAAGGCTTCTTGTTTTTGAGCAGGAAAAACTTGTAAATATTCAAGATAAGAAAGCTAAAATTCTCAAAAAATTTCCTGTTGCACGAATTTTGAAAGAAGTTGATTATATCATTGATATGCCTAAGATGAAAACACATACACTTGCCCATGTTACACTTGGAATAAAAAATCTTTATGGTCTAATCCCTGGCGGATTAAAACAAAGGCTTCATAACAAAGCAAAAAATGAGAAGTTTTCAGAAATTTTAGTGGATATTTACCAGAACTTTCCCCCACAGTTGACAATTCTTGATGGCATTATTGGCATGGAAGGTCATGGTCCTGCTTCTGGAATTCCTAAGCATGTTGGATTAATACTTGCAAGCAAAAATACTGTTGCGCTTGACATTGCTGCGAGTAAGATAATGGGCTTCAAGCCAGAGGAAATTCATACAACAAGATTTGCAATAAAAAGAAAACTTTATCCAAGCTATAATTTCCAGCTTGTTGGATTAAATCGCCTTCCTATCATTCATTTTAAAAAGCCATGGACAAGAAAAGAGCTTTCAAAAGAAATGATTTCAACTTTTAAGGAAAAGCCAATTGTATGTGACACAACTAAGTGCATAAAATGTGGAATCTGCGCAAAACACTGTCCTGCTAAAGCAATAAAACTCGCGCCTTATCCAATAATAGATAAGAAAAAGTGCATAAGATGTTTCTGTTGCATGGAGATTTGCCCAAAACATGCATTAAGTCTGAAAGAAAACTGATAATATAATTACTCTTCTCTAGCTAGGAACGCCCACCAGGGCTTTTTTGTGCTTGTAACATTTCCAGTTTCAGCATCAACCTGCGCTTGCACTTGCATCCTTGTTTTTATAAATCCAAAAAGTTTAGCCTCTTTTCCTGCCTTGACTTCATAAGTCGTTCTTGTCTGATTTCCTGTTCCAACCTCTTTTAATTCAATTGTGCAATTCCTCTCTTCACATTTTGCACCTAAAACTTCCAATGCCCTTTCTGATGCTGTTTCAGGCATAATTTTTATTAAAGCATTCTTGCCATTTGACAGTTTTGTTACGTTTATAGTTTTATTATCTTCTTCAATAGAGGTTATGTTCATTCCTATTTTTATCAATCCTTTCAACTCTTTCTCTTCTCCATGTATTAAACTAGAACAATTTGTCTCCCAAGATCTTATACATTCATTTAAACTTTCGCACCAAGTATACCCCGCGCTTGCCTTGCATCCATGCTCATCACTATCGTTTCCAACCATTATTTCTTCGTTGATATTTTTAATAGAACTAACTTCCCCATTCACATTTCCTGTGCTGGCAATATTACTGCTTATCTGTGCATTTTCTGCGCTTATTATCCCAATTAAGCTAACTAAAAGGATTCCTGCAAGAATAAAAAACATCACCTTTTTCATGTTCTACTTTCGTTTTTATTATTTAAATATCTTTCTAGAGCATAATTTTAAAACCTTATTCGAGTTATCTTTTGTATGCCCACCTCGCATAACGGTATTGCATCAGCCTGGAAAGCTGAACCTCGCAAGGGGTGCCCCGGTTCGACTCCGGGGGTGGGCGTGTAACGAAAATGTTACAGTCAGGGAAATGTCGTCGGAAAATGAACGACTGTAACGAAATCATTACCCTCCGGGGGTGGGCGTTAGTTTCCATTTAAGAAACTTTAAGAATATTCTGGAAATGGAAATTAACGAAGTGATTTATCATTTAAGTCTCTTTAGAAAATAATATAAAAATGCTAATGAACATAGTGATATCCTCTTAAGTAATCTTTAAATAAAACCCCCCCTTTAAAAAAAGATGGTAGAGCAGGAACAAATAACTGACGAAGAACAAAAAAAGAGAAGTCTAAAAGAAAAATTAAGAATACTTAGACTTAATTCGCTACAGCAAAATAGAACAACGTTTAAGGGTCTTCAATATAAGCATAGACTTAGATTCACTAAGGGTGGAAAAACCAAGCGTTCATAAATACCTCTTCCTAATGTATATGATGGATAATCAACCCACGCTTATGGATAAAGTTGAACTTTTAGCTCCAGCTGGCTCGCTTGCAACACTTAAAGCAGCAGTTGCCTCAGGAGCAAATGCAGTCTATCTGGGATTAAGTAAATTTAATGCACGAACATTCGCAAAGAATTTTGATAGAGAAGATTTTAAGGAAGCAATAAAAATATGCAAGTCAAACGATGTAAAACTTTACTTAACTGCTAATACCCTGGTGAAAAACTCAGAGATCGAAGAGTTTCTTGAACAAATTAAATACGCATATGAACAAGGGGCAGACGGAGTAATAGTCCAAGATCCAAGTTTCATCCCCATAATAAAAAAAGGTTTTCCAGAATTAAAGATTCATATTTCTACGCAGGCAGGAGTGATGAATTCTAGTCATGCAAATATATTCTCAGGCATAGAACGGATAAATATTGCTAGAGAATTAACAAGAGAGAATATCCTACGGTTAAGGAAGAACTTTGATAAACAAATTGAAATGTTTATCCATGGAGCATTATGCGCTTGCATATCCGGTTCATGTATATTCTCAAGCTTTTTAGGAGGAAGATCAGGAAATAGGGGTAAATGTGCGCAACCCTGTAGAAAACTTTACAATGGGGTTTATCTTCTTTCAACAAAAGAACTTTCTTTAATAGAAAAAATTCCAGAAATAATAAAACTAGGAATAAACTCATTAAAGATAGAAGGAAGAATGAGAACTCCTTATTATGTGGCAACCGTAGTTTCAAATTATCGAAAAGCTATAGATTCTTACTATCAGGGTAATTTTAGAGTGACCGATCAGATGAAAGAAGAACTTAAAAGTGCTTTTTCACGAGAGTTTACAGAGGGTAAATTCTCAAATGAGTTTATATTTAATCTTAAGCAAGCTTCTGGAACTTTTAATAATAAAAGACAGGTTTATGATGTAAATATTAAATCTCTTATCACAAATAAACGAAAAGCAGGGGATATTTCTATTTCTACTGATAAAATAGAATCGTCTGGGAAAAAACTTGTGGTAAGAGTTTATTCAAAAGAACAAGCCCAGATTGCAGAAAATTATGCAGATATACTTTGTTTAGATGTGTTTCATAGAGATTTTAAGGAAATAAAAAATGGATTAAAAAAACCGGTTTATGCTTACACCCCAAGAGTTATGTTTGATTCTGATTTGGTTTTAATTAAAAAAAGAATAACAGAATTATCCCCTGGAGGAATAATTGCCGGAAATTTAGGAATCTTAAACATGAAATTAGGCTTGCCCATAATTTTGGATTATAATTCCAACTGTTTTAATGATCTGCAAATTAAATATTATCGAAAAAAAAATGCAAAGCCGATACTATCCCCTGAATTGAGCCTAGAAGAAATTGAAAATTTCAACGATAAAGATTTTCTTATATTTGTTCATGGAAAAATAAGATTAATGACACTTGCTCACAATGTCCAAAATATTGTTAAACCTGCACAGGGGGTGCAGTGCATTTTGGAGCATCCAAAAAACCTCACGAATAAACAAGAAGGTTTTTTTGATGTCCAAGAGAATTTAATTCAGGATGAAAAGGGTTTTTATTTTCGTATAGAGAGAATATTTAATGGAACAGAAGTTCTTAATGATAAGGAGTTAGGTTTATTTAATAAGATTCACGGTTTAATAAAATCTGGAATAAATCAGATTTATATTGATACCGAAAAAACAGAAGATTATGAGGAAATTCTTAAATCCTATAGGTTAATTTTAGATGGTAAAACGCCAGATACATCTAAACTTCAGAAAAATTATGTTTTGGGTTGGAGTAAGCAGGGAGTTTTGTAGACAAAAAATCAAAATCTGTCTACAATCACCTTTTGACTTTTGTTATTAGTTAGTGTAGACAGATGTAGACATAAAATAAGCAAACATTTAAATATGTAGACACCTACTGTATTATTATAGGATATATAAAAATTTAAAAATGTACCTTGAAAAACGAAAAACGAAAAAAGGAGTGAAATATTATCTCGCACATTCTTTTCGCGAAGGCGGAAAAGTTCAGAAAATTAGAGTTTATCTTGGAAGCAATCTTGAAAAGAAAATACTTGCACAAAGACAGGAAAAAGCAAGTGAGCTGCTAAAACAACAGCTTAACAGCTTCAAGATTGTTAGAAGTCCTATAAACTACAAACTTTCAAAAAGAGAAAAGGATCTTATTGAGCATTTAAGGAGAAAAGCAAAATTAAAGGTAATTCATCTTTCTGAAAAAGACTGGGAATTATTCACAGAGCTGTTCACTTATAATACTAATGCTATAGAGGGCTCAACAATAACACAGGAAGAAGTTTTTGATATACTCAAAGATGGAAAATGGCCTTTCTCAAAACCAAAAGAGGATATCTCAGAAGCGTATGGTGTTTCTGAAGCAATAAAATACATAAGAAAGACAAAAACTGCTTTATCTCTTCAGTTAATGACATCATTGCATGAGATAATATTTAGAAACTCAAAAGAGTTTGCAGGACAGTTTAGGCATAAGGGCGTGGAAGTAGGAGTAAGAGATGGATTAGGAAATATTATCCATCTCGGTGCCCCTTCTTCACGTGTTGTTGGATTGCTTAATGAACTTGTGAAGTGGTATGAATCAAATAAAAAGAATTATCCGCCAATTGTCCTTGCTGCAGTTATTCATAATCAGTTTGAATATATTCATCCATTTGAAGATGGTAATGGAAGAGTTGGTAGGCTTTTATTAAATAATATTCTTATAAAAAATAAACTCCCTCCCGTTAATATCTCTATGGATTGCAGAAAAGAATATTATGAAACACTTCGTGTTTTCCAAAGAACAGGAGATATTCGGCCTACAATAGAGCTTATACTAAAAGAATACAAAAATCTTGAAAAAAAGTTTAGGTCTTCTGGAAAGAAGAAAAAACAGTAATAATATAGGATATTACTTTATCTAAATACTTAAGAATATGCCTCCCCTTGAAGATTTATGAATTTAATCAGGAAACTTACTGAACTCGCTCCGCCAGATAAAATTATGAGTTTAACATTAGAAATTAAGGGTGTGCCAGGAATTTTAAATAAGTTGGGGATTCATACCAGGGTCAGTTGTGTAGTAAAATATGAATTTAAAACTATAATCGAGACAAAAACTGGCAATATTCATTGTGGTTTGTTAAATACCTATGATAACTGCTTAGAAGCAAGTGCTGTTGCGTGTGCTTATTTTTCTGCGAGAGGCATGGATGCAACCTTAATAGACACAAGAGCAGAGGAAATGCAGGTTAAGCTTTTGGACAGAAAGTAGTCAGATGTAGACACCTACTACATTTTTATAATATTTTGTAGACACCTAACATTTATCTTTTATTGCCTCTCAAATCCAATACTCTTTTCTGCTCTTTTTTTTCAGAAAAGGAATAAGGAATATATATTCTCTTTTTTGTCGCTGGATCCATGCCAGTATAATACATACAAGTTGAGACAGACATTGGAGTTGGAGTAAAAATCTGGACCGCCTCGCAATTGCTTAGTTCTTTTATTGCTTCTGCAAGTTCTATGGCTTCTTTCATGCTTGACCCAGGATGGGCAGTCATAAAGTAAAAACTCAATTCTCCATCCCCTATTTTCTTAAAGTCTTCCATGAATTTTTTAAGATTCCCTTTATTTTTATTCATCAATTTAAGAACATTCTCATTAACATGTTCTGGAGCAATTTTTAGTTTTCCAGAAGTATGATAATTTGCTACTTCTTTCATATAGTCGGCAGTAGCAATGTCATACCTTATTCCACTTCTTATAAATATTTTTTTTATGCCTTCTACTTTTCTTGCTTCTCTTAAGAGACTAACAAGTCTTGCATGACTCTTGACAGGGTCTTTATCAAAGTCTAACCCATACATATTAGCAGAAGGACCCCCAAAATCTTCTATGATTCCCTTAAAACCCCTAAGTTGGGTTATGTATTCTAGTTCTCTTAAGATAGACTCTTCTGACCGTGAGACTATTTTGTCTCCCATTGCAAGCCTAATAGAACAAAAATTACAATTTCCTACACAGCCTCTATGCGTAACAACTGAAAACTGAAATCCGGTCATATAAGGAACATTTTTTATGTCTCTTAAAAAATGAAGCTCATAATATTTATCTAAATCTTTTGTTGTGTATTCAGGAGAATTATACTGGACTATATAGAAATCTCCTGTTTTCTGTGCTAAATTTTTGTGGTTAGACAAAAGATTTTGCATGTCGCAAAATCTTTCTTTGTTACCTGAAACTTCTTCATGAGTTGGAAGTTCTATGAACTTTTCCCCTGTTTCAGGAAGACTTTTCATTTTTAGGCATGTTCCTTTTATATTTTCCAGAGTCTCTCCTTTTTTTAATCTGGCTGCAATCTCTAATATCTGCTTTTCTCCTTGGCCATAAACAAGTATATCTGCTCTTGAATCAAAAATGATTGATTTTCTTAATGAATTTTGCCAATAGTCATAATGTGTGAATCTTCTTAGACTTGCTTCTGTTCCGCCTATGACTTTTGGAGAGCCTTTAAATTTTTGGCTTATCCAATTGCAATAAGTGATCACTGCTCTGTCTACTACTTCTTTTTCATAACCTAGGTGCTCATCTTTTTCTCTTGGCCTGTTAAGAGAGGTATAGTTTCTTACCATTGAGTCTACTGCTCCTGAAGATATGCCAAAGAATAATCTTGGCTTTCCAAATTGAGTTATATCTTCTGCATTTTGGGGTGTTTCTATCACTGCCACAGAATAATTGTTTTTTTCGAGAAGTCTCTTTAGTATTGCCACACCGCATAGGGGGTGGTCAAAGTATCTTTCTCCCAATACAAAGATTACATCGTATTGTTTTGTCATATAAATTATACCCTGATTAGTATTATAAACTTATAGCAAAGGACGCTCTTATTTATTTAAATTTGCGCCTTTGCTAGATAGAAAATGACTGAATAACAAAGAAAACCAAAATTATTTTCTATATTTCCGTCAACTTTAAATACAAACAATTCTGGAGAATATAATGAAAAAGAGTACAGTAATATTTATAACCATCGGAATTTTGCTTGTTTTAATAACAGGCATTATAACATACAACATGGTAAAGAAAAGCGAAAAAACAAAAGTTATGCTTGAGACAAATTACGGAAACATAACTATAGAGTTAATGAACGAGCAGAAAATCACAGCAGGAAATTTTAAATCGCTTGTTGAAAAAGGAACATACAACGGGGTTATCTTTCACAGAGTTATAGACAAATTCATGATCCAGGGCGGAGACCCGACAGGAACAGGTTATGGAGACAGAAGAATACCAATGATAAAAGATGAGTTTAATGGAGAGCAAAAGAATAATAGGGGAACACTTGCTATGGCAAATGCGGGTCCTAACACCGGAAGCAGCCAATTTTTCATAAACCTTGTCAATAATAATTTTCTTGATGGAAAACATCCTGTTTTCGGCAAAGTTATAGAAGGCATGGATGTGGTTGATAAAATTGCAAAGGTAGAGACCGATGCTAATGATAAGCCATTGACTGAAGTTAAGATTATTAGTGCGAGCATTTCTGCCTAAGTAACATTTTAGATAGTATTAAGGCAGGAATGCGAGGAAGAGAGTTTTGTAATTCTTTTTTAGAAATTAGCATATTTAGAAAGATTTTAAAACAGATAATTATTCTTATAAACTAGAGGTGTTCAGCCCCAGACTGTTTCTGAGATAATAAAAATGTATGATATAACCTTCAAATTAGTAACTGTATTAGATGAAAAAAAGGCAAGTTTTCCTCTCTTTGAAAGATGCTATGAGCTAGAAAGAGAAGAAACACCTGATGAAGCGCGAAATGATGTCTCTTCTCATAATGATAGAATCTTAATGGAGATGATTAGGCTTGGTGGATGTGATGGAAATCCTAGGGGACTCTATCCTGCTGTTGCTGTTGCTTCTGTATGGGATAAACTATCGAGAACCTTTAAAAAACAATCGGAATCAAAAATAGATGCAAAGCAATATGAATCAGATATGAATGAATTAAAAGAAAGAGTTAAAAAATATGGGGGACATTCTTTCTCTCATCTCTACCTGGATAATTCTATAAAATTTAATTATATGAATGTTTTCCTTCTTGATCCGATAGCAGAGCAGGGCTATGAAATCGAGGGGATAGGTATTCATAGAGCATCTGAAGAAATATTAGTTAACATAATATCCTCTGATTTTTCTAAAACCCACACCTTAAGAAAAAATTTAGAAGAACTAATGAGGGGTCAATATCTGAAGGATCAAAATATTACAGAGCTGACTAGCGGAATAAAAACTAAGGTCATATACTTGGAATCTATTATGGGAAGAGAATATACTGAATATCAGCAGAGAACCTGCGAAACCAATCCTTTCTCTAACGGAGGATTTAGATTTAGTCTTGAAGGGAGAGTAGGCAGTTCAGAAGTGGTTTCAAAAACAGATAAAAAAGGAAGAGATTGTGGAGAATGGGCAATGTGTCATGATTTAGTCAGAGAAGATTTAGACGAAAACCAGCTTACAATAGCAGATTCCTTGGCGAAACAATTTGTAGAAGGCTCAAGAGAAGAATTAAAAAGGATTGAAAAACTTGCGAGATTACAAAGAAAGTTAGGATATATTTTTCTTTCTCATAACGGAGAAGTAATCTATTAAAATTCTTGCCAGAAAACCTCTACACTTCTATCTTCGAGAATAAATAACTGCCAATCGCTAAAATTATAGCAGTTATAATAATCAAAACTGAGAAATCCATGCCGATGCCAAGATGTGAAACTCCTGTTAAAGCTCCCCTTATACCATCAACACCATATGAAAGAGGATTAAATCTTGTTATAAGAACTAGAGGTTTAGGAAGACTGTCAAGAGGGAATAATGCTCCTGATAAAAAGAATATTGGCATTATCAAAAAATTCATAATAAGCTGAAATGCTTGCATATCTTCAAGCTTGGAAGCAATAGCTGTTCCAAGTGAAGTAAAAAACATTGCTGTGATAAACATCAATAATAATGCAACAGGGATATAAAACATATTTTGCACTCTAAAACCAATTAGAAAAGATATTAAGAGAACAAGAAATCCTTGCAAAGATGCGACTGTTGCTCCCCCAAGTGTTCTTCCTAACATTATTTTTGCTCTTGATACAGGCGCGACGAGCGTCTCTTTAAGAAAACCAAATTGTCTGTCCCATATAACTTCTATGCCTGCAAACATTGCTGTAAAAAGAACAGACATTGCGATTATGCCTGGAGCCAAAAAATCAAGATAATTTCCACCGCCTGCTTTCTGAAAAATCGGACCAAAACCAAACCCAAGTGCAATAAGAAAGAGTAAGGGTTGTGCAAGTGAACCAATCATTCTTGGTTTTGAGCGCCAGTATTTTTTCAACTGTCTCAGCCACATTATATATACCACCCCCATTAGTGTCTTCTAAACCTCCTATGCGCTCTTAATCTTTCAAGGGTAGAAGCATTCTCTTCTCTGATTGTATGTCCTGTAAGTTTAAGAAAAGCTTCTTCAAGTGATTTTGTTTTAGTTTGATTTTTTAGTTGAGTTGAAGTTCCATGTGCTATTATTTTTCCATGATCTATTACAACTATATTATCTGCAACTTTTTCTGCCTCTTCCATATAATGTGTTGTTACAAAAACAGTCATACATTCTTTTTTATTCAGTTCTTTAAGATATGTCCACATATGGTTTCTTGTCTGGGGATCAAGTCCTATTGTTGGCTCATCTAAGAAAAGTATTTTTGGATGATGTATTAATCCTCTAGCTATTTCTAGGCGTCTTTTCATTCCTCCAGAGAAATGCTTTACTAGCTCATCTTTTCTGTCCCATAATTCTACAAATTTCATAAGATATTCTATTCTTTCTTTTCTTAATTTTTTTGGCATGTTATATAAGACACCATGAAACTCCATGTTTTCATAAGCAGTTAAGTCATCATCTAAACTGGGGTCTTGAAAAACTATTCCAAAAGAATGTCTTGCATGATCTTTATCTTTCATTGGATCAAAGCCATTTATTTTTATTGATCCATTTGTAGGGTTCAGAAGAGTAGTAAGCATTTTGATAGTTGTAGTTTTTCCTGCGCCATTTGGGCCGAGAAATGCAAAAATCTGGCCTTTTTTAACATTAAAAGAAATATTGTTTACAGCTGTAAATCTTCCGTAATTTTTTGTTAGCTCATTTACTTGGATTATCTCTTTTTCTTCCATTTTTAGATGAATTTTTTCGAGTTTATAAATTAAATGTTTGAAATACAGTATAAATAAATTTATAAACAACCCTTCTTATTTCAAATTATGGTATCATTAAGAGCAGAAGAAAAAACTATCCCTGAAATTGAGGCAAAGATGAAGCTTGTTGGCGGCGACATGGTAAAAATAGAATATCTTGAAAACTGTACTAAACAGCCACTTGCTAATGATGTAAAAAGATTCTGTTATCTTAAACTTGCTGAACTTTATGCATCTAAACTTATGTTTAAGACTGCTGCAAAGAATATGGATCTTGCAGGAGAATGTGCTACAACCTACAAGGATAAAGTAAGCTATTTTATGAAAGAGATTGAGTACTTAATGAAAGACGAAGATTATTTATTCATAGAAAAGGCATTCAAAAAAGCATTAAACTGCACAACAACTTCTGAAAAAAAAGCATTAGAAGCACAATTGAAGAAAGCGTTCATAAATAGAGCAGAAGAATATGAAAAAAGAGGAAAGAGGAATGCTGCAATAAAAGTTTATGAAAAATTTTGTGAGATGCATTATACAACACAGGATGAAAAAAAAGAAGTAATGGCGAGACTCGCAGATTTATATTCAAAAACAGGCAAAGTTAGAGAAGCTATGAAAACAGAAGCTTGGATAAAAAATCCGCCTGCACCCCCAAGAAGACAGGATGATGGACAGGATATTAAAGTTGTTTCTTTTGAAGAGTTGGGTATTGGTAGTTTGGATTAGCTCTTAGGATTTATTTATTATTAATCATTGATTTATATCATATTAATATTTATAAAGAATAATTCTAGTAAATTGTTATGGCTAAAGCAATTGTTAGAGCAATAGGCGTTTTTGGAAAATGGCATACCCGTTATGAAGATGATTTTCGTTCGCTCCCAGATGCTGACAAAATAAATGATTCTTATGTTTCAATTAGAAAATTCTTAGAAGAAAATGGTCAAAAGGGATTTCCTCCATTTAATATTATGGGGTGCGGGAATCCTCAAAGCTATTTAATCAATAATACTCTTGTTACAAATGTTCTTTATCTTGGAAATGGATTTAACTTTGAAGGAGATGTTCAGACTCTGGTTGGATTAGGATTTGATGAAAGAGCAGTTCAAGAAACATTAAAACGTTTGACAAGCGAAGGAGTAGGTATACTTTTCGATTATTGGAAAGAAAATCCAAAATTTACAAAAAATGTCAATATTCCAAGAAGATTAGGCAAAGACATCAGCAGATTATTAGCAGAAAAGCCAGAATCGCTTGTTATAAGATAATTTCTACCTTGTTGCATCATTAAGACATTATTCAACATTTAAAATTTTTAACTATAAACATATTAAAAATTACTCCAACAAAACCGCACTCGCAATAACCGTCGTCCACATACCATCTTTATTGCCTTCTGCAGACTGGCTTATATTTGTTGTCTTGAAAATATGCCCACTTGTCTTGTAAATCTGCTCTCTTTCTTCCCAAGCCTTGCTTGAATCAAATTCAACACCGAGTGTTGTTGCAAGCATTGTTGCAGCTAAATCTTCTGCATACTCGCCTGAAAATTCTCCTTTTTCTCCAAATGTATGATGTTCAGAAAGATAACCATAATTATTAACATCCCTTGGAACAGCAACCCCGATTGCTGAAGAAATTAATCTGTTTGGCTCATTTGTTTCGTTTCTTGCCATAACACAATAAACTATTTGTCCTGCTTTAAGCAATTGAAGCCCCTCTTCCTTTGTAATAATTTTACAATTTGGTGGAAGAATGCTCGAAACGTAAACTAAGTTACATTTTTCTATTCCTGCATTTCTTAACGCAAGCTCAAAAGAAGCGAGTCTATCCTTATGGACTCCCACCCCTTTTGTAAAAAACATTTTTGTTGGTACAAACATCTTGGTAAACTTATGTAACAAATATTTTTAAACTTATACCTTTTTTTATTTTTATGCACTATCACATTATAATGACAGAATTATGCAATTCTCAGTGTAGATATTGCTATGAAAAGTCAATGAAGGAGTTTGATAATGATTTAGATAAGAAGTTTAGGTTTGATTTCTCTGCTCCCGATGTTTCTCAGGTGAGCGAGGATAAATTAAAAAAATTTTTAAACAATGATAAAAATCCTGTTCTGATTTTTTATGGTGGAGAGCCGCTTCTTGAGGCAGAGAGGATAATGAAAATAATTGATTCGTTAAAGAATACAAACACTAAATTCAGAATCCAAACAAATGGAAAGCTCTTTGATAAACTCCCGATAGAATATTTTAAAAAAATAGAAAAGATTCTTGTTTCTATAGATGGAGATAAAGAAAGAACAGATTTTAATCGGGGAGAAGGAACATATGAAAAAGTTATGGGGAATATTGAAACAATAAAAAAAGAAGGTTATGGCGGAGAAATTATAGCAAGAATGACTATTTCCCAGCCAGATGTTTTTGAGCAGGTTAAACATATTATCGATTCTGGCTTTACTTCTGTTCATTGGCAGTTAGACGCAGGTTTCTTCAGATTTGATTTTAACAAGGAGAAATTTGAAAAATTTGTGGAGAAATACAACAAAGAAATAAGCAAACTGATTAATTTATGGGTAAAAGACATGAAAAAAAACAAAAGAGTTCTGATGTTATATCCGTTTGTTGCAATAGTTGAAAGTCTTCTAAAGGGTGAGAAAACAAAATTAAGATGTGGTGCAGGTCATTCAGGATATGCTATAACAACTGACGGGAAAATTGTCGCTTGCCCTATTATGAATAATATCAAAGATTTTGAAGCAGGAACATTAGATGACAAACCAGAAGAGCTAAAAAAATTTGATGTTGGTGGTGAATGTTCTAAGTGTGAAATCAAAGATTTATGTGGTGGAAGATGTCTTTATTGGAACAAGGCAGAATTATGGCCAGAAAGCGGAAATAAGCTTATATGCAAGACGATAAAACATCTTATCTCAGAATTACAAAATCAACTTCCCGAAATAAGGAAGTTGATAAAAAAAGGAATGATAAAAGAAAAAGATTTTGAGTATGAGAAGTATTTTGGTCCAGAGATCATTCCATAATTATAATCTTCTTCCTAAAACTTCACCAAGCCCAGCATAAATCTCTCTATCATTATTCACTAATTCATCTAATCTTTTATCTAGATTTAGTCTTCCTTTCTCAAATAAAAGAATAAGTGTAGAACCCCCAAATTTAAACCTGCTTTTTTTATCGCCATATTGCACAAAATCGCCAAACTCGTTATTCTGAATTATTGTTCCAACAAAAGTGGCTCCGATTTCTGCATAAGCGATTGTTCCAAAATTTTCTGTTTTTATTTCAGTAATATGCCTATGGCTCTTACAATAAACTTTTTTTATTCTGCTTATTGCAGGATAATCTGAAGTATAATAACTTCCGTTTATATTCCTAAACATGGTTATTATCCCATTATCAATATAATGAACATGGTGATATTCTCTTGGAGTTAGTCTTATTCTCATCATTGTTCCATGATCATACTTTTCTGCGCCCTCCCCTAAAAATTCATCTAAAGAATAAGTAAATCCTTTTGCCTGAACTATACTTACAGGATTTATGTTTGTTTGTATACTCAGAAACCCTTCTGCAGGAGAGAGGAGGCTTCCATTAGGATTTTTTGGAAACGCTTTTGTAATAACTTCGCTTAAATACTCTCTTGTAAAAAACTCATTGAGAGTATGGAAACCATCGTTATATGGCTTTTCGAATAAAGAACGATTAATATGATAAATTTTTTCAAATTCTTTTATAACTGAAGCACTTGCACGGCTATCTGCAAACTTTCCGATTATCCGGTTTGATATCCTTCTTTTTATGAAAGTGTCAAGAAATAATTTTCTAATCGGTTCATGATACAATGCATTTTTTATTTTCATTTTTTTATAATATAAAAGACTTCATTCTCAAAATCAATCTTCTGAAAATCTAATTTGTTTCTCTCAAGCATTCTTTCAACCCATCCCCTATAAGGAAAATTCATCATCCGGCCAGTAATGGTTTTCTTTGAAAAACTTACAACAATCCAGTCAGAATTAAGATTTGAGATTATCTTTTCACTTTGTTTATGGTCTTTTCTATCAAGCACATCAACTAGTTTAAACATAAAACAAATATCTGCTTTTGGAAGCTTTTTTATTTCATCATCTTCTATTGTTGAGAGATTTATTGTTTCTGCTTTTCCAGAAATTTTTTCTTTCATTATGAAAAAATAATCATTAAGAAGGGAAATATCTGCGTTATCAATGTCATATGCATAATAATTAACTTTTTCAAGATTCATAAAAGGAAAGGAAACAGGATTCAAACCACATCCTAAATCTAATACTGAAATGGGCTTTCCGGTTATCTCAAATATTTTCCGATATATCTCTTCATAATTTTCAAGCCGTTCCTTTGTTGAGCTGTTTGTCAAGAGTATTTTCTTTGTTAGCTCGATATTATCTGGTGCAAGTTTAAATTCTTCAAGATATTTCTCTCTTTTTCCCCTGGAGTTTGTTTGAAAGCTTCCGTAAATCTTGTGAAGTTCTGTTTTAATATCTTTCAGGATTTTTTTATCCTTATATCTTTCATAATGGGGGTTTCTTTTTAGGTATTTTTGTATTTCTTCGTTTATTACTTCTTCAGAAAGAGTTTTGTATTTCTTGCTTTGTTTTATTTCTGCGAGTATGTTGGTAGTGTTCATAATCTAGTAAAGAAAGGAATATTATAAATATCTATTGATTAAGAAAATAATTAAGCAGCAGGTTTGTATTTAAGTAAAGCATCTCTGCATCTTGCTTTACCTGCTTCAACTATTGTTGTTATCTCAGCAACATCTTTTGTTGCCTGTGCTCTTGCTTCTCCAATCATCTGCTGTGATTCTTCTTGATAACTTACTATCGCATCTACAAATTTTCTAACCGATTCAGGGTTATAGACAGAGCCATATCCTGCTTTTATTGCCGCTTTTTCTAAGTTTCTGCCTAATGTAGCAATATCTTCAAGACCTTTGTTAACTCCTTCTTTCATTGATTCAAGAGTTTGAGTTGCTTCATGCAATCCCTGCTGTGAAGTATATACTGCATCCATTGTAGTGAATACATGTTCGTTTGTTCCAAAAAAAGCAATTGCTTTTCTGTGAACTTGGTCTTTTACATCGTGAGTTTGTTTAAGTTTTGCAACCAATGTTTCTCCAACATTATAACCCATGCTAAGAAGTTCTGCAACGTCTTTTATTAACTGATAATTTCTGTTCTCAACTTCAAAGGCATGTTGAGCCTGATCTCTTGACATTTGAAGTCTTGATTTCTCTGCATTATCATTTCCAGAATATTTATCTAATCTTTCTGCTGATGTTTTAAATTCTCCGTCTACCTGTTCTAATCTTGCATCTTCTGTTTTTAGTACTTCATTAGCAAGAATTTCAGCATCTTTCATTGCAAACCTGAAATCAAGATAAGCATCCATAATCTCTGCCTCTTTGGTTAACTGTTGTTTTGTGTCCCTTGAAACATCTAGATATAATCCCTTAATTTTATCAAATCTTTGATGTGTAGTTCCTCTTACAACTCTCATCCACATATTCTGCATTCTCTCCTTGAAATCAACTTTACCATCTGATAATTGTTCAAGCATTCTTTTTGAGTCATCTCTTATAGAATTAAACATTTGGCTTATATCGGCATATCTGTCAGTAACATGCATGTCAGCAACATTATTTCTAACAAGATCATTAAAAGAACTAGCATATCTTACTGTTTTTGCTATAGCAAGAACTCTTGGCTCGTCAACAGTTACAACTTCCTGTAAAATTGTTGCAAGTTGTGATTCTTCGCTTTCTTTAGGAACTATTCCAAATTTTTCAAGAACTGCTACTGACCTGTCAAGATATTTTTGAATGTTTGCCATCTGTTAAAAATAAATAAGCGATGTTATTTATAAATCTTTCTATTTTGTTACCATTTTAAAGTTTCGATAAAACAAAATATTTATAAACAGAGTTTCATTGCAAAATACAACAAAATGATTGTAGGAATTAATGATTCTCAAGAAGAAGCAAAAAAAGTAGATGTTGGAAGAATTCTAAGAATTATGGATATTGCTTCAGTATTAAGAAAAGAAAGAGAAAAGGCAGGCAGACAACTTAACATTGATGAAGAAAAAGCGGAAATAAGAAAGAGAATAATGACTACTGCAGAAGCAACAGGTGAGAAATTGACTGAAGCAGAAATTAATGCCGCAATAGAAAATGATTTTTCAAAATTATACTCTTTCCAGGAGCCAAAGAGGAATTTTGAGTGCAAGCTTGCAGAAATGTATGTTGATAGAAGAAGATTAGGAAGGCAGTATGGAATACCTGCTATTGCAGTTCTTGCCCTTGGTGCATTGATATCTACATCGACGATAGCAATAAAGGGTGCTTACAGAGCCGGTCTTGAAAGAAGTGCAGAAAATCGAGTAGAAACAGCTTATCAAGAAAGAACCCTTGTTGAATCAATCGCCAATGAAGTTAGCTCATCTCCATTCAGGCAACAGCTTCCTCAAGATGAAGAAACAAAGCTAAACGCTTTTTTAATCGCTTCTCAGGAAAAAGCAAAATCAACAGACCCATTTTTTGCAAAATTCTGTTCTGATGGAACAGCAAAAGATGATATTAATCAATCTAATATGGAAGAAGCAAAAAAACAATTAATTCCTGTCAAAGAAACACTTGATACTGCTAAAAAAGAAGCGGAAAGCGGAAAGAGTATAATTGATACTCAAAGAAGTTTAGTCTCAACAAGACAATCTCTTGATTCATTAATAACAGAGGTAAAAAATATGAAACCACTGGAAGTCTTTGAGCAAAGGGCAGAAGTCGCATACAAAAATGGTGTAATCTGTATTGAAAAAAGGCAGGTTTCTGAAGTTGAGAATTATAAAACGCAACTTGTTAATATAAAATCAGATATAATTAATTTCGTAAGGTTTCAGGGAGAAGCAGACAAAGTATATGCTGATATAAAAACAATTGCTAAGGAAGAGCAAGCGAAAGGTTTGGGAGATAGTTTATATTCTGAAGCAAGACAATTTATACAAGCCGCAGATGTTCAGAGATTAAGCCAGTCAGTGGGTAAATTAGAAGAGCTTGATGGGGTGTTAAATCAGGAGTATACAATCAAGGTCATAAATAAACCTGGTGTAAAGAGTGGTATGGACAGATATTATACTGATGAACATGGCAAAAGATCTTCAGGATATTATCTTATTGTAGAAGCATTGGATTCTAAGGGCAATACTTTAAAGAAAAGGATTACAAATGAAGAGAATGGTCAGGTAGAAACTGTTGATATATGGGGTGAAAGAGTTCCAGAGTCAGCTTATGAAGCGATTAAAGCAGATAAAATGGATAATGGAATTATTGAAAACAATGTTTTTGGTAATAAAGAGAGGGGATATATTAATGACGTTATAACAATGCAAGGTCCTGATAAAAAACCATTAAAACGTGGGGGGCAGATAACCCAATGGTAGGAGCATATAAAAAATGACAATAAGCGGAAGTTCAGTAAAAAGACAAATCAGTGATAAAGTAAGTGAAGTAGAAAGTCAAAGCGAAGTATTTGAAAGACAGATATATGGGTTTGAAGATAAAATAACCGGACTTTCTGATGAACGGGAAGCGAGTTTTGTTCAGCTTGCAACAATATATCTTCCAGAGTTAGAAGCAAAATCAATTCAGCAAACACTAAGAGAAGTGCAATCAGATATAAACAGAATATATCAGGAAAAACAGGAAAAAAGAACCCAATTAGAGGGATTTATGCGAACCTCACAAAAAAATAGAAAAACTCTTGAAGGGGAGTTAGAAAATGTTACCAGCGAACTTACACAAAAAGCTCAAGAAAGAGAGAGCGTAATGAAAAAAGTCTTAGGGGAGCTTGGAGAAAAGAGAGGATATGCCGGTTTATGCAAACAAGTTAAAGAAGAAAGTGAAAGATTACAAGGTTATAAACAAAGAGTTGAAGAAGCTAAGACCGATTCAGCACAAAAACTTCAGGTATACGGGCAGAATAAATTATTTTCTTACCTTTTAGGAAGAAATTTTGGAACAGAAGCATATTCTGCTGGAAAAATAACCGCACAACTTGATTCATGGGTTGCAAAACTAGTTAATTTTGCTCAAACAAAGAAGGATTATGATTTCTTATCATCTATGCCAGAACTTATGAGTATAGAAACTGAAAGGAAAGAAGAAGAAGTCGGAGTACTTGTCAAAGAGAAAGAAAGAACTGAAGCAGAAGTAGCTGAAAAATATGGTCTGCCAAAACTAATGACTTATGGTAGAAAGCTTGAAGAGCAAAGAAAGAAGATAATTTCCAGTATAGAAAGTGAAGATAATTCTTATGGTAGATATGCTCAAGAAAGAAAAGAGATTGACAGCACTAAAGACCCTTATCATATCGAAGCAATCAAAAAATTAAAGGGCTTTTTGAAAGGACAGACAATACAAGATTTGAGAGAAAGAGCGCTTTCAACTCCAAGTCATGACGATGATAAACTCGTTGATAAAATAGAACAAATTGATGCAAGTGTAAGAACACTAAAAGATAAAACAAAAGAAGCGAAAATTCAAAGAGATAAAGTAACCGAAAAGTTAGAGGGTCTTAGAGAAGTTCAAAGAAAATTCACTTCAAGAAATTATGACTCGGGCAGATCTTACTTTCCCGGAAGCTTTGATGTAGGAGATCTTCTTACAGGATATATTCTGGGAAGAATGAGTGTGGATGACATAGACCGAGATATTTCCCATAATAGACAACTTGAACCAGAACCAACTTATTCAAGTAATGATGACGATAGTTCATCTTATCACCCAAGTTCATCTCACCATGATTCAGATAGTGGCAGTAGCTTTGGGGGATTTTCTAGTGGTGGGGGATTTGGCGGCGGCGGTTTCTCTAGCGGAAGTGGGTTCTAAGATTTTTTCGAGAATATAAAAAATTATTTTAAGCTTATTGCCCTCTTTTTTCATATTCTTTCCAAAGTTTATCAAAAACAGGTTTTATCTGCTTTTCAAATATATCTTCAACAGAAGGAGCTCCGTCAATTATAATAATTCTTCTTTCAGGAAGTTGTTTTTGCAAATCTAAATAGTTTTGTCTTAACTTTGCAATAAACTCTTTTTGCTTCTCAAATTTTTGTTCAACATTTCGTTCGTTATCTTTTTTCATCCTTTCAATAGCAACTTCAACAGGAACATCTACAATGAATGTTAAATTTGGCGTTATTATTCCTTGATGCATGGATATAAGTTCTTGTAATGGAACACCTTGAGTTTGTTGATATACTAATGTGGAAAGATCATATCTATCAGAAATAACATGACATTCTCTTTCAATGTTTGGTATTATAATCTCATCAGCATGTCTTTTCCGGTCTGTAACAAACATCACAGCTAATTTTTTTCCTTGGCTATAAGGATCTGAATCCTCCTGTAAAATTTTTCTTATATCCTGATTCTTATATGGTTCTCTTGTTACAAGAACATGATTATACTTGCTTAAATTAGAGATATATTTTGCAAGTTTCCATATTTGCGTAGATTTTCCGCAGCCGTCTATGCCTTCAAACGTTATGAATAGTCCACGTTTCATTTTTGTTCCTCCTTAATTTTATCTAGCTTTCTTTTTACTTCTTCAACAAGCCCACAGCTTCTTTTTTCTTCTTGACATGTTGCATAAGCGCAATCTGGCCCAGCTTTTTCAAAAATGGATGGAGCAGTTGGGTAAACAAGGGAGAACATTTTCCAAGCAACATCCCTTACTTCTTTTTGTGATCTATTACACATCCTTACATTAAGAAGATTAAGAAGACTGCTTGCATTTAATTTTAAAATCAATTTTGTTTCAATTGAAGTATAAAGAAAATATCTTGCTTCTTCATTTGCTTTTTCTCCAGTTATTCCTCTTTGAGCATATTTTTGCAATATCTCTTGATATACTCCTTTATTTTCTTTTAATTTTTCTTGAATCCATTCTTCTCCCATAATATCAACAAATCTTTCCGGAAGAAAGTGATTGCTTTCTCTCTCATCTATATATCTCTGACTTCTTTGAGCAGGAGAAGCTATCCTATGCCTTACTAATTGATGACTACATGCCCTCGAAATTCCTTGAATATAAAAAGTATAATCTGCCTGTTCTAAAATAGACTTATGTTTTTTCGGTATTCTTCTTATCATTTTTCTTGCTTCTTCAAGTGAAATATCTCTTTTCAGTCCTTCTTTTGAATAGCATAAATCTGCTGCTTCTGCTACTGCTATTTCTGGGTTGGGGGTATACCGTCTAAGCTCTACATAAGCAGAGGTTATTATTTTTGACATTAAAATAATAATTTTATTCTGTTTATAAATAAAATGCTATTGAGAAATATATTTTCAGATGAAGGGCTAATCCTTCATCTCTATCTTCACATTAACAGAACGAGGAATAGGCAATCTCATAATTGAGTGAAGAACTGCTTCATTAGAAGGCAAATCAATTATTCTTTTATGAACTCTCATCTCAAATCTGTCAAAAGTTGCTGTTCCATTACCGCATGGAGACTTTCTTGTTGTTATCTTAAATTTTTTTGTAGGAAGAGGTATTGGCCCGCTTATAGTCACGCCTGCCTTTTTCGCGATTTCTTTTATTGTAGCGCAGATATTGTTTAATTCGTTAATATCCAAGCTTCCGAGCTTTATTCTTACGATTGACATATCTAGCTTAAAAAAAATACATTTAAAAACCTTTCTGGGATGTTTCATAAGTCTATAACAAGAGGATATTGAAAAAAGATGGAAATTTGTGCATTGGCGTCAGGCAGTTCTGGAAATTGTTTTTATCTTGGAAACAGAAAAGATTCAGGAATTCTTATAGATGCAGGAATAACATGCAAACAAATAGTCGAAAGACTTGCAAAAATAGGAAAAAAACCAGAGAAAATAAAGGCTATCTTCATAACTCATGAGCATTCGGATCATATAAGAGGAGCAGATGTTTTTGCAAGAAATTTTAATGTCCCTATTTTTGCTACAAAAAAGACAACAAAAAGCAGGTTTTTATGTTCTGATGAAAACCTCATAAACACCATAAAGAATAATGAAACATTGCAAGCAGCAGGATTGCAGATAGAAGCATTTTCAAAGTCTCATCTTGCAGAAGACCCTGTTTCTTATAATGTAGTGAATCATAAAAGAGTTTCAGTAATCACAGATGCGGGCCATGCATGCAAAAACATTGTTTCAAACGTTGCTGATGCTGATTTTCTTTTTCTCGAGTCAAACTATGATGAACAGATGTTAAAAAATAGTTTTTATCCTGCACATACAAAGGCATGGATAAGAAGTGACGAAGGGCACTTGTCAAACACGCAGGCAGGATTATGTGTTCTGGAGCACGGTTCAAAAAAGTTGAAGAATGTTGTATTATCGCATATAAGTGTAAATAATAATACACGAGAAATTGCGCTAAAAACCTTTAAATCCTTAATAAAAGAAAGAAAAGACATTTCGCCGGAAGTTTCTTGTTCAAGTAGAGAAATTCCAACAAGAGTGTTTAAAGTATAAAAATAATATTTATAAATAATAAACACCCATTATAATCAAAAGATGAAAAAAGAGAGATATTTTGAAAATTATCCTTTTTGGATAGTATTTTTTTCAAATCTTGTTTCAATAGCAATTTATTTAATTGGAGCATTCATAATTTGCAAAATAGGGCTTTTTTGGTTAATCTTATACTTAATCTTTATAGTAATCTTGGAGTTTAAATTAATAAGGAGCCATTGTATTGATTGTTATTATTATGGAAAGACCTGTGCATTTGGAAAAGGTAGAATATGCAGCATATTTTTCAAAAAAGGCAATATAAATAAATTCTGTAAAAAACAGATGACATGGAAAGATATTATCCCTGATTTTATGGTTTCTTTAATCCCTGCCGTCATTGGAATTATATTCCTAATAAAAAGCTTCAATTGGATTCTTCTGTCATTAGTTCTCATATTGCTTCTATTGACTTTTGTTGGTAATGGAATAATAAGGGGCAAACTAGCATGCAAATACTGCAAACAAAGAAAAATTGGCTGTCCTGCACAAAGGTTATTTGAAAAGAATGATTAAACAATAACATGAAAGCAAAAAGACTTCTTATCTTTTTTCTCGTAATATTCTTTCTTTCTATCTTTTCTATAATTTATCCAAGATTAACAGGGCAGGCAATAAAAAACGAAGAATACCAAAAAGAACCTGCAACACTTTTAAGAGTGATTGATGGAGACACGATAGAAATTGATGAGGGGCTACATATACGTCTCCTAGGAATAAACACACCAGAGAAAAAGATGCCTTTTTCCGGAGAAGCTGCAAATTTTCTTAAAGAATTTGAAAACAAGACTATTTTTCTTCTTAGAGATAAGGAAGACACAGACAAATATGACAGAAAGCTGAGATATGTTTTTTATGAAGAAAGATTACTTAATGAGGAGATATTAGAAAGAGGTTTTGCTAATGCTTATATGCTTGATGATTTGAAATATGAGCAGGATTTTAAGCTTGCAGAGAAAACAGCAAGGCTGAATGAAAGAGGGATATGGACAAAATCCTCCGATGTTTGTGTGAGCTGTATTGTGTTGAAAGAACTTAATTATACAGAAGAGTTTTTCATAATAGAAAATGATTGCGATTTTGACTGCTCTCTCGATAGCTGGTTTGTGAAAGATGCTGGCAGGAACACTTTTTATCTTTCTGTGCTTAAAGCAGGAGAACAAGAGAAAGTTTTTTCAAAAGCAAATAAAAGTGTTTGGAATGATGGTGGCGATAGTTTTTTTATGTTTGATAAGGGCGGTTTGCTGGTTGAGTATTATGAATACTAAAACCTATATTTTGAACTGCCATATTTGTTTAAATAGATGATATGACATTTTTTATAAAAATGGGTAATGAAACAGAAACTACAATACAATCCTATAACAAAACTGCCCAGCAATATGCTCAAAATGTTGCTAATCTGCAGAAAACAAATTCTATCGCCAGTTTTGCCTCACTTCTTCCAGCAAATGCTCTTGTATTGGATATGGCTTGTGGAAGCGGAAGAGACGCAAAAATATTTTCTGAAAAAGGTTTTAATGTTACAGGCGTAGATTTATCAGAAGAAATGCTCAAGATTGCCACTCAAACTTGCCCAAAAGCTGAATTTAAATTAATGGATATCAGGCAACTTAATTTTGATAATCAGTATTTTGATGGCGTGTGGGCATGTGCTGCATTGTTGCATATACCAAAAAGGGAAATACCCCCACTAATCTCCGGAGTTTCAAGAGTTTTAAAGAGCGGAGGAATATTTTATATTGGTGTGAAAGAAGGTGATGGCGAGGGGTTTGTAAAAGATACTCGATATGAGGGCGATATAATAAAATTCTACTCTTATTTCAAGTCAGGCGAGCTCGAAGGAATCTTGAATGAGAAAGGGTTTAACATGATTAATTCTTCGGGCGTTACTAGAAAAGAAAATTATCTCAAATGTCCTGAAATAGATATTCTATGCAGAAGGAATTAGAAATAAAAACATCTTTTTCCCAATATTACTTAAAATACTTTGAAACATAATCTCTATCCCACCCGAGTTTTCTCGGCTTTAATTCTGCATCTTTACAAAACTCAACTTTAAGATTCTTCTTCTTAAATTCTTCTTTATATTGTCTTATTCCCCCATAATACTTCTGTCTTTTTTCAGATTCTACAACATTAAACATCCCAAGATGTTTTAATGAAAGCCAGTTAAGAATTAAACGTCCTGTTCTACCATTTCCATCCGCAAAAGGGTGAATTGTCTCGAATTTATTATGAATATTCAAGATATCTTCTTGCCAGGCATTTTGTGATTCAACTTTGAATATATCCAATTCAAGATTTTTCATAAGCTTTGGAATATGTTCGTATAGGGGACATCCTTTTCCACCTACCTGAACATTATATGGCCTATACTTTCCCGCATATTTTTCTGGTTTTTTAAAAAGATTATGCATAAGAAGAAAATGCATCTTCTTTATATCTTCTTCTTTCAAAACTTGCTGAAAATTCTCTAACATAAAATCAAAAGCCGAAAAATGATCTTTCAATTCTGGTGGCCATTCATATTTCTCTCCGACATCCATTGTTTCAACATCATGGATAGGACTTTTTATTCCTTCAATAAGATTTGACTGATAGCAAAATTCACTGCGAAATTCATATCTTTTGCTTTCACCCATGCTAAGAAAATCTTCCAGTAAAATTGTGTATCCTGTCTCTGTTCCCTCTTTTTTTAGTCCCTCCATTTTTTGTTATTCGTTTATTTAATTCTAATTAAGATAATGTCTTATAATGCTCTTCTTGTTTCAGCTGAAACTTATTATTTGGTTTTATGTTAGAATCATAAACATACAAACATCCTGAAAGAATTCCTGAAACAAGAGTTATGATCACAAAATAAATTGCAATCTGCCAGCCAAGAACAATCATTGGAAACGTTATTCCCTGCAACCCTGTTGTTAACTTTCCTGTCCATCTAACATGGGGGATAGGCCTTCCTTTTTTCATGAAAAGAGAAGAGATAAAGAATGGCGTAGAAATAATCTCACGGGACATTATAAGAAGCATCAACATTAGCTTCTGACTTGTCAGATCATTGTTAATAATTAAATAAAATATCAGAGTTACAATTATGCTTATCATCAAGGTTCTGTCTGCGATGATATCCCACTTTCTTCCAAAATTCGTTACCATATCAAGTTTTCTTGCAAGAAAACCATCAAGAAAATCAGTAAAAGCGGCAATTGCAAATACTATTGCGATTGTCCATAAACTAACTCCCTTAAAGACAATACAAACAAGAATTATACTCAATACAATCCGGGTCATAGTTATTGGATTGGGTATATTCAAAATCTTTTCTGAACTAATTAATTTTTTCTTTTTTTCCATGGTTAGATAAAGAAAAAGGAGTTTTAAAACTTAATATTCATTATATCCCTTTTGAAAATAATACTTTATGGGGATAAGCATTCCAATAATAAAAGTCAGCCATCCAATAAAACTTAAAATTATGAAAAAAATGTTTTTATTAAGAATATCCATTAAAAGAATGCAGGGCCAGAGTATAATTCCTATAACAAAAAGAATTATCCATGCAGTTTTATCCTTCCTTTTTAAGATAAAATATGAAAGATAAATTATGCATATTCCCAGAGCGATTATAAAAATAGAAGAGAGAATAGAATTTTGGATATAAAATCCGCTAATTTCAGGATTATACTTGTTGAATATGGTCCAGATTTTATCAATTGAATTAAATTTCTCTTTCATAATCCAAGGAAGAAGAGAGATATAGAAGATACCTAATAAGATAGCATAAATTCCATTATATATGGTAATCTTTGAACCCAGCCTTATGCTCTTGACAGTATCTACGGTAATCATAAGAATATGAAGAAAACAGAATTTTAAAAGATTTGTATTGGGTAGTATAGCAAATACTTTAATACTTCTCCTCTTTTTATTCTTACATGAACAACCTTGTTGGGATAAGCATAGGTACTATTCATCTTAAAGGAGGAACTATTAACCAACGCATAGAAATAGCAAAAAAAACAGGAACAAAAGCATTAGAAATTTCTTTTTTTAAAACTCATGAATTAAATCAATCATTTTGTCAAAGTTCAAAAGATTATCTTAAGACATTGGAATATGTCTCTATTCATGCTCCAATGTTCTACGAATATTCTTTTTTTCCTTCTTTTAATTTTAATATGGAGAAATTAAAAAAATGGTATTTTTTTGATGCAGATAATAAGGAGGACAATCCAAAAAAAGGTCAAGCTATTGTCTTTCATCCTCATCAGAACATCCCTGCATCAGAAGAAGGAATGTTGTTCTGTGTTGAAAATATGCCGCCTATACCTGGTAAGGATTTTGATTTGATTAAAAAGCTTGCAGAATATAAACTTGCAGAACATCCTGAGTATAGATTAATTCTCGATGCATGCCATACTCTTCACTTTCCAGGATACCTCGAAGAGCTTGTTGATAAGTATCATGATAGAATTCAGCATGTTCATTTAAGCGATAGAAGATTTAATCCTACAAAGAAAAAAACAAGAGACCATCAAACATTTGCAGAATGTCCTGATAAAGATAAATTTTCTTATCTTAGAAGACTAAGATGTCCGATTATTGCAGAGATTTCTTTAGGAGATAGCAATCCAAGGGAGTGTGAGGATATTTTGAAGAGGGAGATTGATAGTATTAGAGAATTTTTTTCTTGACAGTTAAATAAACATTATCTCCCTTTTTCGCACCAGGTATCTTTATTCCGACTTTCATGCCTTTTTTTGCCTCATTAACTTGTTTTTTATCTACCTCTATTCTTTCAACTTTATGCCTAATCACTCCAGTTTTATCTCCTAGAATCAAAAGCTCATCTCCAACTTTTATTTCGCCCGAGCTTATTTTTATCGCAGCAACCCCTACTTTCGGGAAATAATGATATATCCTGCCTATGAAATCTTTTTTATGTGTTGCACTGCTATTCTCTGTTTTTGAAAAATCATCATTTGTTGGAATCCCTAAGAAAAATCCTGAAGAAAACTCTTTATTATAAACTTTTTTTAACTCTTTTAATGACTCTTCTATTTCTTTTTCGTTTAGTTGTTTATCAAGGGCTTTTCTATAAATTTTAACGGTTGTGTCAACATATTCTGGCTCTCTGTTTCTTCCCTCTATCTTGAATGCAGTTATCCCTGCTTTTTTTAGTTTTTCAACAAAAGGCAGGGTGCATAAGTCTTTTGCAGACATAACTTTATTATTCTCTAACTTCAAATTGTTACCTTCATCATCTGTTATCTCATATTGGCGTCTGCATGGTTGCAGGCATTCCCCCCTGTTTGCAGACTTATTAAAGAGAAATTGTGAAGTAAAACATCTTCCTGAAACAGAAACGCACATTGCGCCGTGTGTAAAACATTCTACTTCTATAACTTGAGATATTTTCTTTATTTGCTCCAAATTCAACTCTCTAGCAAGAATTATCCTTTCTGCACCAAGTTTTTTATAAAATTTTGCTGCTTCAATATTGGAAATACTTGCCTGCGTAGATATATGGAAAGGAATTTTATACTTCCGGCATAAGCTTATGATAGCAAAGTCCCAGCATATTATTGCATCAACATATTTTTTTGCTTCTTTGATGATTTGTTCAACTTTTTTTATTTCTGAACCATAGATTACAGTATTCAATGTCAGATATTTTTTAACTTTTTTTCCGCATATATTGTTTATTTTAGGCAAGTCATTAAGAGAAAAGTTTTTTGCAGATGTTCGCATATTAGTTCCTTCTTCATCTAATCCAAAATAAACCGCGTCTGCACCCGCAGTTATTGCTGCAATGAGAGATGCAAAGCTTCCGGCGGGTGCGAGAAGTTCAAATTTGTGTTTCATATAGAAATATAAGAAAAAGGGTTTTTAATACTATTTTTTATCCGGTAGCAACAGCTTCAAGTGCTTTTTTCCTTTCAGGAGGTAAAGGCCACCAGCCTCTTCCTTCAAGATATAATGGTTTTGTACTAAGCGCTTCTGGCGACCTCATTAGAACTGATTGAAGAAATCTACTTCCTCTTAATCTTTTTATTCTTTCTCTTTCTATTGATGATTCTTCTGTTTGTTGAGCTGGTTGATTATCTGGGGAATATTGCTTCCTTAAAGAGTCATAATTTGTTCCCATATTAGCATAAGTATGTTCTGGTTTTTAAAGATTTATATTCTATAAAAAGAATATGTTAAATTATTGTAATAGAAAAACTAATTACTTTAATCCAATTATCCTTCTTCTCTGTCTCTTCCTTATTTGAGCTCTATTTTGTCTTGCTCTTTTGTGTCGTTTTCCCATTTTGTTTTTATATTCTAATCTAGTTTTTTGGCATTAAAAACCTTCTTATTTTGACATTTTCCACAAATATTCAAAATAATTCTAAAATGATAAAATAAATTCTACTTTATTGTTATCGCGCCAACAGGACACGAATCTGCTGCTTCTTTTTCACATGTTATCTTTTTTACATCTGATTTTATTGCAAATGCTTTTCCATCTACAAGCTTAAATCCTCTTGGACATAAAGAAACACATGCTCCGCAGCCTATACATTTTTCTTTATCTACGTTTATTTTTGGCATAATTATAAAGATAAAATAAAGTTTATAAAGTTAATTGAATAGAGTAGATTATAAGATGGTATTAAACAAAGAAGGTAAGGAGTTAAGAAAAAAGCTTCAGGAGTATGCTGATAGCCAGAATTTTAAACTAAACCCAAACGAAAAGGCATTAGAAAGCATAATAAACGGACTTCTTAGAAACAGAAAGATTAAAGGAGATATTTACTGCCCGTGCAGGATTGTTACCGGAAATAAGGAAGAAGATAAAAAGATTATTTGCCCCTGCGTTTATCATCAGGGCGAAATAGAGTTAATAGGAAACTGTAAGTGCACTCTATTCTGGAAAAAATAGTATCATAGTATAATAATACTTAAATAACTATCATTTATTTCTCATAAGATGCGAGAGATTAATTATAAAAATTTAGATAAAACTCAACAGAAACTTTTAATGGCCGCTACGATAGCCAGAGAAAGAGCATATAATCCCTATTCTCATTTTTATGTTGGGGCTGCTCTTTTATCTCAAGATGGCCGAATGATTTCTGGTGCTAATGTTGAAAATGCTGCTTATGGTTCTACAATTTGTGCAGAAAGAGCAGCAATCTTAAGAGCGAATGCTATGAAAATAAGAACATTTGATAAGATAGCAATAATTGCCAGAGGAGAGGGATTTGATACAACGACAGTTACCGCTCCATGTGGAAGCTGTCGCCAGATGTTATTTGAATCAAGCCAGCTTTCTGAAAAAAACTTAGAAGTGATTATGGCTACAACAAGGAAAGACAAAATTATTATTGCAACAATCGAAGAGCTTTTACCATTAGCATTTGGACCAAAAGATTTAGGAATTGATATTAAAAAATATCAGTAAGAATATTTATTTCAAAAGTTTTATCTTCTCTTCTATTCTTGCCTCGGTCACTCCATTCTCTAATCTATCAATTTCCTTGCCATCCTTGAAGAAGATTATGCATGGAATAGTGCCAATCTTATATTGAATACCAAGTTCTTGTGCTTCCTCAACATTTATCTTTACAAATTTTATATTTTTATTTTTTTCAGCAATACTTTCCATAACTGGCGCAATCATAAGGCAGTGCATGCACCACTCAGTGTAGAAATCAGCAATAACAAAAGGAGTTTTCTTGTCTTTTATTGTCTCTAAAAATTCTCTCGGTCCGAGTTCTGTTACTTGTTCTTTCTTTATCATGTTTGGGGTTTTCGTTCATTTATCAGATGAGGATTAATTAATGATTAAGTGTTTCTCTGATTTATAAATATTCTCGTTTAATAAAAAAGAGTTAATTAAAAAGTCTTATCCACTTTATTATTCACCACAACCCCGTGGATTAACCCAACCACAACCCGGTTTAGGGCAGAATTCAGTACAATGGCCTTTTTTTATCATTTGAGTTCCGCATTCTATACAAAATCCACCAAGTTCTTCTTTTCCTTCTTCTATTAAATCATTATTTACACTCTTTTGAATCTCAACAGGTTCATCTTGGTTTTTGTCTTTAATTTTTTCTAAAAATCTGGATTCCATATAACGAAATATATAGTCAACAATTGAAGTTGCTTCTTTTATTTGCGAATCTCCCTCATATACTAACCCTCTTGGTTCATAATTTTGATTTTTAAACTTGTTGACTAACGACTCTAATGGAACTCCGTATTGTAAACTGAGACTAATTGATGTTCCAAATGCATCCATTGTTCCACCAAGTGTACTCCCTTCTTTAGACATGTCTATAAAAAGCTCACCGGGTGTTCCGTCATCATAAAGACCTATATGCAAATATCCTTCATGACCAACAAGATTAAACTTATGGGTTATTGATTTTCTAGTTGTTGGTAATTTTTTTCTTGCTGGTTTTGGAACCCCTTCAACTTTTTTTTCAAGTTCAGATTTTCCAGCAGTTAAGGGTTGCATTCTTTTACTTCCATCACGATATAATGCAACTGCTTTCAATCCCATCTTCCATGCATCCATATAAACTTTTTCAATTTCTTCTACAGTGACTTCATTTGGCAATCCAACTGTTTTAGAAATTGCTCCAGATAAAAATGGTTGAACTGCAGCCATCATTTTAAGATGTCCAGAATAATCAATAATTCTTTTTCCATTTCCTGCCCGGTATACACAATCAAAAACAGGAAGATGTTCTTCTTTTAAACCAGGAGCCCCTTCAACAGTTCCTGTTTTTTTCATATATTCAAGAATAGTATCTGTTTCTGATGGAGAATATCCTAACCTTTTTAATGCCGGTTCAACTGTTTGATTAACAATCTTTAAAATTCCCCCATCTGAGAGATTTTTTTGTTTTACTAACCATGTTTCTGGTTCTATTCCAGTGGTATCACAATCCATCATGAAACCTATGGTGCCAGTTGGAGCTAGAACTGTTGCTTGTGCATTTCTAAATCCATATTTTTTACCTCTTTCTTCAACATTAGCCCATGTTTTTTCGGCTTCATCAAGAACATTTTCTAATCCTTTTGGAAGCTTTGTTTTATCTATGCCTTTTAATGCATCTTTATGCATCCCTATCACCTTTAGCATTGACTCTTTATTTTTTTCAAACTCTGAAAATGGCCCAATAGCTTCAGCCATTTCAGTAGAAGCTTCATAAACCTTGCCTGTCATAAGTGCAGTTATTGCCGCAGCAGTGGTTCTTCCCTGATCTGAGTCATAAGGAAGTCCTAAGGACATTATAAGAGCTCCTAAATTAGCATAACCCATGCCTAATGGCCGGAATTTATGTGAATTCTCAGCAATCTTCTTTGTTGGAAAACTTGAATTGTCATATAACAAATCTTGTGCTATTGTTGTAAGTTTTACTGCCCGGGAAAAATTTTCCACCCCGAATAAACCCTCTTCATTCATATGTTTCATAAGATTATGTGATGCTAGATTACACGAACTGTTGTCTACAAACATATATTCACTACAAGGATTAGATGCATTTATCGGAGCAGATACTGGGCATGTATGCCATCTATTAATCGTATCATGAAACTGCATCCCGGGATCTCCACATCCATGAGTTCCTTCCGCAATTTTTCTAAATAAATCTCTCGCTTTATATTTTGGCATTTCTGCAGCCATCTCCTTATTATGTACTGGAATAGTCTGCCATTCTTTATCCTGCTCAACAGCTTTCATAAATGCATCACTTGCTCTTACCGATAAATTTGCATTTTGATATGCTACCGTAGTTTCTGCCTCAGCATAAGTCAATCTGCCATAATCCATCAAAACCTCTAATTTTTTTTGCTCCTTTGATTTTGCTTCTATAAACTCAACTATATCTGGATGTTCTGTCCTAAGAGAATTCATTTTTGCGGCTCTTCTTGTTTTTCCACCGGATTTTACAATACCTGCAACACGATCATAAAAGTTTTCATATGCCATAGGCCCTGAAGGAATTCCTCCCCCAGAAAGTTTTTCCTTAGAACTTCTTAATGTAGATAAATCTGTTCCAGTTCCACTTCCATACTTGAATAACATTGCTTCATTATATGCAAGTTGCATTATATCTTCCATAGTATCTTCTACGCTTTGGATAAAACAAGCAGAGGTTTGTGGATACATATACTCCGCACCGGGGGGTAATGAGATTATTCTTTTTGTTTCAGAATCAAAAACAAATGCATTCTTTTTTCCAATTTTTCTCTTTGGGTCAAGATATTGATCTATTCCAACATTAAACCATACAGGTGAATTAAACGCCATTCTTTGATTTAAAGTTAAATAAGCTATTTCATCTTTAAACACTTGGGCTTGTGTGTCATCAAAATAACCTTGTTTTATGCCCCATTTAGAGATTGTTCCTGCAACTCTATCTATTAGAGATTTTACTGATTTTTCTCTTTGTGAAGTACCATTTTCACCATAAAAGTATTTAGAAGCAACTATTTTTCTAGCTAAAGAACTCCAATCTTTTGGAAAATCTACTCCCGGTTGTTTGTATAAAAATTTTCCATGATCATCAGTTATAGAAACATCGGAGTTTTCCCAAGCCGTCGATTTATAGGGATCTTTATTACTGGAAAAATATCCCCCAATTGTTAATCCGTTTTTTTTCTTGTCTTCCATCTTTTATTTTCACACCTTTTTATTTTATTTTTTATTTATAAGCTTATGTTTAGTTTGTTATAGTGTTCTTGATATACATCTTGTTCTATTTTAACTCCTTCAACTCTTTCTTAAAATCACCAATATCCTTGAAGTCCCTATAAACAGAAGCAAATCGGATATATGCCACTTTGTCAAGTTTTTTCAATTCTCTAATAATTAACTCGCCTATAATGTTTGAATTAACTTCTTTTTTATTTGAACTTTTTAGTTTATTTTCAATATTACCAACAACAATATCTATTTTTTCTGCGCTGACAGGCCTCTTTTCACATGCTCTCATTATGCCTTTCCTTACTTTTTCAGAATCAAATGATTCTCTGCTTCCATCCTTTTTTATTACCCATAAATCTCTTGCTTCAAGTTTTTCATAAGTTGTAAATCTCTTTTTGCATTTTAAGCACTCTCTTCTTCTTTTTGTTTCATTATCTAGATCTCTTTTGTTAGTTACTTTTGTTTCAGAATTTTTACAAAATGGACATTTCATTTTCTCTTCTCCTTCTTTTTTGTTTGCATACAACCCGTTGTATGCTCTATTGAATAAGGCATACCATAAATTGTATCAGTTAGATTATTACCATTTTTGGGGTTTATAAATATTTCTACTTTTTAGAAAATCTTTTTTGTTTCAGAAAAATTTATTAGTTTTTGCTTTTACTATTTTGGATTCGTAACATAACATGACTAAGATTTATAAAGAAACTTAGCTGTATATTAATATGACATTCATTGAATCAATAATTGCTGCATCACAAGCATACAATAATACTCTTTCTGCAATAGCAGTTCAAACAGGAATTTCTTTAGCGGTTATATCATTACTATTTGGTATTGTAAGTTTATGGTCTCTTGTTTGGAAGGGTATTGCTCTATGGAAAAGTGCAAGAAAAAAAAGCATAGTTTGGTTCATTGTTCTTCTTGCAGTTAATACAATAGGTATCTTAGAAATTCTTTACATTTTTATTTTTTCAAAGATAGGCGAGAAAAAATCCGGAAAGAGGAAGAAAAGATAATTTTCTTCGAGGAATACATTCTTGAATAATCAGAAAATTTTGAATATCATTAATTTAAAAACTAGCAGAAGCATATAGTTGCTCGGGCTTCCCATTTTTTCCATACCAAAGATATTCAAAACTGATTTGTCTAACAAGAAAAGAATCTGGTGAAAAAGATTTATAACCCTTTTCTAAAACAGCTTCATAATTTTTACCAAAAACTTTTGCAGTACCATGAACTGCTACCCATTTATTTCTCCTTCCCATCAATAACCATAAGGGCAATCTTTTCATAAAAACATCTACCTCTTTTTCTAAAGAACATTCTTGATGGAAACGATTTTGCATATATAAAATAAATATGTCTTCTTTATAATTATTTGTATAACGGGAATAACACTTCTTTTTCATGATTAAAAACCTTTATAAATTATCTTTATTAGTCCATTGTATGGTTCTGTAGCTCAGCCCGGTTAGAGCACCTGCCTTTTAAGCAGGGTGTCCAGGGTTCAAATCCCTGCAGAGCCAGTTTTTATTTTACCGTCGCTGTTTTGCGTTTTGTCGACGGAGAAATATTAATTATTCCGTGAAAATAATTGATGCAAGCAAAGCCCAAATCTTGGCATGAAAACAAACTGATATTTTCAATGAAATCCTATCAGGGGCGTTAGTCCATCATGGGCTTTTCGTGAGAATCACTTGTTCTGATTTTGTCCATGACCTTTTTATTTATGGCAAATTATAACTTTATATGAAAATTGGTCCGTATAAACATCAAGAGAGATATCTGAACTGGATAGTGTGTTAGGGAAACAATAAGGTATATAAATATTAGAATTCTCTAAGTAGAATGAAATTTAGGTTTATTGGATTACAGTTTGCTATCTTTTTTAAGAGGGAGATATCTAGACCAGATATTTTTGTTTACCCCCTAACTAAGAAACTTTCTTCTATTTTTGATAATCCTCCAATTATTTTACCTTTCTTGCAGGATGCTCCAAAAGAGATTCCAACAGTACAAATGGATTCTAAGAACGGAGAATATAAGTGCAATATAGGACGGGTTAGAATTGATTTTTATTATAACCCTAAAAAAGTATGTAAGGACTTCTCAGAGATAGAAAAAGAAGTTAAGAAAATACTAAATTCTTTTATAAATATTGTAAATAAAGAAGCAAAGGATAATCTGTTTAAGGTAGGATACGTAGTCAGATACTTCATTGAGGATACTAATGCCATAAGGACTCTACAGGAAAAGTATATAAAAAAAGAATTTAATGATCTTCAGAGAATAGCTTTAAGATTCGACCGTGGAAAAGAGTTTGTTGATTTAAAAGTAAATGACATAACTAAACTAGAAACAGTTAACGAAGATCTCTTGGGAAATCCAAAAAAGGGTTATGTGCTTGAGAGAGATATAAACAATATCTCTTCTCCAAAGAAGCTCGAAGAGAAAAAATTAAAAGAGTTCATCAGAGAATGTTCTAAAAGGTATAGATCCTCTAGCATTGAGAAAGAGATTTAAGATGATAACAAAAGAAAACCTTTTAGATTCTAGTTCTACTTCAACACCATTAGAGGAGGATATTACGCAGGTTGCTTTTGCAGCAATGTCTAAAAAGATAAATGAATTAGAAGGAGACCTAAAAAATATTAAACAAAGATTAGTGCCTGAAGAAGAATATTTTAAAACTGGAACAAAAATAAATAAGGTCTCTTTATGGATTTTTATTTTACTTCCTATTTTACAATTAATAGTCACTGTTGTCTTTCTTTACATTGTATGGGAGGATAGTAAAATTATAATGGGAATCTGTTCTACTATTTTAGGATTAATTGGTCTTGGAACAATTATCGAACTTTTCTATATACCCCGAAAAATTGCTAATATTGAAAAGAAATTGAGTGAATTAAATTAATATTTCTTTTTTATCAACTTATCTAACTTTGCCTTAATCATATCCAATTGTTTGCGCTTCCTTAATTTGAGACCTACAAAAATGACCTAAAGAAAAACCTTTTATTTTTTTAATCTACAAAATATTACTCCTAAATTAGGGCTACTTTATAATAGAAAGCTATTTTAAGACTATAATAAGGTTTTTAAACAAGTTATAACATGTCTATATATGCAAGGGTATAGAATTTCTTTTTTAACCCTTGAATAGATAAACCGAACTGAACTGAAACGATGGAAACACAAGAAATAAAATCTCCTGAACTGCTTAAATTCTGGCAAAATAGACAAGCACAGATACTTAATATTGCTCAGAATAATACTCAAGAGATAGTTCAAAAAGAAATGGCTCTTGCAGATTTTGAAATATTGCTCTCTATTAATACTTCTGAAAAAGAGCAGAAAGAACTAACTCAAAAGTCAAGAAAGCTAAGGATAGACACTTGGCAAGAACTTTCTAATAGATTTAATGGAAATTTTCAAAAAATGAATGGGTTTCTAGATACTATCTAATTTTTTTGTGTTTTCTTTTATAATCAAATATTTTCCTTAGTTCCTTAGATATTTTAGAGTTTAGAGAAGGTAGACCCACCCCATCAAGACCCAAGAATTGAGCACTTTCTCTAAATACCTCATCTGTTGAAATTACCCTATTTACGTTAATTTTTCTAAAAGCTAAGAGAATTATGCTATCCGGCTTATGACATTCTAAATATTCCTTGCCCATTTCCTTAAGTTTCTTGTTAATTTCATTTTCGAATTGGGTTATTTCTTCCTCTGGTATAAAAATATCTTTTGGATAGATAACTTGGATATTCCTCTCCTTAATAAAAGAGTTAACATTCAACTTTGCTTCTTCCTCACTTGACCCCCTGCTAATCAAATATTTTATGAATTCATATTTGCTTATCACATGAATAAAAATTAAATTAGGGTATCTGAAAATTCTACTTTCTTCATATTCAAATAAATAAGGATTATCATAGAATTTTATAAGAACATTGGTGTCTAAACCCACTTTTCTATTCCCATTAAAAGAATACGTTCTTTTAAATCCTATAAATTTCTTTTGATTTATCATGATCTTGATGTTTTTTTAAGGTGAAATCTATTTATAAATAATTACTAATAAATTTTTTTAGTTGTTTTCGTCATTTAATCAAATCCATAAATGGCATATTCTGCAGAACCGTGGTTAGAATCCCAAATGGGGATTTTAACCTTAGGCCATTTAACCTTTTCTCTAATGGTCTGCAGAGCCATCGAGCGTTTGCATTCAACAAACTAAAAAAATAATACGAAAATGCAAATGCGAGACAATCTAACATAGGGCTAACTACAGTATAAAAATATAAACCCAAAATAATTCTCAATATACATGACGCTTATAATCCGAAGAGCAAAGGATAGTGATATTGGCGATATTGTACACTTATGGAAGAGAAATATTGTTACTAACAATACGCCTGCTGAAATTAAACAGATGTTTCAATCACACTCCAAATACTTTTATTTAGCAAAAGAGGATAATCTCATAGTCGGATTTGTAGCAGGCACTTCTAAATGGAGATTAGGTCGTATATCTGGAATTGCAGTGGAAGAAGAATATAGGGGCAGAAGTATAGGAAATAAACTGTTAAACATTGTGGAAAACACGTTCATTAAAGAGGATATTAATGAAATCTATCTTGAAGTCAGAGTGAGTAATCATAAAGCCATACGATTCTACGAGAACCAGGGGTATAAACAGATTAAAATAAAAAAAGCATATTATTCCAACGGCGAGGATGCCGTCCTATACAAGAAAGAATTATAATATGGATAAAATCAGGTTTTTAAACAACGCATAGAAAGCTTTAAAAACCTACTTTTTATTTCTTTTATTATTGCCCAGTCATAATTATGCAAAATCCCCGATTTTTGCAGTTATATCGGGACTAAATACCAAAATTAACGCTAAAAATTTAAAATGCATATTCTACAGCCAAAACACACATTATTAAAGTCCGCAGAAGTTGAAAAATTACTCTTGGAATACAATATTTCTCTAACACAATTGCCAAAAATTAAGATTACAGACCCAGCATTGCCAGAAGGGGCAAATGTTGGTGACATAATAGAAATTGAGCATAAATCCGAAGATCTTAATGCGTCATATTTTCGTGTTGTTGTGCTCTAAAAAAGCGAAAAAATAAACTATAAAAGAAAAATCAATAAAGAATGAAACTTCAAACAGAAAACAAACATTTGCTTGTGAGAAAATATCTTGAACAGCATAGTCTTGTAGAATCAAATATTGTTTCTTTTAATAATTTTATTGACAAAAGAATACAGGAGATTGTTGATGAATTCTCAGAAACCTTGCCAAAAGAAGAGGATATTGAAGTAAAACTAGGAAAGATAAGATATGAAAAACCAATCGTCATAGAAGCAGATGGTTCAAAAACAATATTAACTCCTGCAGAAGCAAGAATAAGAAATTTGACTTATTCTGCAATTTTATATTTAGAGATAACAATAAAGCAAGGAAGCCAAATTGAAAGTCAGGAAGTTGAAATAGGCAGAGTTCCAATAATAGTAAAAAGTAATCCTTGTAACATCGCTGGAAAGACAAAAGAAGAATTGGAAAAATTATACATAGATCCATTAGACACTGGCGGTTACTTTATCATTAACGGAAATGAAAGAGTAATGGTAATGGCAGAAGATTTAGCAGAAAACCAGCCGTTTATAGAAACTTCAAAAGGGAAATTAATGTTAAGATTATTCTCAAAAAGAGGAAGTTATAGGATTCCTGTTTCAATAACAGATACCGCTGAGGGAATAATAGAGTTATCCTTTAGCAGATTCAAAAATATCCCTGCTGTGATAATATTAAAAGCTCTTGGAATGACAAAAGAATCGGAAATTGCTTCCTATATAAACAAAGAAAACGATAGTTTAATTGTTAATCTTTACGAATTTGCAAACATCAAAGAACAGGAAGATGCTATGATGTACATTGCTGAGAAAACAGCGCTTCAGGGAACTAAAAAAGAAATTCTTGACAGGATAAAACAAAGATTAGATTCTTACCTGCTTCCGCACATAGGTTTAGGAAAAGAATACAGGACAGAAAAAGCAATAACCCTTTGCAAATTTATAAAACAATTTCTCATTTCGAGAGAAAATCCAGAAAGTTTGACAGATAAGGACCATTATGCAAATAAAAGAATAAGGTTGTCTGGAGACTTGCTGACAGATTTGTTTAGAGTAAATTTAAGCATTCTTATTAGAGATATAGTACATTCACTTCAGAAAACACAGAAAAGGAAAAAGTTCTATTCACTAAAAACTATAGCAAAGTCAACATTGTTTACACACAGAATTGAAAGCGCTATTGCTACTGGAAATTGGATTGGCGAGAGAACAGGGGTAACACAAAATATGGATAAAACAAATTATCTTGCTATTATCTCTCAATTGCAGAGAGTTGCAAGCACTCTTCCAGGAGAACAAGAAAATTTCCTTGCAAGAACAGTTCATCCCACCCATTACGGCAGATTTTGTCCTGTTGAAACGCCTGAAGGAACAGAAATAGGATTAAGAAAAAATCTGGCTATTCTTGCAAAAGTATCAACAAGAGTGGATATGGACGAGAAGAAATTTGCTGAAACACTTGTTCAATTCGGACTGGAAAAAGAAAGAGACGCAAAAGCAACAGATATATTCTATAATGGCAGGTTTATAGGAGCAACAAAAGAGCCAGGAAAATTTCTCAATTCTGTCAAAGAACAAAGAAGGAATAACGAACTCCCTATACAGTTAAGCATAAGACATGACAAAAAATTTGATAATATACTCATTTCAACAGAAGTTGGGAGAGTTTTAAGACCATTAATCATTGTTGAAGATGGGCAAAGCAAATTAACAGAAGAACATGAAGAATTATTAAAAGATAATAAAATCTCATGGAATGATTTAGTTTTGCAGGGAGTTATAGAATATGTTGACGCGTCTGAAGAAGAAAATGCGCTTGTTGCACTGAAAAAAGAAGATGTTACTAATGAAACAACACATCTTGAAGTTGATGTTGTTGACATTTTTGGAACAATAACATCGCTTGTTCCTTTCTCAAACTACGACCAGTCAGCAAGACTTTTAAGAGGGAGCAAAACTCAGAAGCAATCTTTAGGATTATATGCTGCTAACTTTCTTTGCAGAGTGGATACTGATGTAAGTATACTTCACTATCCTCAAAAGCCAATTGTAAGAACTTTTATTTATGACACTCTTAACGTTTACCCCTCTGGTCAGAATATGGTTGTTGCGGTTATGACGCACGAGGGATATAATATGGAAGATGCAATAATATTAAACAAGGCGTCTGTTCAAAGAGGACTTGGAAGAAGCACTTATTTCAGGCCATATACTACTGTCGAAATAAATTATGCAGGCGGATTAAAAGATGAAATATGCATCCCTGAAAAAGGAACAGCGGGTTATAAAACAGAAGAAGCTTACAGATACCTAGAAGCAGACGGGATTGTTTATCCTGAAGCAAAATTAGAAGCAGGAGAAGTTGTAATAGGAAAAACCTCCCCGCCAAAATTCCTTTCAGAATCAAGAGAAATTACCGTAAAAGCAAAAAAAGAGTCAAGTTCTTTAATAAGACAAGAGGAAAGAGGAATAATTGATTCTGTTTTTATAACAAAAAACATAGATGGAAATAAAATTGTTCAAGTAAGAGCAAGGGATTTGAGAATACCGGAGTTAGGAGATAAATTTGCAACAGCACATGGACAAAAGGGAGTAGTAGGAATGCTTGTTGAAGAGAATGATATGCCGTTCACATCTAGTGGAGTAAGGCCTGATGTAATATTCAATCCCCATGGTATTCCCGGTCGTATGACTGTAGGATATCTTATGGAATTAATATCTGGAAAAATTGGATGTTTATCTGGAAAAATTGTCGATGGAACAGGATTTGACAACACCAATATAGAACAGCTTGAAGAACAGCTTGAAAAATTAGGGTTTAGATACGATGGGAAAGAGACAATGTATAATGGAACAACTGGAAGAATGATGGAAGTTAAAATATTTATCGGAACAATGTATTATCAAAAATTAAAATATATGGTCAGTAATAAGATGCATGCACGTGCAAGCGGAAAAGTTACATTATTAACAAGGCAGCCGATAGAAGGAAGAGCAAAAGGCGGTGCATTAAGATTAGGAGAAATGGAACAACAGGCATTAGTCTCTCATGGTGCTTCGTTATTGTTAAAAGAAAGGTATGACTCTGATAAAGTTGTGATTCATATATGTACAAAATGCGGATATATTGCTATTGAAGATAATTTGAGAGGAAGAATTTATTGCCCATTATGCGGAAGCCAAGAAACAGAGCCTGTTGAAGTTTCATACGCATTCAAGCTTCTCGTAGATGAAATCCAGGGGCTCCATATTTCAACTAAATTCGATTTAAAGAACAAATACGAATAATATGAACATAAAACCAATAAGAAAAAGAATAGACAGTCTATACTTTGGATTATTAAATCCAGAAGAAATAAAAAAAATAGCGCAGGCAAGAATAGTAACACCAGAACTTTATGACATTGATGGTTATCCTGTTGATGGCGGGCTTATGGACCTTCGCCTTGGAGCAATAGATCCTGGTGTAAGATGTAGAACTTGTGGAGGAAGACTAAAGGAATGTCTGGGTCATCCAGGAATGATTGAACTTTCAAGACCGCTTATACATTTGAAATATTTACCTATAATCGACTTGTGTTTGAGATGTTTCTGCCAGTCATGTGGAAAGTTTCTTCTTTCCGAAGAGAAATCAAGCGGGTATACTCAAAAAGAAAAAATAAAAAAAGCAAAAGATAATAAAAAATGTCCATATTGCCTTGCTCCGCAGGAAAAAGTAAAGTTAGATAAGCCAATGACATTCAAGAAAGGCAAAAAAAGAATGTTCCCGGATGAGATTAGAGAAATTCTTGTAAATATTCCTGATGATGAATTAAAACATGTGGGGATAAATCCAAAAGTTTTAAGACCAGAATGGGCAATTCTCACTGTTCTTCTTGTCCCACCAGTTACAGTAAGACCATCAATAACTCTTGATACAGGAGAAAGAAGCGAAGATGACTTGACGCATAAATTAGGAGATATTATAAGATCTAACCAAAGACTATGGGAAAATTTGAATGCAGGAGCTCCAGAAGTTATCATTGATGACTTATGGGATTTATTGCAATACCACGTAACTACGTTCTATGATAACAATGTTGCACAAGTTCCTCCTGCAAGACACAGAAGCGGCCACCCATTAAAGACAATAACAGAAAGAATAAAGGGAAAAGAAGGAAGAATAAGGCATAATCTCGCAGGTAAAAGAGTTAATTTTTCTTCACGTACTGTTATTTCTCCTGATCCTAACTTAAGAATAAACGAAATAGGAGTTCCAAAAGAGATTGCAATGATTCTTACTGTGAATGAATATGTAAATTCAACAAATATAGAATATCTTAAAAAATTAATCAAGTCTGAGACATATCCTGGAGCAAACTATATAATAAGGCCGGATGGAAAAAGAAAGAAAATAACTCCTGAATTGAAAGAAGAAATAATAGAAGAATTAGTCCCAGGTTATACTGTTGAACGACATTTAAGAGATGGGGATATTGTCTTATTTAATAGACACCCAAGTCTTCACAAAGCAAGTCTTATGGCTCATTTTGTAAAAATTCTTCCTTATAAAACTTTCAGGATGAATCCTGCAGTCGCATTTCCTTACAACGCAGATTTTGATGGTGATGAAATGAATATTCATGTTCCACAGACAGAGGAAGCAAGAGCAGAGGCGCAAATTCTCCTTAATGTAAACCAAAATTTGATGTCTCCTAAGAATAATACAAATCTTATCGGTTGCATTGCTGATTCAACAACAGGAAATTATCTTCTGAACAATGATGAAATGAACAAGGGAGACGCATCACAAATACTTTATGAATCAGGCATAACAACATCGTTTTCAAAAAAGAGTCTCAGTGGTAAAGAAGTATTTTCAGAAACTTTGCCAAAGGTTGACTTTAAATTTAAGTCAAAATCATCAGAAGACACTGTTTTGATTGAAAAAGGAAATCTTATCTCTGGTGTTGTTGACGGAAAAGTTGTTGGAGTTGAAGATGGTATTTTTATTAAAGAGCTTGATAGACAGGTTGGAAGAGAGAAAACACTTGAGACTATAAAAAATATTTTTTCTCTTGGAATAAAGTATCTTTCAAAGCAAGGATTTACAATTTCTATAGATGATTTAAAAGTTAACAAAAAAGTAGAAGAAACAACAAAGAAAATAATCGATGAAGCAGAAGAAAAAACAGGAGGGATAATTCATTCATATAATGATAACACTCTAGAAATTATACCTGGAAAAACTAGAGAAGAATCAAGAGAGATAAAAGTCATACAGGTCCTTAACGAAGTCCGTACAAAAATAGGACAAATTGTAAAACAGGAATTCCCCCATAAAAATCCTATAAACACAATGATTCTTTCAGGTTCTGGCGGGAATATACTTAATATAACTCAGATGGCTTGCTGTGTAGGTCAACAATCTCTTTGGGGCAAGAGAATAGAGTTGGGATACACCAATAGAACACTTTCTTTCTTCAAGGAAAATGATTTATCGCCCAAAGCAAGAGGGTTTATTGAAAGTCCATTCATGAAAGGGTTAAAGCCATATGAATTCTTTTTTGGAGCAATAACTGGAAGAGATTCAATGATGGATACTGCACTAAGAACACCAAAATCAGGTTATTTATACAGAAGACTTGCAAATTCGCTTCAGGATTTAAAAGTAAGTTATGACGGAACAATAAGAGACGGGTCGGAAAATATTATTCAGTTCAAGTATGGTGAGGATGGTATGTCTGTTTCTGATTTGCATAAGAAAAAACAGATTGCTCCAGGAGAAGCAATAGGAATTTTAACAGCACAATCATTTGGTGAACCTTCAACACAGATGGCATTAAATGTATTCCACTTTGCTGGTGTTTCTGAAATGCAGATTACACAAGGACTGCCAAGGTTAATAGAAATTTTTGATGCAAGAAAAAAACCATCAACTCCAACAATGGATATTGCTCTTAAAAAAGATTTTGACAATGAAAAAGATGCAAGAATAATTGCAGAGAAGATAAAAGAAACAAAATTCGGAGAGATTGTTGAAAAAATAAAAGTTAATTTTGCAGAAAAGAAAATAGAAGCTACGATAAACAACTCTGCATTAAAATCTATCCATATAGGACTAGATAGTGTTTCAGAAAAATTAAAAGAAAAAGGATACGCCAATAAAATAAAAGATAATGTGGTAGTATTCTGGGAGCCAAAATTAGACTTTAAGGCGTTATACAAACTAAAAGAAAAGATAAAAACTATTCTGATTTCTGGAGTAAAGGAAATCGAGCAGGTTCTTGTTGTTAAAAGAGAAAAAAATTATGTTGTTCTTACATCAGGAACAAATATGAAAGATATTTTCGCAATAAAGGGTGTTGATAGTGACAAGACAGTAACAAACGATATAAGAGAGATACGTGACGTTTTAGGAATAGAAGCTGCAAGAAACGCTATAATCTCTGAATTAAGGAAGACAATTGAAGCACAGGGATTAGACATTGATATAAGACATTTAAAACTTGTAGCAGATGCTATGTGCTCAAATGGAGAAGTTCAGGGAAGCACAAGAATGGGAATTATAAGTCAAAAGTCATCTGTTCTTGCCAGGGCATCATTCGAAACTCCGATAAAACATTTTGTAAATGCAACATTAAAGCAGACAAAAGATGAGTTATCTTCAGTTATAGAAAACATAATTCTAAACCAGCCAATACCTGTAGGAACAGGGCTTCCAGGATTGTTAGTTAAAGTTACAGGAAAATTGTCTCCTGAAAAAGAAGCAAAGAAAAGTGGTAAAAAAGAAGATTGATTTTTAATATGAAAAAAACTTTTGACATGCGTTTTATAAGGTATATTAATATGTTTGAGAGAGTTACGAGAGTAAGTCCTAAACATTGTTTTGAGTATAATAACATGCTTGTTTTTATTGTTCCCCATAAATTTGTGATGATGGCGATAGGACGAAATAATTCTAATCTTGAGCAATTAAGTAATATATTCTCAAAAAGAATCAGGATTCTTGCAGAACCAAGAAGCCAGAATGATATTCAGGAATTCATATTGAGGCTGATTTCTCCCGTAAAGTTTGACAAGCTCGAGCTTAAAGATGGAGAATTAACAATAACATCCGGCGGGATGGAAAGCAAAGCTATGCTTATCGGCAGGAATAAGGTAAGATTAGAGGAGTTAAAGAATATTTTAAGCCAAAATTTTGATGTTAAGGACGTTAGGATTGCTTAGAGTTTTCTGGGTGAAGCTTTAGAAAGGATTTTAAGGTAGAAGTTAATTAATCAAATATGGATTTACCTTATTGGTTTAGAAGAAAAAAAGTTGAAGAAACCGTGCCGCTAGAAGCATATGAAAAACAAATTAGAAAAAGACCTGTAGAAATTATAGAAAATGCTGATAAAAATGTAGAACAAATTTATGTTAAATTTCCTGGTATGAATCTTATTGACGTTTCTCAATCAAATGAAGAAAATAGCACGGGAGTTAAGAAACAATTATTAAAAAGATTGATGGAGAAATATGATATCAAAAAATATTCCTCATTGCATACTCATATGGGTGATGAACCTGGTTCTGTATATCCAAGTCGCAAAGATATATCAAAATTTCTCTTAAGAGAAAATGAACAAACAATGTATATCGCACAAAGAAATAAAGAAACGGGAAAAGTTGAAGGCTATTTGTGCATAAGTAAAAAAAGAAGTTTTACTGGAAAACCTGATTCAGAAAAACTAGATAGAGACATCGATATTTATGACATTGAAAGAGGTCATAACGAATTTAAGAGTGGTTTGAATTTATTGGCTAAGAAATACAATTTAAAAATCAAATATTTACCTGAAGAAAATTTTGCAATCTCTTCCTTTCTGGATGAAGGAAAATTTGTAGATAAGGATAATTTAGAAAGAAAACTTAAAAAAATATATCCCCTGATTGCAACATTAGGTTTTCTTTGTGGACTGTTTTTTCTCTCAACCAACATAACGGGAAATGCAATTGCCAATTTAACAAATAAAACAACATCTTTTCTTGGTACTGGTTTATTGATTATTGGTTTAATTGTGGGATTCTTTTGGCTTAGAGGAAGAAATAGATAGAATCGTAGCGTTGTTTTTTTCCTTTAGACGAAGCAGACCCTTTTAAAACTTCAAATCAGAAGTTTTAAAAACCACCTTCTGCATAAAAATATAACAAATGGGATTAATGAGCGCAACAAAATTGATGAAGAACAGAAAAAAGTTCAGATGGAAAGACGACAGATACAAAAAGAAAGCCCTAAAATTATTCGCAAAATCAGACCCGATTCAGGGAAAAAGCCAGGCAAAAGGGCTTGTCGTATCTAAAGTTCAAAAAGAAGCAAGACAGCCAAACTCTGCTATGAGAAAATGCTGCAGAGTTCAGCTTATAAAAAACAACAAAATGGTTACAGCATTTATTCCAGGAAATCTTGCCCAGAAATTTGTTGACGAGCATGATGAAGTTATAATTGAAAGAATCGGCGGACGAATGGGACGTTCAAAAGGTGATATTCCGGGAGTAAGATTTCAGGTTATAAAAGTAAATGACCAGCCTCTTCACTTATTGTGGCAAGGCAAGATAGAGAAAGGAAGAAGATAAATCTAATATGCAAATATTCAACTTATACGAATCAGACGATGTTCTTGTCGAAGACCCTGGATTGAAAAGAGTAATAAACTTAAGAGGGAAAATAGTTCTGAAATCTCATGGAAAAATAAGAGGCAAGTTTGCTAACACAAAAATAAATATTGTTGAAAGGCTTGCGAATCTTTTAAGCGTTTCAGGACACAGGGGAAAAAAGCATACTATCATGACAAAAAAGGCAGCAGGAAAATATTGTACAAATATGAAAACAGTATTAAATGCTTTTGAAATTATTCAGAAAAAAACAGGGCAGAATCCAGTTCAGGTTCTTGTTAAAGCAATAGAAACAGCATCTCCGAGAGAAGAAATAACAACAATAGAGTATGGCGGTGCAAAATATCCCCAGGCAGTTGATTGTTCTCCTTCAAGAAGAGTTGGCTTAACACTTAGATTGATTGTTCATGGAGCTTATGATAAATCATTTGGTTCAAAGACAAAGATTGAAGAAGCTTTAGCTAATGAAATAATTTTTGCTTCAAAAGGCGCAAGTGAAAGTCTTGCTGTTGCAAAAAAGAACGAGATGGAAAAGCAGGCAAATTCTGCGAGATAATTATTGATTAGTTTTCTGGAATTGTAACAATACCTATATTAATTATAGCAGAATTCATTATTGAAGAAGTGAACAAAGTTTAATCTTTTTAAACTAATACATCCTATTTACACCCATTTTGTTATTGGTTATTAATCTCTAGCAGGGATATATAAAAAAATCACTGAGATTTTTGCTCTAAATTTTGAGCATTAACTGTTTGATTAGATATCTCTTGTTTTAACATTGAAATAATACGTTGTTGAGTACTGTGTATTTCATTCAATGTTAAACCTTTTTTTGGATTATAGACAAAAGTCTGGGGGTCATTGATTTTAGACATTATTAAATCCAAGTTGGGAGTATTTGTTAATGTATGTGCAATCCGGGGAGAAGTCTCGGTTTTATATAAAACAAGTGCAGGACTGGGCTTGTGATACAAGCCAGAATATAAGTTTAATGGATTTACCACAGCATTAAAAGCTAAAACAGGACCAATTATACCTAGAACATAATACGGAAAATATTTATTTAAATGTTCTTTCATCCCTTTTATTGACATAACAAACCCTAGTTAACTGGCTTTTTAAAAACTTATGTGTTAAAATAAGTATAATAAAACATATAAGCTTCAATTTCCCACACCAATTATGCAAACAGAAAAAACTAGAGAAGCCTATAAAGATATAATAGAAAAAGAACAGAGATATGCCCAGCTTCTTGGAATACCTTACTGGGAATTCTTAAGCTTTGGTCTTGACACAAAGGGAAAAACTTCATTTCATGAAGTTGAAGAGAGGAAAGCTAAAGCAAGGGAGATTTTTGGGAAACATGACTCAATTCTGGAAGCTGAAATAAAAAAATATATTATTCAAGGCGAGAAAAATACTGCCGATAATAATCATCCAACCCCAGCTGAAAAAGAAAAATGCTTAATTTGCGGAATAAAATACCATGGAGCGTATTCTATTTGTGGCATATGCGGGCATGTTTACAGGGAAGAGTTTATGAAGAAAAGGTAGGAAACTAAATCCAGTATTGTATTATCAAACTAAGCCTGCTTGAATAATGCGCATATTCTACTGACAGCCCGGTAATATTCTTTATATCCTCCAACTTTTTTAATATGCCTCCCTTTATTTCTGCCTCAGATGTTTCATTAAAGGGATGGTTATTTATGCCCCATAATCTGCTTTTTACAATATATAACTTCTCAAGCATATCAAGATGCTCATCAAAGAAACTTTTTGTATCTTCCTTGGACTCTTGTTGCATTGGCATCTACTAAAAATCCGGCTCAGTCTTTTAAGTATTGTTACAGTTGAGAGCATAAGTAAATCTTAATATTTTTCTTAAAGAAAGGTTTAAAAACTATTTTTCTGATTAACTTATATTCTAAAGACCTTAAAAGTTGAAGAATAACTCAAATAACATAAATATCTAACATGGCAAAAAAAGAAACAAATTTAGAAAAAATACAGAGATTATGCACAAATCAGAAGAATATACGAAACGTAGCGACGAGCGCACATATTCACCACGGAAAAACTGCTCTTACTGACAATCTTCTTGCTGCATCAGGTTACATGGCAGCAAAAAATGCAGGAGATTTAGAAGAAGGCATGGCAACATGGCAGCATGGTGATGAGCAAGAAAGATTAATGACTGTTGATTCTGCAAACGTTTCTATGGTTCACGAATTCCAAGGAGAGGAATATCTTATTAATTTAATTGACACTCCGGGGCATGTTGATTTTGGCGGAAATGTAACAAGAGCAATGAGAGCAATTGATGGAACAATCGTCCTTGTATGTGCAAGCGAGGGAATAATGCCTCAAACAGAAACAGTTATCAAACAGGCATTAAGAGAAAGAGTTAAACCCGTTCTTTTCATTAATAAAGTTGATAGATTGATTAAAGAGCTTAAATTAACTCCTGAAGGAGTTCAGCAAAGATTTCTTAAGATAATCCAAGATTTTAATATTCTTATTTCTCAAATAGCAGAACCAGAATTTAGAAAAAAGTGGCAGGTTGATGTTAATGATGGAAGTTTTGCATTTGGAAGTGCAAGAGATAATTGGGCATTGTCTGTTCCATTCATGAAAAAGAAAGGAATCACGTTCAAAGATATCCTCGGGTTGTATGATATGGATGAAGCAGCAAGAAAAGAATGGTGCTGGAAAAATGCGCCTCTTTTTGAAGTTCTTCTTGATATGGTAATAAAGCATCTTCCTAATCCTCTCGAATCTCAAAAATATAGAATACCTAAAATTTGGCATGGTGACATTGAAACAGAATTCGGAAAAAACTTAATGGCATGTAATCCTCAAGGAAAAATTGCATTTGTCATAACAAGGATTGTTATTGACCCGCGTTCAGGAAAAGAATTAAGTGCAGGAAGATTATTTTCAGGAACAATGAAGACCGGAACAGAAGTTTATCTTAATATGGCAAAACAAAAACAAAGAGTTCAGCAAGTTCTGATCTACAATGGGATAAAACCAGAGCAGATGGAAGAATTACCTTGTGGGAATGTTATAGCAATATCTGGAGTGACAGGAGAAGCAGGAGAAACTATCACACTTGAACCAGAAACACCATTTGAGGAAATGAAGCATATTTTCGAGCCAGTTATTACAAAATCTATTAGTGTTCCTAAACCTCAAGACTTGCCAAAATTAATTGAAGTTCTTAAAAAAGTTGCAAAAGAAGACCCTTCTATAAAAATTCAGATTAATGAAGAAACAGGAGAAAATTTAATTTCTGGCATGGGCGAATTGCACTTAGAAATAGTTGAGAATAGAATAAAAACAGAAAAAGGTGTAGAAGTAAGAACATCATCGCCTATTGTTGTTTATAGAGAGACAGTTGATAAGCCATCAGATATTGGTGAAGGAAAGTCTCCTAACAAACATAACTTATTCTTCTTGAAGGTTGAGCCTCTTGAAGACGGTGTTTATCAGGCAATGAAAAATGGCGAGATAAATAGCGGAAGAATAAAAAAGAAAGATGAGCCATTATGGAAGACCCTTTCTGCACTAGGAATTTCAAATGAAGAAGCAAGACAATACATAGATGTCTATAAGAATTGTGCTTTCCTTAATAAAATTAAAGGGGAAGTCAACATTGGAGAGGTTATTGAATTAGTTTTAGATGCTTTTGAGCAAGTTGTAGATGCAGGAACAATTGCAAGAGAGCCATGTATCAGGCTTAAAGTTTCTCTTGTGGATATAAAACTTCATGAAGATGCTATTCACAGAGGTCCTGCACAGGTTTATCCTGCTGTCCGTGATGCAATGAGGATGGCAATGAATTCAGGAAAGCCAGTATTATATGAGCCTGTTCAGACAATGCTTTTCGAAGGTCCAATAACTTTTATGGGGGAAATGACAAAACTTATTCAAGGTAAAAGAGGTCAGTTAGTTGATGTCACACAAACTGCTATTGATTGTACTATAAAAGCAAGACTGCCTGTTGCAGAAATGATTGGACTTGCATCTGATTTAAGGGGCGCCACAGAAGGCAGAGGAAGTTTTAGCATGGTTGACCAAGCATTTGAGAAGACACCAGCAGGTGTTCAGGCAGTTGTTGTTCGCCAGATAAGAAGCAGAAAAGGACTCGCCGAAAACGAATAGTCCGAAGGGTTGGCCGAGCAAGATAATGGCACAAATTTTTCTTTGTTATTTATGAGTTGGCTTGCGAGCTGGAGAACGAATAATCCTCAGTAAAATAATCATACATTTCTTTAAAAACCATAAAATACTAAAAAACGTAAAATGAACAAGACAGAATATATCCTGTGCGGAAGAACATGTATGCTTTATAGTCCTACTTCCGAAATTCCTTGTCAGCTTTATAATCTTAGAGTAGCATTCAAAGATTATTTATCAGAACACCCACTTATTGCAGGAAAAGAATGTCCGATTAAATTGCCATCAGATCTTGAAGCAAATTTGAACGATTGGGGAAAGAAAGAATTAGGAATTATCCAGCATGCAGAAGATAGGATAAAAAGAATATCCAAGAATAAGAAAGATTAATAAATTCAATCCAAAGAAATCGCACCATGCTTGCACGCACTTACACAAGCGCCACAACTAATGCATTTTTTTACATCAACCACAACAAGTTTTTTTCTTTTTAATGCTCCGACAGAACATGCTTCTACGCATCCCTTACAAGATCCACCGCAGGCACAGCTTGAACACTTGCCGTCTTTCCAGCAGCATTTACTGTAGTCTATTTTAACAACCATGATTCTAAAAAATATTGTTAATTTATATATTTTGCTAAAAAATAAATACACAATATATTTATACTCCAATCATCTAATATTTTTATAAAAGAGGACAAAATGGCAAAAGAAAAGGAAAACAAACTTTTAAAAATTCTCACAGGAATAGGCAGGTATATCCTCGGTCTGATCATTATGCTTTCTCCTGCGATGATAATTCTTCTTAATGGAAATGAGCCAAAGATTATTCTTCTTGGAATGCTGACACCACCAATCAGTTTTATCATAGCACCGCAAGTTCTTATTGGGCTTTATTTTATGTTTACTGGAAAAACAAGGATAAGGATAGATATAACTTTGCTTCTTCTCGTTGCCATATGCACTGCTGCTTTATGGAGCACAAGCTTTTTATAAGATACCTTTTTATACACTAAAAATATAACTGATTATGCAGCTGTTAATAATCTTGCTTTGGATAATACTGATCACTGCTTTCTCTCTGTTCGGCGCGTGGTATGCACGGAAATACAACAAGCCAGACGCACTTATTGGCTTGTATGTTGCGTTTATTTTGATAAGTAACATTATTGCTTACAAAATTGCCGAATTTAACTTGGGATTTTATACTTTTTATGCACCGGCAGCAGTTCTTGTATTTTCTGTTACATTTCTCTTTACAGATATTGTTAATGAAAAATTTGGAAGAAAAGAGACGCATAAGATGATATTCATTGCATTTATCACTCAAATTGCAGTAGCCTTATTTGTTATTATTTCAGTTTATTTAAAACCCGCCCCATTCTGGCCTGATCAGGAAATTTTTGCAAAAATTTTGGGATTTACACCGAGAATAATGCTCGCAAGCTGGTGTGCTTTTCTTATAAGCGAGAATATGGATGCTTATCTTTTTTCTTGGTTCAGAAAACTCACAAATGGAAGGCATCTATGGATGAGAAATGCTTTTTCCAGCATACCTTCAATGGCTCTTGACAGTGTGATATTCGTGATTATTGCTTTCTATGGCGTTTCTTCTGTCTTGCCGCTTATTCTCGGTAATATTGTTTTGAAGTGGCTTGTTGGAGTTATTGATATTCCGTTTATGTACCTGAATAGGCATATGATGTACAAAAATTAATATCTTTCTTGAGAACATATCTCTTTAAATAGGGTTAAAAATTAGTTTAAAGATAAGAAAAATAAATCTTAATCTTTCATTCTAAGTTTTACAATACTCTCCAAACATGAAAAAACCGGTGTATATTTACTACCATATGGATTTTGACGGGCTTGCTTCCAGTGCGTTAGCATATCATTTTTTTAAGGGGGAGGGTTTTCTTCCGCAAATAGAAAGACCTGTTGATTTTGATATTCAAGATGCATGGAAACAGGAGAAAATTTCTGTGAAAAAACCCTTGGCTATCGTTGATTTTTTATACAGAAGTGATGCTTTTGCTTATTTTGACCATCATGGGCCGAATAAACCACAAAAACTATCACCAAGAACAGAATGTTTCTTTTTTGATAAAAACGCAAAATCGTGCGCATCTCTAATATTCAGGATCTTAGGAGACAATAATCCTAATGAAAAACTTTCAGAGCTTGTTAAATGGTGTGATATAATTGATACTGCTTCTTATGCACAGCATGGAATCTCTATACAAGACCAGCTATACCCAAAAGAGCCAGCGATAATTCTCAGTAAATCTTTAGAAATCGCAAGAACAGAATGTGAAGCAGGGTTTTGGAATTCTCTTTCTGAAAAATTAATAAAAAACCATTCAATAGAAAATATTTGCAAGGACAGGGAAGTAGTAGAAAAATATAAAAATTTTATGAAAAATCAGGAAGAAGCTCTTCGTTTATTAAAAGAGAATAATAAATATAATAAATCAACAGGAATTGTCACTTATGATGCAACAACAGGATTATGGAGCAGATTTGGGTTAGCTTTGATTCATCCAGATTCTTTATTATGGATTGGATTAATAAAAACAAAAAAAGGTCTTGATGCCAGGATAAGCCAAAATCCCTGGAACCCAAAAAGTCACGGAGCATTGGAGAGAATCAATATTGGTAAAATCTTAAGTGAATATGGGGGGAGTGGACATAAACTATCAGGGGGCACTCATTTTAATTCTCATAAAGAAGCAAAAGAATCAATGGGTAAAATAAAAAAGTATATAGAAAATTTTCTTTAATAATCTTTAAGACCCGTCATAAAAAATAAAATCCTCCTCGAAAAAATTAAGGAATAGATTGAAAAAATTTAAAAAAAAGAAAGGTTTATAAACCCCTCAGAATTTAAGGTAATTGTAAAATGGCACACGAAAAACCAAATCTCAATGTTGTTTTCGTCGGTCACGTTGACCACGGAAAATCTACAACAATCGGAAGATTAATGTATGATGCTGGAATTATACCTGAGCAAGAGCTTGTTAAACTTAAAGAAGAAGCAAAAAAAGTAGGAAAAGTAGGATTTGAATTTGCTTTTGTTATGGATAAATTCAAGGAAGAAAGAGAAAGAGGAGTTACAATTGATTTGTCTTACAAAAAACTTGTTACAAAAAAATATGATGTAACAATAATTGATGCACCTGGACACAAGGATTTTGTTAAAAACATGATTACAGGAGCAAGCCAGGCAGACGCTGCTTTCTTGACTGTTGCTGCAAAAGAAGGAGTTCAGCCTCAGACAAAAGAACACTTATGGCTTTTAAGAACAATGGGTGTTCAGCAAATCGCAGTAAATGTAAATAAGATGGACGCTGTTCAATATAAAGAAGAAGCTTACACAAAGATAAAAACAGAAATGTCTGCTTTGTTAAAAACAGTTGGAATAAATCCTGAAAAAGTTACTTTCTTGGCAATAAGCGCCTTTGTAGGAGATAATATTGTTAAAAAATCAGATAAAATGCCATGGTATAAGGGGCCTACATTAATGGAGCAATTAGATTTATTCGAGCCTCCAAAAAAACCAACAGCATTACCATTAAGAATGCCTTTACAGGATGTTTACGAAATTACAGGTATAGGAACAGTTCCTGTTGGAAAAATTGAAACAGGAATCATGAAGATAGGACAAAAAGTTATAATCTTACCAGGAAGATCAGGAAAAGGAGTTCCAGGCGAAGTTAAAACAATTGAAATGCACCACGAACAACTGCCTGAAGGATTTGCAGGAGATAATGTTGGAGTTAATATAAGAGGAATAGGAAAGAAAGATGTTGCAAGAGGAGATGTTATTTGCGATGCTGCTAAACCTGCTACAATTGCGGAAGAATTCACAGCACAAATCGCAGTAATAAATCACCCTACAGTTATAGCAAAAGGATACACACCAGTATTCCATGTTCACACAGCACAAGTGCCTTGCCAGTTTATTGAAATAGTTAAGAAAATTGACCCTAAAACAGGACAAGCAAGTGCTGAAAAAGTTGATTTTATAAAGAACGGCGATGTTGCCGTAGTAAAATTGAAACCAATGGGCAATCTTGTTATTGAAAAACAAGCAGACAATCCAAACATGTCAAGATTTGCAATAAGAGACGCTGGAGCTACAGTTGCAGCTGGAGTTTGCATCGACCTTGTTCCAAAGAAACTAGTTTAATTAGCAATAATAAAACTAAAAACAAAACCCAATTCTAACAAACTAAACTTACTTAATCACTAAAGTATAAATTCTATAAAAATCTCACCATCAAAAATTAAACCACAAATAAAAAATTTATTGACATGATAAAATACATATTTTTTGAATTTGCAAGGGATATTCTTCGTATGTCTATAATTCATATTAAAAATATTTTTGGATGATTGTCTTAGACAAAATTGAAAATTAATTGTCAGGTTTCTTTTCTTCTTTCTGTTTGGGGATGATAATAACTTGCTCTTTCAGACAATCTTGGTCTTGTTAAGCAATTAATACCGCAACCCATCCTGCATGAAACACTATTATTTATTTTGCAAAGATGTCTCCCGATGATCCAAAAGGCATCATTCATATCAACAGCAGAAATTTGGTTTTCTTGACCTATCTTACGATATGTATCTTCCAATAACCTTGCTATTTTATCTGTTCTTCCAACTTCGAAACCTTCTGGGCCTTTGATTACTCCTGAACCCACACTGATACTAATAATATGCCTGTCTATTTTTATTGGGATTTCATACTCTGAAAAAGGCCAGATTTTAAATCTGACGAAATTCTTCATAATTAGAGCAGCTTTACCTCTTCCAACTGTTTTAAACTTATCTGCTTTATTCTTGCCAAACATCATATAATGAATAGTTTTATCAGGAGTTTCTGCTAACATATTATTCGGGTCATTATCATACTCTCTGAACATTTTTCCCGAGTTGTGATATAATGTTTCAGCAGGTCTTCCTAGTGCTTTCTCTGGATTACCAAACCGTGCAAATGGTTCCCGCATCAAGGATAGCAATTCTGATTGTTCTAATCTGGGTAAGTCTGTCATATGAACTTTCAAAGCAAAACGAACCATAGCGTCATAGGCTATATACGAATCTCTTCCAGCATCTAAACTACTAGAATAATACATGAAAAGACGATGATCTAAGTCTCCTTGTTTCATGCCAGTAGGAATAGTCACATCAGGGTATAAATTCGGTTTACCAAAAGGAAAAAGGCCAGAATCTTTCATAGATACAGCAATTCGGGCGACTTCTCTTGCCCGGTTATAGTCAATTTTTATTCCAGGCATAATTTTTTATGGTGCTTATTTAATTTTTCAACATCATTTATTAAAGAGTAGAACTTGTTGATAAAAGAAGGGCTGTAAATATCACCGTTCCTTAGTCTTAAAAGTGCAGCGGGTTGGAAATAACTTTTAAAATCATGCAAAAATAATGGGCCAAAGCCAGTTTTTGTCTCGCTGTCTGGAATAAGTTTCATTTGATTCTTATCACAGGTATATGAACTCAAAACTTCTCTTGCTCTTTTTAAATCTCCTCCCCTTAAATACACTTTAAATGCAATTTCTCTTTGATCTTTTTTTTCTGCCCTGGAGAGTTCTGCTGTTGCTTCATAAGTTAAAAGATGATTGTTATACATTCTTTTTACACTTTCTGCCACAGAGACGAATTCAAGAGCTCTTCTGACTGTATCACGACCTATTCCCAACTTTGTTGCAATTTCTTTTCGGGTAACTTTTTCTCCAGATTTCTTCGCTTGTTTCTCCTTGAATTTTGTCCAGCGGTAAATTGCACTTGCCCTCTCATCAGGCTGGTCTTCTTTATGAAACTCTGCCTCAAACTGATATATTCTTCTTTGTATTTTTGTCATTGGTTCTACAACACATAGAACCATTTTTTCATCTAAACTCATAAGCGCTCTCCTTCGCCGATTCCCGTCTATAACTATATACCTCTTATTTTCAGGAGAGACAAGAATAGGAGTTATCTGTCCTACTTCACCCATGCTTTTAGCTAATTCTTCAATTCCTCTTGGGTCATATGTCTGTCTTGGTTGTTCTTTATCTTCATCAAGCAAAGAAATATCAATCCATTGCAGTTCTCCTCCAACATCTGCTGCAGGTTTTCCCTGAAATTTTAATTTTTGTTCTAAGATAAATTTTTTATGTTCTTTCCTTCCTGATGCAATTGATAACATCTGGTTAAGTTTCCCATCTTTCTCAGCTTTTTCTTCAAATTCTGATTTTAATTCGTATAATGTTTCTAACGCTATAGGAATAATCTTCCCAAGTTCTCCATTAAAACCATCAGAAAAGTGGCCAAAATATTCGTCACCTGCTTTAATCACCCGATTGAGTGAATTCATGAATCTTATAAGGCTATAATCTGGAATCTTCTTGCTGGGTTCATTTGTCAAACTGAAAATATCGGGGTCTTCCTGTCTCAACATACCACTCAAAATATTTTCCAAATCTTTCTTACTGCCTTTAGAGTTAGCAAATACTTGTAATTGTTTATCTTGAGAGAGTTTAGACAACATCACCGCCTTCCCAAAATCATATTTTCCATTAATAACTGCGACCCTTATTTCCTTATCAATATCTAAAAAAGAGAAATAATCATTAAGTGTTGACTCATCACGACCAACTATTACAGAAAAATCAGTCAAAGTAAGTTCTTTTCTGTACTCCCGTGGAAGATCTTTTGGCGTATATTTATCAAGCTCAGCTGCGTCCAATTGCATCTTTTCTGTAATTAATTCTTTATATAGATTAAATGCACTCTCGGCAAGTTCTGCAGGATTAATATGCCTCTTTGCATTTTCTGCTATTTGAAAAGCAACAAAATCTTCTTCTGTAACATCAGGATATAAAACCGCCTTAACAGGCCTTTTCAGAATATTGCAACAAGAATATCTTCTCTCACCAGCTACTAACTCATATGGCCTTTGTTTTTTTGTTTTAACATCATGATTAATAGTAAGAACAATTGGCTGAATTAGCCCTCTTCTCATTATAGAATCTAAGAGATCTCCAAGCTCTTCTTTCTTAAAATGTCTATAATTCCTTCCTGTTTGTATTTGGTCACATTTCACTTCAATTAATTCTACTTTCCTTTTTTTCATTTTTTCTTTCTTCTTTGTATTTTTTTCTCTAATATGACTTTTTTTATTGAATCAATTCTTCCATTTTCTCCAGTCATGAAACATTTTCCACACCACATGGTGTTATTATTATGGCTGCACATTCTAACGCACCCGTTATTATTCATTATATGCTGTTTTATTGAAGTATGAACATCTATATGAAGGCGGGAATGAGATTGAGACTGTTCATAACCTCCGCACGAATATCCAAGGAGGTCATCTTCTTGCCCCTCAATAAGAGATTGCCATCCGCCCAGAATTGTATTTGCAAGGGCCCTCTGCCTAATCTTTATAGGAATTAATTGCACTAGTGGAAAAGTCATTGCTTCATTTAAAACTCTGCTGAAGAAATGACCCCCATTCTCTTTTATAGCATCTATGAGAACATATGGAACTGCTCTTACTCCAAAATCAAGAAATTTTTTTGCTTGCTCAATTCTCCAGTTATTTGTTCTCCCATATAAACAAGGGCCTTTCTCAAATTTGTCATTTCCTAAACTGAATAACAATGTTGAATCTGTTCTTTTCAGAAGTTCAGCAATATTTTTATCAAATTGAAGAAATTTTGTTGGGAATACAACACTTATGCCAGTTTCAAGGCAGGCTTCAAGTGTTGTTAATATATGTTCATAAAAAAGGTCATAGCCTGCTTCAGTTCTTTTTCCCAGTCTAAGATATCTGGTTGAAAGATCCTTTTGTGCTCTTTCTTTTTTTGCTTCAGTTATTTGTTCAATAAGATGTTTCTTTGAGACATGGTAGATATTGGGATAGCCAGAATGTTTATAAGAAGCATAACAATAATCGCAGGAGTTTAATGGGGAAAGTTTTCCATCAAGACTAATTCCGCTTATACACCAATTAGCAAAGTCTAAATTCAAATCTAATATACAATCGGGAAGAAATGTTTGTTTGCCATTAATATCTATATTTGCATACCTTGTCTTTTTTATTGTTGCTTCTGATTTTATATCCTCAGAATAAACTTTCCTTGAATTTGAGACTTCTAAGGGCCTTGGCTTTCCATAAGCATGGGCATATATATCTTTTATTGCAACATTCCTGATAGTATCTTCAAGGTGCCTGAATCTTGAAATAATGTTCCAATTAATACTATGTTTTCTTTCTATGTCTGCCATTTCAGGAGAAAAATCTCTTTGATGTAACACTACACTCTTCTCTGTGACTACTCTTTCATCTAAGGTCCCTGTTACGATAAAATAGTCAATGTTAGAACGATTATCCTGCCTTAAAGCCCCGGAATTTACATAAGTCACATGTGCGATATGTTCAGTATTATGGGGTGTTGCATATACTATTCCGGGATTTTTTGAATACATCCCCAAAACAGTCATTCCTCTTTCATACCCTATTAAAAATAGTCTTCCCATAACCCGAGAACAAAAAAATTGTTTATAAGTATTGTTGAGGGATAATGGCTATTTCAGAACATATCACTTCTTTCGTATGCACAATAAGATTTAAATATACTCTTTTTTTAAAAGGGTTATGGCATTTAAGATAAACGTGTCTCATAAGGGAAGAACATTCAAGTTAGAGACAGAAAACGAGTCTCTCATAAGAATGAAAATAGGAGACAAAATGAACGGAGATTTAATCTCTGCAGATTTTGATGGATATGAGTTAGAAATAACAGGAACATCAGACATAGCTGGTTTTCCAGGAATAAAAGGCGAAGTAGGAAATCATCTCAGAAGACTTCTTTTGACAAAAAATGATAAGGGCATGAATCAGACAAGACCAGGGGGATTAAGACTTAAGAAAACAGTCAGAGGAGAAGAAGTTGGAGAAAAAACTGTTCAGATAAACATTAAAGTTCTTAAAGAGGGAAAAAAGAAGTTTGATGAGATTTGTCCTGCAAAAATCAAGGAAGAAAAAAAGGTTGAAGCTGCGCCTGCAGTAGCTGCATAATTGTTTATTTTCTAATATAACAATTTTTAAAAACTAATATAGAATATATAAGAATAATGAAAATACAAAAATCAGATATAGATAAATTCAGGGCAAAATCCGATCCCTTGGCAGGAAGTTTTGATTTTTCTAATTCATCTGCAAAAGAATTTTTCATGAAGGATTTTGAGGTTGAATATCCGGAAGATTCTGACCCACGACTCAAAAAATGGATGAAATCCTTGGAGGCTATAGACTTCAATGGTACTCCCTTAGAGAATAGAGCAATAGATCTTGTTCCTGGTGCTGTAGCAAGGAGATACAATGTAATGCCTGTCCAATTTATTGGAAATAATGCTCTTGCAATAGCAGTATCAGAAGAATTAAAAGTGTCAGATGTTCTCGATGCTATGGGTAGTCTAAATTATATTCTGAAGCATCCAATTGTAGTGAAATATAAGGCAAGTTCCGAACATCTTCGCAAAACAATTAAACAATACTATAATGTTCCAGATATAGGACAGCCAGCAATACCTGTCAAATATGCCATATTATAATAATCTTAACCAATCTAGTTTAAAAATAGTTATATATTCGGCCGTGTAAGAGTATAGTTTAAAAACTCGCGTTTCTTATTTTTTTTATGAGAGTAAAAGAGATAATGAATGAGACTGTTGCTGTTCCTTCTGATAAATCTTTAAAAGAAGCAGCAAAAATTATGGAAGAAAATGAGATTGGTTCCCTAGTCATTGTTGACAAAAATCAGATAGCAGGCATAATAACAGAAAAAGACATAATAAAAGGCATTTCTAACTTGAAAGACAAGATTTCTAAAGTTATGTCAAAGCAGATTGTTGTTATAGATGAAAGCGAAAATATTGATAATGCTGCAGAATTAATGAAACAAAATAAAATAAAGCATCTTCCTGTAACAAGAGGCGAGGAAATTGTAGGAATAATAACAACTACTGACCTAATAAAGCATTGTGATGATTTGAATGAGGATTTTTTCCTGGATTAAAATCAAGAAAAAATGAAAAAACATAAAAGAACACAAATAATACCTTTCTTAATTGTTTTATTAATCTCTCTATCCTTAACTTTTATTTCTGCTGAAGAAAAGTCATCAGATTCTACTGAAGGATTTTTTGAAAAATTTATTAACTGGTTTAAGAATATTTTTTCAAGAACTGACAATGTAATAACTGATCAAACTAATGATAATCAAACAAAAATTATAACAGCAAATGATACAAAAACACTTCTAAAGATAAAAGAATACAAAGACAAAATATCTTTCTATAACTTTACAGATCCGAAAGAGGGTGCTTTCATAATTAATCTCCCTAATGAATGGCAAGCTTCTAAAGAATCTGGTTTAGTAAGACCCTATATTGATGCAGGAGTAATGCTCCAGGTTAATTCTCCAAATAATCAGGGCTTCTTTTATATAAGTCCATACGGAGTATATACTGTTCCTAATGCCCTTCTTGACTTTGCAGGGCTTACAGAAGGAAAATATTATGATTCTTCAGGAGGAATAGCCCAACCAACACTGGTAAAAAAATATACAGAAGCAAAGGATTATCTAAATGAATATATCCAGCAATTCAATGTCGAGACAAAAATCATTGAAATTATTGACAGGCCTGATTTGATAAAAAGCAATCCAGGACCATTAATTACAAAACAATCTGCAGCAGAGATAACTTATATTTCTAATCCCGGACCAAATCAAATAAAGAATAAAGTTGTTGCTTACATCTATCTTGTTGAAACAGGAAGCATAGGACTATGGGCATCAAGTTTGTTTGGTTATTATTCTCCTGAAAATATTTTCAATGAAACAGAGTATCTTGTTTTTAAATCAGAAGAGACATTTAAAGTTGATGCCGAATGGGCAAAAAGAGAAGCTCAAGAGGTGAATAAAAGAATTGGTATAATCTCTTCCACACAAGAATCTGTATCAGAAACAATTTCCTCCACTTTTGAATACAAAAGCAAAAGCATGGACGACATTAATTATGAGTGGAGCAAGACAATACTTGGTGTCGAAGAAGTTTATAATCCGGATACAGGGGAGATGCATGTTGTTGGCAGCGGTTCGAGATATTATTGGATCGATAATCGAAATAATATTTACGGTACAGATACTTATGAAAATCCATTTCCTCAAGAAGATGTAAGATTAATGAATTGTCCTGATTGTGCTGATTAATTAGAAATCATAGTTAACTTTATAAGTATTCTGAAGTTTTATCTTGTTATAGCGGGGTAGAGGAGCCAGGAGTCCTCATCGGGCCCATAACCCGGAGATCGGTAGTTCAAATCTACCCCCCGCTATTTGTGGATTTAAAAAACGATTTAAATAAAAAGTTTGATTAGGTAAAACATGACATTTAAACTTACAAGAAGAGCTGGTATCTATATAATGCTCGTAGGAATAGCTCTTCAATTCTTAAATATTATCACTTATGGATTATGGGGGATAGATATTGACATCTGGGGAGCACTTATTTTCATTATAGGATTAATAATTATGATAATCCGGTGGAAAAAATGAGTGGACCAAGTGAAGGAAAAATTTTAATCGGGAAAGCAAACGTTTATGTTCATGAGAAAGGAAAGTCAAATGCAAGCGTTACACATGTTGATATTGAGCTTGACGAGCTCAACAAAATTCTAAAGCCTGGCGAGAACAGCTATGTTGGAAGCAAGGAAGGCGGAGTTTTTATCGGTCTTAAAAAAGAGATGATAACGCGCGCGGAAAAAATTATTAAAGAGAAGAGATAACCAAAAATATTGCTCCTACCTTATGGCTTTTCATCTTTCCAATGAGAGTTAGCAAAACTACCAAGAATTTTAATCGTATCAGGATGTTTATGTTTTGGATCTAAAGAATATTTTATCGCTTGCAAAGCGATTCTAACATTTTCATCTTTTTCATGTCCATTCAGCTCTATATAAAAATAATACCCTTTTTTACCATCTGGTCGAGAATGTAATCCTTCTAAATTTATACGCTGAGAACCAAAGATGTTCAAACAATCTGCGAGAACTCCCGGTCTGTCCCTTATCGGTGGATGAATGGCCAACATGGTTTTATCATCTCCAGTTGGTGCACTTCCTTCTTTTCCTAAAACTACAAATCTTGTGCTGTTGTTGGGACAAATGTCTGTTGCAATTACTTTTAATCCTGATTTTAATAATGCTGCTTTCGAGGCAATAGCGGTAGCATCTAAACAGTTATTCTTAGCAATATAATCTGCAGCTTCTGCAGTGCTTACAGTTGCGATAGTTGTTGCACTAGAAAAGTTAGCTGCAATAAAACCATTACATTGTTCTAGTGCCTGATCTTTAGAGTAAATTTTTAATATTGAAGAATGCCCTCTTAATGCACCCAGGTAATGAACAACTTTAAGAGCTTTTTCTTGGATTATCCTTGTAGTACTGCATCTTGTCAAAGAATCAAGCGTTTGGATGACTGGACCATTATAAAAATTTTCAAGAGGCACAATCCCTCTTTCTACTCTTCCATTTTCTACGGCCATAATCACATTCCTTATTGGTTGAATTGGAACTAAATCTCCTTTTGGAAATAATTCTTTTGCAACTTTCTCTGTAAAAGTCTTCTCGGGTCCTAAATATGCTATTTTCATATCAATAAATTTTTTGTTTATGGTTTAATTTTCAAGTATTTAATTGCTATTTGACAATCTTTTAATAAGTTCATTGCTTCTTTTCATACCTTCAGGAATTCTGTCTTTAAAAAATTCCCTCGTAGCATCAAACTGTTGTTTGTATCCTTCTATGTCTCTATGACTGATTGTTGAAGCCCATTCTCTTACAGCAGTATGAAATTCTAAGTCATCTCCCCTTATTCCTTTATTAAATAAAGCAGTTTTAATAGATTCTTCAAGAAGTGCAGGATTTCTAAATAAATATTCTGCTATTCCCAATCTTAATCTAAAAAGAGGAGTTTGACATATCAAATTTTTGTAAGGATTTACTCCTAATTGATGCCAAGCATCAACCATTGCTAAGAGACTTAGATGTGAATTTGGTTTCCTTTCTATTCGGTTGCCTAGACTAAACTCTCTCAGAATGCTATCATCTAATAGAATAGGAGAGTCATTATTTCCAAAAACAAAATCTCCTGCTCTCTTTATTTTTTCTTTAAAGGTAGATTCATCTTCTTGTATCATTAACCTAAATAGTTTAGATTCAGAAGCAGCATATTGTTTAACTTGCTCCCTTGCAAACGGATTTAATATTGCTAACCCGGAATAGACGTGTGCTTTTCCGCCATAGATTCTTAGAGTCATTAAAACTTTCACATTATCAATTCCACCTACATAAGAAGCATTTTCCCATGGATAAACTCCTGCATTCTTCCATGCAGTTCCCATACTTTCAAATCCTACATGAGTAACGGCTTGTGTATCCGCTGTAATCCTATCATGTTCTTGATATGTTGGTATTTCAATTATCTTTGAACCCAATTCTTCAAAAATTTCTAACGCTCTTTTGTAAGCTTCATCAGAACTTCTGTGTCTAATAACTGCTAAATTCTGCCCAAGAGTATTCACAGTCGGACCATGTAAAGAATGACAAGTAATTATGTTTACATCTTTTGGCAAATATTTTTCAAAGGCTTCAATTTCAGGAGTTTTTACTGAAGTCTGACCACCAACTATAGCTCCTATTTTTGTTGATGGACCAAATTGACTTACTACTCTTTCCATATTTTCTGCTTCTACAGAATATAAAATTAAATCACTCCTTCTAGAAACAGCAATACCGTCATCTAAAACATAAACTCCCGTTCCCCGTAATTCTTGTTCTAATTGATTCCTTTTTTCAGGTAAATCACAACCATTAATTCTATAACCTCTTGTAGCAAATTCTCTTGCATACAACTTACCCATATCTCCTAAACCTATTATTCCAATTTCCATTTTAATATTCTCAGAATAAGCTTCTGAAGTGCTGTCACCTCACCGAATAGAGCAGGTTTTCCTTTAAAAAATTATGTATTCCCGATTAGAATTAAGTTTTTATACTCACATTTTCTTGATTTAACATGGGATTATTCAATTTATTCAAAAAAAAGGAAGGAAGATGGGGTACAGACCATATTACCCTCGCAGAAGAATTTGAAAGTAAGGGAGATTTTTTATCAGCAATATCTGAATATGGGAAAGTCATAAAAGAAAATTATTCTGATAAAGAACCAAAAACATACAAGCATATTATGAAAAAGATTGTTGCCGATTATGTTAAACTTGGAGATTATGACAAGGTATTTGAAATGTGGAAATTTCAGTATGACCCTTCAGAGTATGGTCCAAAAGAAATGTACGAACTTATTAAGATTCTTGAAATTGGCCAGAAAAATGAGATGATATTGCAAATTTACGAACAGGCAGGCAAGGGTCTTCTTAAAAATAAAATTAATTTTCTTGTAAAAATGAAAAAGACTCCAGAAGCGTATGAATCTCTTGGTGAACTTTTATCTTATGTTTCTGAGTCAACTCCCGGAATTGAAAAATTTTGGCTTCTCAAAGCAAAACTTGCGATGAGCTTGGGAAAATGGACAGATGCCAAGAGATATCTTGGCAAGATAATTGAAAAAGATACGCATAATGCTGAGGCAAGAAAGTTAAGAGATATGTGCCTTAAGCATGCAGAAAATGATTAGTTTAGTTTTCTTAGATTAAGTTTATAAAATAGCAAATTTTAGTTTTATTATGCCCGGATCGCATAACGGTATTGCATCGGATTGCTAATCCGAACCCAGCAATGGGTGCCCAGGTTCAACTCCTGGTCCGGGCGTTTTGTTTCATTTTTTCTGGAGATAGTTTTAAAATAAATAAGGAAGCTATAATCTTCTATTATAATATTGTTTAGCAGGGTCTAGCAAAAACTCTAAAAAATCA
>Ga0247841_10000811_pt1 | contig 77089 bp, 69 predicted proteins | sample LaCruzMarch2015__2_FD_192410 | JGI IMG/M metagenome (GOLD analysis project Ga0247841, IMG submission 192410) | Freshwater microbial communities from meromictic Lake La Cruz, Castile-La Mancha, Spain - LaCruzMarch2015_18m | ecosystem: Environmental > Aquatic > Freshwater > Lake | place: Spain... | reverse complement strand
TTATTACAATAAAATCAAGAGAAAATTGATTGGAATTGTTTATCTAAAAATTCAAATGATAATGCTTTGAAATTATTACAACAAAATCCTGAGAAAATTGATTGGTTATATTTATCTTCTAATTCAAATGATAATGCTTTGAAATTATTACAACAAAATCAAGAGAAAATTGATTGGTTATATTTATATTCTAATTCAAATGATAATGCTTTGAAATTATTACAACAAAATCAAGATAAAATTGATTGGTTTGCGTTGTCTTCTAATCCTAAGATTTTTGAACGTGATTACATTGGTATGTCTATTGATAGAACAAAAATAATTTATCAAGAACTTATTGAAAAAGCTCTACATCCTTTAAGAGTAATGAAATGGTTGGAAGCAGGATTTGAAGATTTTTAGTTTAATAAAAAAAATGTTTTAAAAATATTTTTTTATTAAATTACAAATGTAAAAGACTTAATTATTAATTTCCTTTAATGATTTAAGTAATAAATCCTCATAACTAGTGTGTGATTCCATATTTATAATAATTGGCATAAGATATTTTTTTGCCTTATTTAATTCTTCAACAAGTTTTTGAATAAGATTTCTATCAATTAATTGTAGACTTGGTTTTGTTTTAATATCGTGTTTAAATTCATTAATTTTTAAGTATATAGATAAAATAAATCTATTTAAAGGAACTTTAGCTATTTGTTCACTTACTTCAGGTAAATTATCGTTGATAAGTTTATACATTTTTATAGAAGTAATAACTTTTAATTTTGGTTCTGTTGTTTCATTGCATTCATCTGAAAGAAATTTCACTTGATTATAAAAGTAATTAACTTGTGATTGTGTACTTAAAGATGTCGTTTCGTGTGAAATAATTGTGTCACGTTGTATCATTTTATAAATACGACAATTTGTATTATTCTTAGTAATAAGGTTATTCTTGGCTTGATTTCTGGTAATAACAGGCATTATTGCGTTCAAAGGTATGATAATAATATGTATTTAATATTGAATACTATTTCAATCTCAATTTTTTTATTAAATAAAAAATAATTATAAATATTTATCTGGTTTAACATCTAGAAGTGAAATATTTACCATCTATAGTTTTAAATTTATGAGTATATATTTAGAACTTCAAGGGTGTAAATTAAAACTAATTTTTAAATCAATTTTTAAGAACTAATAATAATTTATCGACGTCTGTAAGAACGTTTTTTATTACGGCGACGACGTGTTTTTTTTCCTCTTTTCATGGATTTATGATTATTTGATTTTCTAGTTCCACGTCTTTTACGAGTTCCTCCTACTATATTTGTTCCTGCTTCACCTTTTTCAGCTGCATCTAAAGTATCATATTCATTATCAGATGCAGGAGTTTCATTAATTTGGATTGCAGTATCAGAAATTCCTTTCACAGTTCCTTCTTCAATATCTCCTAATTGATTTTCTTCGTCAGGTTCTTGACCACCTTTACGTCTCTTCTTCTTCAGTCCATTACTCTTTTTTTTACGACCTGCTGTTTGTATTTCTTCATCAGAAGAAGAAACATCATCATTATCCATGACTATATCATTATTCATATCATCATCAGCACCTCCTTTCTTAGAATGTTTCATATTTTTACAAATAGGACAACTGCAATTAGGTTTGTGTCCATTTTTCTTTTTAGAACCACCTTTTTTTTTTAATTCAGCCTTTTCAATATCTTCTTGGTATCCTCCTCTTTTAGCTTTATTTTTAATATTTTCACAAATATGACAAGTACAATTTGATTTATGTCCATTTTTTCTTTTAGCTCCTCCTAATTGAGCAATCGGAGAACTTGGTTTATAGTCTGTTTCACTCATTATATATTATAGTTATAATTTAAGTTTTTTAAAAATATTAAATAAAAATATTTTTAAAATTTCTAAATCTAAATAATTTGTATTATTTTTAATTTACACTCTGTTGAATTTCTTTTGGTTGAGATTTACGTGTTGTTCTAGACTTTGATAATGGTTCATCACCTTTTCCTTTACTATTAACAAGTGTCCATTCTTTTGGACCACCACCACGAACTCTTGGTTTTGAGGAATCTTTAGGTGAACTTGTTTGAGAAGTATCTCTAGGTGCGCTTTGTTGTCTTGGCATAGTGATTTCATGATTATTATCTGATTTATAGTTAGTTCTTGCAAGCTTTAGTTCATGTCTTGTTTCACACATAAGCTTACCTCCTTTAATTCCATTTACATTTGATGCTTGCAATTCATGGTCGCCTGAAGTAGTTTTAATCAATCCAAATTCAACATATTCACCTTGGACCAAATACTTATATTGCTGGTTCTCAACTTCAATAGCACTATGATGAACAAAAATATCAGAACCCGCATGACTTCCGTCGGTAACAGTGATAAAACCATAACCGGCTTTGTTATTGAACCACTTTATGCGACCGATAAAGTGTTCAGAAGAAGGTGTATCAACATCATTATTAGAGGACATTATATTATAATTTATATTATGGTATTATCTTTATATTGTTTAATTAAAAATATATTATAGTTTATAATAAAATCCCGTCTTTTTTAACCTAAATTTTGTATTTTTATATTCAAATCGTGTTAAATAATCATATAATATTTTAGATATAACTGATTGTATGTGTATAAATTTGAAATAATATCTGCAATTATCTATTAAATAATATAAAATTTCACGACAATAACCTTTCTCTCTATATTCAGGGTTAATATATATTCCATGAATTGTTAATGTATCTGACTTATTTTTATAAAATATTAATTCGCCTTGTTCACATTCAAAAAATGTATAATCATTTGAATATGTAGAATAATTTAATAAATATTTATCAATAATTTGTATGAACGTATTCATCATCTATTTATTTATTAAATTTTAAATTGTTTGAGTTATATAATATATATGTGTTAACACAAATCTCTCCAAATCATTATTATTTGTAGTATCTACATCTGCAGTATCAATTTTTGTAAAATCATACAGTTCAATATTATGATAAGATATATACTCAAAAACTGGTATTAAGTTAATCATTTTAGGTTCAATAATTGATTTAAGATCTATTTTATTATCATTAGCAAGTTTTCTTACATAATTAAATATAACTAAAGATATCATTTTTAATCTTTTGTCTTGTTGTTGTTCTGCTTTTTTATTTACTAATTGAAAAACATTAAATGTTGATTCAATAAAATCTTGCATTTTATCATATTTATTAGAAGACATTTTACTAATATAATATAATAATAATTTCTTTTTAACTATTTTTTGTTAATATTTCTATTTCTCTCTCAAAACAATTAATTATAAATGAATAATTTGGATTTTCATTAAATTCTAAATTTCTAACATATTTTATATAGTTTATCAACACAATAGGTAAATTATTATTTTCAATAATATGTTTTTTTAAATCTATAATTTTATTATTTATTTCTTTATTATTAGATAAATTTGATATGTCTTGCCAAGATAACGAACCTAAATAAAAATATAATAACATATGACCTAAGGACTCTAAATCATCTCTTCTACTTTGTTCTATAAAATTATGTGTATTAATACTTGCATAAGTTAAACTACCAATTATGTTACTAGTTTTTGTTTTATCAATATGTTTATTATCTTTGATAAATGTTTTACAAAATCCAAAATCAATTATATAAATGTTTGTTTTTTCTTGATTCAATCCAAATAAAAAATTATCTGGTTTTATGTCTCTATGAATTAATCCTTTTTCATGTATTGTTTTCAATATATTTATAATTTTAATACCTATTTGCAAAACATTTTTGAGAGAAAACATATGATATTTATTTTTAATTGTTTGCAGAGAATTTCCTAATAAATTAATAACCATATAATAGTTTTCTGTATCTTTACCAAACCATTTTATACCGGGTACAAACGCAACTTCATTTAAATAGTGATAAATTATAGATTCGTTTTTTAATAATTTCATATTTTGTTCAATTGGTTCTACTTTTATTGCAACAAACTCATTTGTTCTTATATTTTTACCTTTATAAATTAATCCAAATGATCCTTCGCCTATTTTTTCAATCAGTTTATATTTTTTATTTATAATTTCCATTATAAATAAAACTTAAAAGTATTTAAATAATAATTTTATTTAAGAAATAAAAATCAATAGTATTATAAATTAAATATATATAATGTAAAAACATGCGTCATTATCATAATAAGTTGTTGAATTATCATTATTATTTTACCATAATTTGAAATAGGATAAATATCAGTAATTCCAACACCAGATTGGATTGTAGTGCTAAATAAAAAATTATCTAATAATGTAAATTCTTCTCTACTTTGATGTCTAAAATCATCTTTAAAATTAAAATAAAATAAAGCAAAAATTAAAATACATAAAAAATGGAAAAAAACAGTTCTAATTACTATCTTCATATAATGTATTTTTATAAATATATAAAATTTAAATTAATAATTGTAATTAATAATTTTAAACATATAATGACTGGTTTGTTACAACATATTTTAATGTCATATTTGGAATTTCCTTTAGTTTACTTAAAAAAGCAATATTTCCTGTCATATCAGCAATTTTTTCTAGTTCACAAGAAATATTATTAATTTTTAATAAAGCTTTTACAAATTCACCCAAAAATATTTCTTTTTCATCAGCAATTTTTTGTAGTAACAGCTTACATGTTTCTACATCACTACATTCACACCATTTTTCTACATAATTTAATAAATCATAATTAATAGCATAATCAAAACCAGTATTAATATTATTTTTTATTTCTTTTGTATAATATTCATTATACATATTAGATACTATATTAACTATGTTTTTAACTTCATCATCATCAGACTTTGGAAAGTTCTCTCTAAAGTCTTCGTTAACATTAATATTTGTAAAAATACTAAACAAGGCAACTAATTGTTTAGGTGATAAATTATCTATTGTTTTATCCTCTAATAATTTAGCAAAAACTAAACAATGAATTTCTCTTAATTGTGATGCCATTTTTCCTCTAAGTGTTAATTTAAGAGTTGTTTCATTATTAAAATCACCATCAATATACTCTTCTTCTTTCAAAAGAGTTAACACATTTGACACTCCAGATTTAATATAAGAATTTGTTAAATCAAATTGTTTTTGTAAGTTGCTTACCTCATTTTGTTTTATTGAAATTTTTTGATATGTAATCTTATCACTCTCAATAAATTTATAATCATCTTGAATTTGTTGTATTTTTTTATCAATATCTTTTCGTTTTTTATTTACCGCATTTACTTTATTTTTTTGTAATTCAATAAATTGTTCCAAAACTTCAACCGGTGTTTTTAAATTACTTGAATAACTTTTAATGGTATCTATCTCAGTGTTTAATCCTACTATTTTATAATAAATTTGTTTCATTTGATCGTCTAAGTCACTTGTTACCATACTTTTACTAGCAAATTGTGCAAGATTATTATCTCCAACATCCAATAAATTTAATAAAAGATTATATGAGATCTTAAATTTGGATGTTAATGCTTGTGGTTTACCATTCATCATTTGTTTATAATTAACTGAATCCACATTTCTGAATAAATTATTTAAGTGAATCACATGACCAACTGTGTCAAGACCAAGACGACCACTTCTACCTGCTGCTTGTGTATATTCGTGTGATTGTAGCATTCTTAATGTATTTCCGTCGTGTTTATTAACATCTGTAAATATACAACTTTTTACTGGTAAATTTAAACCTATGGCAACAGACTCAGTTGCAAATAACAACTTGATATATCCTCTGGCAAAAAAGATTTCGACAATTTCTCTCAATATTGGAAGCATTTTTGAGTGATGTGTTGCGATTCCTTTTTCCAAAAGAGATACTAAATTCAAATACTCGGGTAAATGAAAATATTCTTCAAAATTTGGAAATTTATCTCTTAAAATTTTATCACATTCTCTTTTTGCAATGTATGGAATTTTTGAATCAAACTCTAATAAATTAGTTGTTATTTCTTTAGAATATAATTCAATTTGTTTTATAGAAAATATATAACAAATAGCTGGAGTCATTTCATTTTCTGTTAAATATTTAGTTACTTGATTTAATACGTGTGATTTTTTTACACGAATATTTTTTGACTCAAATAATTTTAACATTTTATCCATTTTAAAATAATATTCATCATTAAAAATATTCTTAGAATCCTGAATAATAAATGGTTTGTTTATCATTTTTTTTATTTCTTCTTGTTCTGATTTATCCTTAATAACTTTAAATATTCCCTGATTTGTTGTAATAAATGAATAATGAATTAATGGAACAGCTCTATCTTTTTTTGAAGTAAGATAAACTATTTTATCATTTTTATTTTCGTCACCTCTATTTTCAAGCCAATGCGCAAACTTACAAGGATCATCTAATGTTGCTGATAATCCAATCATTTGAATATTTCTTGGCAATAGCATTATTGAATTTTCCCAAACAGTTCCTCTCTCTTCATTAGCAATATAATGTATTTCATCAAATATAACACAACCTAATTCATTTTCTATATCCATTTCAAATGAATTAGGAGACTTTAATGTAGATTTACTTTTAGTTTGATATAATTTATTAAGCAAAATTTCAGTTGTCATCACCAAAACATCTGCATCTGGATTACAACTTATATCTCCAGTTATTATTCCAACTCTTACATGAGGATATTTTTGTGTAAAATCATTAAATTTCTGATTGCTTAAACTCTTAATTGGTGAACAATATATAGTTTTTTTACCTATTGAGTGAAAATAATCCAAAGCAAATTCTGCAGGTAAACTTTTTCCAGATCCGGTTGGAGCAGTAACTAGAACATGATGTCCTTCTATAATTCCCTCAATAGCCCATTTTTGAAAAATATGTAGCGGATAACTGAATTTACCAAAATATTCTTTATACTTCAACTCATTATCGTTTGGGTAATTTGTTGTGGTACATATTTTAACCATTTAATAAAATGTATATATATATATTATGCTGTCATCTTTATATTGTTTTATAATAATATCATACTTGTATATGAGTATAGTTTATTTATATATTTATTTTTTATTTTAAAAAGTATTTTAAAAAAATTGATTTGAAAATATAGAATATTATTATATAAACCAATCAAACAATGTATCATCCATCAGGATTTTCTGACTCAAATAATATTATCATTAAAGATAATGTTCCGTATTTCTATTATAATGGAAATTCTTATAGAGATAAACTTAAAAATGGGTTAATACTTGATTATATATTTGATATTGATACATCTTATATACAAATCACTAAACAAATTGAAGAAGAAAAAAAAGAAGTAATTAAAATTAGTGAAACAATAGATAATGATAATAACTTTACAGAAGATATTAATATTAATTACATTCATCCTTTAAAAAGAAGTAAAAAATATAAATTTTATAAATTAAAAAAACGTAATGATAGAAATTTAAAAAAAAACAAAATTAAGCAAAATGGGTATACATATAAATTATTTATTATAGAACAAAATTTACCTGAATTAAATTATGATTCAGCTATTGCCTATAATCAATACTATGATGTGTATGATGATTATAGTAATGATGGATATGATGATTATCATGCGGATGAAGAATATGATGATTATTATAACAGCGATGATTATTATTAAATATAATAAATTTAATAATAAATAAAATTGAAATGTTTTATTTTTTTTACAATATATGTAAAAATATTTACTATGCGGAAGCTTATTATAATGCCTGATATTAATCATATTCAGTTATTTAAAACTGCAGGAATATGTAAAGCATCAAATGCGCAAGATAATAAAGTTAGAGAAAATATAATCGCAAACATGTTTAATCTTGACGATGAGTATTTTAACGACCCAATTTACGGCACAGATTGGAAAACATTTCAACAAAAATTTATTACTTCTGTTTCAACATTGTATACTGAACCATTTCATAAAATTTGCATCAACCCTGCAGGAGGAATGTCAAATAATTATGACTTTAAATTATCTTTTCGTGATAACAATAATAAAAATTTAAATAATATTAAATTAGAATTTAAACACAATAATAATGAAGTGGTAAATTTATGTCAATTTCTGGAATTGTATGATAAAGATTGTAAAAATAAATATGATATGTTTCAAAATTGCGTTTCTTATTCTGAATTTTATTATGATAATTATTTACTTAAATATTTAAAATTTGAAAATATTACAGAACTGCCTGATAAAGAGAGTTGGTTAAAAAATGTTTCAGATATTAAATACAATCATCCCTTCTTTAAAATGTTGCGCGAAAAAAAAAATAATCAAGTTGAGAAGAAAAAAGCTATTGCGAATGAGTCTGTAACTGAATATTTAAATTTATATTTAAAAAAATTAAATTTTGATAAAATTATAGAAAAAAAAATAAAAGATTCTCAAATAGATAAGGTATTCTTGTTGTGGGATTGTGAAAACTTTCATACAGAAATTCTAGATGTAAAAGCTATTACTATATCTGAAATTACAAAAATAAATGATTTTTGTGTTAAGATTGGTCTTAACAGTTTTAAATATGATATATGTGTTAGATTAAGATGGGCAAACAACAATGGATTAGCTAATCCATCTTGGAAATTTTCATTTATTCATAAATAGGAAATATTGTTTCTAACTCAGTCTTTGATAAACCATTATTTCCAAGAAATAATTCAATAAACTCTTTGGTTTTAGGATGTTTAAAACTATTTGTAATTTTATTATAAATTACCAATAATTCATCTTTCTTCATTTTTTTTGGTGAATAAATTTCATTTAAATGATTTTCAATTAAATATGGTCCTTTAACAATAACTGCATAATTTAATTTATATGCGCTATTTCCGTTTCCTCTATTCACAATCAATGTAGGTTCAATTCGTCCATCCTTTTTAATATATTGTCCTTTTTCTTCTTTTTTAAATTTTGTAATTTTCAATGTGTTGTCTTTTGAAATATTTGTATTATAAATTAATAATGTTTCTTCAGGATCATGAGTTAATTCTTCTTTATGTTCATTCCATACGACATTACCTGTTCTAACTTTTAGTCCTAATTTTTGTATTGTGGTAGAACCTTCAAATAATTGTTTTAATTTTAATAAATCAAAAACAAATATATAATTGTTATTAAATTTAATTGAAAATTTACATTCTTCATATATATTTGGATTTTCATTTTTTTGAATTATAAGTCCAACTGTAGCTTGAGTTGTGTCTATAAACTCATTATCTTCTTTAAAATCAATAATCTCAAGAATTGTACAAGTTTTTTTAATATGGTTACGAATTACTGCATAATATGAAGCATTAAGAAAACTTTTAGGAATTACAAATCCTATTATTCCACCTTCTTTAAGCATAGACAATGAATGAATAATAAATAATCCAAACATATTTGGTCTTCCTTTACAGAATTCATGATATTTAGTTGGTATATCAGATTTTTTACAAACAAAATATGGTGGATTGCCTATAATACAATCATATTCTTCTATAGGATTATATAACATGAAATCACTTTTGATAAGTTCTACACTATTTTTAAAATTTAAATTTTTTATAGAATCAAACATTTTTTCATTATATTCTATTCCATCTATTTTAACATCATTGTATATAGAATCAAAATGATTAATAAATTCACAAGTTCCAAAAGATGGTTCTAATATTCTTTTAATATTTATTTGTAAGTTAGATACATAATGTGAAATTGAATTAGCTAATTTCTGAATTATGACATTTGGTGTAATAAATATTCCAAATTTTTGTTTCTCAGTTTTATTCAAACTTTTCGTCATATTGATACTAAGTTCGCTGAATTGTTTAATTTCACTCATAATATATATGCAATACTATATTTATATTAGTTTTGATATCAATTTTATTATAAAATGATTAATAATTCTTTAAGTATCTAATTCAATTTATACAATTTTTCAAATAAATTTGGGGAAAGTAATTTGAGTTTCTGAAAAAGGACAAAAATAAATGTCCAAAATTGAAATACTGAAACACTTTGCCCAAAAAGGTTTTCTTCACTGCATAAAAATTTTTATGGTCTGGTCATTAAAATAATATTTTTTATTTTGTTATGATAAAATTTTATTATTTATGCGGAAAAGAATTTAGGAACTTTTCTTGTTTCATTATATGAAACAAAATGAAACAAAAAAAGTTCCAAAAAGTTCCGGATTTTTTAACTGTAATTATTGTGATTATATTACATCAAGAAAAAGTCAATATGATAGGCATTTATTAACTGCAAAACATATAAAAACCATAAATGAAACAGATTTGAAACAAAATAGTTCAGAAAAGTTCGTTTGTTCGTGTGGAACATTTTTTAAAAGTCGTACTACTTTATGGAGACATAAGCAAATATGCGGTGAAGTTTTTGTTAAATCTTCGAATATTGAACCGCCAGATAAAGATTTAATTATGATGTTAATAAAACAAAACAGCGAGCTATTAGAAGTAATTAAAAATGGGTCACATAATATAATTAATTCAAATAATAATAATACAAATTCAAATAATAAAACTTTTAACCTACAATTCTTTTTAAATGAGACATGTAAAGATGCAATGAATATTATGGATTTTGTTGATTCAATAAAATTGCAATTAACAGATTTAGAAAAAGTAGGAAGATTAGGTTATGTAGAGGGAATCTCAAGTATAATCACTTCAAATTTAAAAGCACTAGATATAACACAAAGACCTGTTCATTGCACCGATAAGAAGAGAGAAACACTTTACATAAAAGATGAAAATAAATGGGAGAAGGAAGATGAAGAGAAGAAGAAAATAAGAAAGGCTATCAAAAGAGTTGCATCAAAAAATGCAAGATTACTTCCAAAATTTAAAGAAGCGCATCCTGATTGCAGTAAATCTGTGTCAAAGTTTTCAGATCAATATAACAAAATTATTGTAGAATCCATGGGAGGTTCAGGAGACAATGATGTAGAAAAAGAAGATAAAATAATCAAAAATATTACAAATTATACAACAATAAATAAAGAATAAATTTTATTATATACTTAAAGAAATGTACCCTTTTATTTCTTCAAAATAAATTTGGGGAAAGTAATTTGAGTTTCTGAAAATGGACAAAAATAAATGTCCAAAATTGAAATACTGGAATACTTTGCCCGAAAAAGATTTATTCACTGCATAAAAATTCTTATGGTCTCGTAAATAAAAAATATTATTTTATTTTGTTATGATAAAAAATTCTTATATAATTTTTAAGAAACATAATTTATCTTAAAATAATCTAATTATTATTTTTTTAATAATAATATAAATATAATATATTAATAATATTATGCCTAAAACAGAAATTGATTATTCAAATACAATTATTTATAAAATAACTTGTAAAGATGTGTCAGTTAATGATTTATATGTTGGACATACTACTAATTTTGTTCAGAGAAAACACGCTCATAAAAATAGTTGCATAAATCAAAAATCATGTAATTATAATTGTAAACTATATGATGTCATAAGAAACAAAGGTGGATGGAATAATTGGAAAATGGAAATAATTGGGTTTTATGAATGTGCTGACCATTATGAAGCAAGAAAAAAAGAACAAGAATTTTTTATTTTACTTAATGCCACATTAAATAGCATTGAACCTTTTCCAAAACAAAAAGTACCAAATAAAATTAAGAAATATTATTGCGAATTATGTAATTTAAAATTTACATCATTAATGCTTATAGATACTCATAATTTAACAACCCAACATAAAAATATGTTAGAACAGAATAAAGAAACAACAGAAAAAACGAAAAAAACGAAAAAAAACGATTTTAAATATAGTTGTAAAATTTGCGACTTTAAAACGTGTAAAAAAACAGATTTTGAAAGACATAATTTAACGCAAAAACATAAAAACAACATTTTAACAACGAATTACACCAAAAAAAACGACATAAAACATAAATGTGAAAATTGTGAAAAAGAATATAATGATAGAGCTGGTTTATGGAGACATAAAAAGATTTGTGAAAAAATCATACACCCCAATACTATAGACCAAAAAACTGAATTTGAAATCCTTACTAATTTGGTATTGGATGTTGTTAAACAAAATAAAGAATTAACACAACAAAATACGGAACTTACAAATAAAATTGTTGATATTTGTAAAATAGGACAAACAAATAACATAACAAATAGTAACTTTAATTCAAACAACAAAACATTTAATCTACAATTCTTTTTAAACGAGACATGTAAAGATGCAATGAACATTATGGATTTTGTTGATTCAATAAAATTACAATTATCAGATTTGGAAAAGGTTGGTAGATTAGGTTATGTTGAGGGAATCTCAAGTATCATCACTTCAAATTTAAAAGCACTAGATGTCACTCAAAGACCTGTTCATTGTACTGATAAAAAGAGAGAAACACTTTACATAAAAGATGAAAATAAATGGGAGAAGGAAGATGAAGAGAAGAAGAAAATAAGAAAGGCAATTAAAAAGGTTGCTTCAAAAAATGCGAGATTATTACCAAAGTTCAAAGAAGCTCATCCTGATTGCAGTAAATCTGTTTCAAAATTCTCTGATCAATATAATAAAATTATTGTAGAATCAATGGGAGGTTCAGGAGATAATGATATAGAAAAAGAAGATAAAATAATAAAAAATATAACAAATTATACAACAATAAATAAAGAATAAATTAATTTAGATACTTAAAGAAATGTACCTTTTTGTTTTATCAAAAAAATCTGGGGAAAGTTTTTTCAAGATTCTGAAAATGGACAAAAAAAATGTCCAAAATTGAAATACTGAAATACTTTGCCCGAAAAATATTTATTTACTGCATAAAAATTCTTATGGACTCATTTATAAAATAATATATTTTATTTTGTTATGATAAAATTTTATAATATTTGTGTGTAAAAAATAAATCTTATTTTTAAATAAGATAAATCTTATTTTTTGAAATAATAATATAAATATATTATATTAATAATACTATGCCTAAAACAGAAATTGATTATTCAAATACAATTATTTATAAAATAACTTGTAAAGATGCACTTATTAACAAGTTATATGTTGGTCATACAACTAATTTTACACAGAGAAAATATTATCATAAAAATGGTTGCACGAATGAAAAATCATGTAATTATAAATGTAATCTGTATGAAGTCATAAAAAATAATGGTGGTTGGGATAATTGGAAAATGGAGATAATAGAAATATATAATTGCGCAGACCATTATGAAGCAAAAAAAAGAGAACAAGAATGCTTTATAAAACTTACTACAGAACTTTCATCAAAAATAATTGAGGAATATTATTGTGAAAAATGTAATTTAACATTTACATCATTAAAGCTAATAGAAACACATTATTTAACACATAAACAAGAGACTAATTTAATACTAACAACGACTAACGAAAATCCCCAAAATCTCCCATCAGGTTTTAATTGTGTATATTGTGACTATATCACAAGCAACAAAAAAGACTACAATAAACATTTAATTACACCAAAACACAAAAGACTAATAAATACTAAGGATTTGCCTAATAAAAATCCCCAAAAATCCCAAATGGATAAGATATATTTATGTAAATGTGGAACATCATACAAACATATGTCATCATTATGCAAGCATAAAAATAATTGTAAATTTATAGAAAAAGAAAATAATTTAAATGAAACACCAGATAAAGAATTAATATTATTATTGATTAAAGAACATACAAAATTAATTGAACAAAACAGTGAATTGTTAGAAGTAATTAAAAATGGAACCTATAATGTAATTAATTCAAATAATAATAATACAAATTCAAACAACAAAACATTTAATCTACAATTCTTTTTAAACGAGACATGTAAAGATGCAATGAACATTATGGATTTTGTTGATTCAATAAAATTACAATTATCAGATTTGGAAAAGGTTGGTAGATTAGGTTACGTAGAGGGAATCTCAAGTATAATCACTTCCAATTTAAAAGCACTAGATGTAACTCAAAGACCTGTTCATTGCACCGATAAAAAGAGAGAAACACTTTATATAAAAGATGAAAATAAATGGGAAAAAGAAGATGAAGAAAAGAAAAAAATAAGAAAAGCAATTAAAAGGGTTGCCTCAAAAAATGCGAGATTATTACCAAAGTTCAAAGAAGCTCATCCTGATTGCAGTAAATCTGTATCAAAGTTTTCGGATCAATATAATAAAATTATTGTAGAATCCATGGGAGGTTCAGGAGATAATGATGTAGAAAAAGAAGATAAAATAATAAAAAATATAACAAATTATACAACAATAAATAAAGAATAAATTTTATTATCTGGTTAAAGAAACGCACAAATTACAACATATGAAGTCTAATTTTTTTTTTAAATTTTTCTTCATCATCAAATAAAAATGGCTTGAATTTTTTACTAGTAAAATTATCAAAATTATCTCTCATTGTTATCCTTGAAGATAATTTTAGTTCTGGTAGAAATACAATATATTGATATAATCCATCATTACGATTAATTTTATCAAATAAATAACCATCATATTCTTTATCCAAAACATTAGGATTTTTATGACATAAATCAAGCATTGTACAATCACATTGAACTTTTCTAATAGAACGCATCGTTACATTGATATATTCAATATCTCCAAGCCATTTATTATAAAATTTATCAGTATTTTCAGATAATTGAATAATTCCAATAGTTTGCTGAATTTTTATCATATTTAAAAGATCAACAAGACGTCTAATAGGACTAGTTATATGAACATATGCATCCATATCAAGAATTTCATGTCTTGTATCGACAATTTCTGAGCCATCAATATATTGTCCAGCTGCACTATTCCATATTTTAATAAATTTCCCAACATCTTCAGGAATTGTCTCTGGAATAGGAAATTCTTTTTTAATAATTGTTGAACGAAAAATACCTGTTTTATATTTAATTAATTCTTTTGCACAATGATAATTCATAAAAATCATAAGATAACAAACAACTTCATGACTATTTCTTACATTATTAATATATGGATTTTTCGCTGATAATTTATAAGCAGAATCTAAAATAAGATGATATTTAGGATTTGCAAGAAGTTTTGGTTCTTCATAGCAATAATTTTTTGTAACTTTTATAAAACAATTTACAAATTGTATATCAATTATTTCATCATTTTGTATAAATATATCCATTGCAAAAGCAACTCTAGTAACATTTTCTTGTAAACTGCATAAACAATCAGACAAAATAGTTGGTAACATAGGTCGTTTTTTATCTGGAAGATAAATAGTAGAAATTCTACGTGAAAATGAATCCCATAAATTAAGAACATCCATCCAAATTGTAACATTAGATATATATATGCTTAACTGTTGTATACCATTATTGTGTTCAATTATACTAAATCCATCATCAAAATCCTGACTTTTAGGAGGGTCAATAGTTATAATATTCCAAATTTTTTGATCTGTTCTGTCTTGAATTGATTTATATTTAGATTTAATAGTTTCGATAAAATTTTCTTGTGATTTACTTTCAATTGCTTTTGCAGTATCTTTTTGAAATTTTTGAATAGAAGAATTTAAACTTTTACAATATAACTGATACTCATAAAAATTATCAAGAATATCAACTGAACCAATAACATTATCAAGTTTTGCTCTTGGATGTTTATCGTCCCAGTTATCAAATGTAAAAGTAACATATAAATTCTTTAAAACTTTTGAAAACCCAATATTTTTAATTTCATAAGGAACTAAAAATGAAGGTAATCTTACATCATCAGGAATACATTTATATAATAATTTACCTTCAGCGCGTTTTTTTATATATGTTTGCCCATTTTGTAATTTATGTTGTCTGCCATATGTTTTATTTCCTGTTAAAACTAAAACTCCAGGCATAGGAGGTCCAGTTCTTATAGAAGAATGTAATAAATTTATTTTATTATCATCAATAATATTAAATACATCATTTGAAAATAGATTACATTCAATAGGATTGATTGATAAATTTATTTTATTGAAATTAGATGTATCAAATACTTCCCAAGAAATATAATTACGGTCATTAATATATATTTTATAACTGGTCATGATGGTACTATATACAAGTAATGTGGTTATACCTTTAACTTATATTTATAAGTGTTATTAGAGATGTATAATTTTTTATTTTTTATAGAAAGTTTGTCTCATTTTTCTTTTCGGACGGTGTAATACAATTGAACAGCTTAAAGAATTAGAAAAGATAATATTTATTAAAAATAAAAAAATTGAAATCTAAAATATGTTATTAATTAAACTTAATAACATAAAAATTAACATAATGAATGCTGAAAATAGAAATAATATTGCGCCTAGAATGGTAAGACGTTGTTCGTTTTGTCGTCAACCAGGACACACTGTGTCAACATGTAATAACGATATATTGTTAGATTTTGAGACAAATTGTGCTTGTCAAGTTACAAATATGAACCAACCAGAATTCAACAATTGGTTGATTGATAATTATGACAATAATCATCGATTGATTTTAAAAAGTTTTGCAATTAAAAAATGTGGGTGCACATTAAGAAGTTCAATACCTTTATGTATAGAACGTATTACAATATATATTTTCAGAATTTATAAACCAACTATTATTAATAATACAAATTTAGAATATTATTTAATAAATTTATTTGTAAATTTAAGAAATGTTCAAGAAAGAAATGAAACAACTATTGAAGACATACTTAGATTAGAAGCAAACGCATATAGAGAATTTAGATTTGATTTTTATTTAAATTATTTTCTAAATGGATATCGCAGTGATTATTTAGAAAATACAAAGTTGAATATATGTTCAACCTTTATAAATGAAGAAAATAATGAAAATTGTGAATGTAATATATGTTGGGAAGAGAAGGAATTAAATAATTTTGTAAAATTAGGATGTAATCATGAATTTTGTAAAGATTGTTTAATTAAAATCTTAAAAACAGATGAGATAGAAAATCCACGATGTGCTCTTTGTAGAGCTGATATTATATCATTACAATCTCGTTCAGAACAAGTTCATTCTGAATTGGGAAACTTAGTAGTCTAAATATATATATATATATATAATTCAATATCAGATATAAAAATATCGTCATTCTTGAATTTATAATTTTTTTATTATACCGAAGTTGCAGTTACTCATCCTCCTTTTATAACCCCAGCTTTTTTAAATATTTGAGGCAACTCAGACATTGGTGCCATTGGTGCGCCTCATCCTCCGCGCATTGCACGTCTTGTGCGTGATTTATTTGAACGCTTACGATGTTTAGTTCTTCTTTTTTTTGAAAAGGTAAAGAGAGAAAATAAGTTTTTAAATGTCTTCATATATATACTATAATAATTTAATCAATATTGCTTCCGATATTAATTTCATTTGAAGAAGGTTCAGGGTCTGGAATAAGTGCTTCATTTGAGATAGGTTCAACATTTTGTTGTACTTCTATAGGATGAATAATTTCATTATTTAATTCTTGAATACTAGCTTTTTTTACAATATTTCTTTTAACATTTTGGATTTGTAAAGCGTGCATTGCGATATAAGGTGTAACAGCGATGTTATTCATATAAGTTCTATAATGGAAACACGAAATACTTGTATTCTTACTAAATTTAATGCTATACCACCAATAAGCAGGAATAAATAATGTTTTTCCTGGTGTCAAAGTAAATTCTAAGCATTTAATTTTATCAAAATCTGCACTGTATTTAGGTTGTGGTGTCCAAGGATTTACAGGTGATTTAAATTCAAAATTTTCATAATCATAAATAGGATATAAATATTTTGTGCAATGCGGAGGAGCAAGTTTTATTTGTGCGCGTCCTTCAGTCAAAAGGAGAAAATTTCTGTAGTTAATTTCATATCTAAATGGTGAACACGTTGAATCACTACCCATCATTATATCGTAATTACAATTTGATACCATATATGGTCGTAAAAATTCATCATTATATTTAAGACTTTTAATAACACCTGTTTCTTCAAGAAAATCTTTATTATTTTCGGATAAATATATAGAATTTTTATCTTCATCAAATAATTTAACAGCAGCATGTATAGGTAAAGGAATATAGAGTTCAATATTAGTGTCTTCTTCTTTAACATTCCTAATTTTAACTTCAAAAGCATGATAATTATTAGAAATGTATGTTTTATTAGATGTATCAATTATTTTATCACATTCAAAATCAAATAATACAGGTTGTCTAAGGTCACATATTTCTTCTAATTTATCTTTAGATGGTTGTTCAATCTCATACATTTCTAAGTCTTCGCTTGTTTTTAAATGAAATTGAATATGTAAATAAATAAATAACACTAAACAAAATATGAATAAACCAATTATTATTTTCATTTTAATCTTAAATAAAAATAATACTAATTTTTGTTAACTGAAACGAAGTAGTTTTAATCATTCATTTTAGGTGCAATGTAAAATATCATTAAACTATCATCTCCTAAATTATAACAGATTTTCATAGGACATTCATTACTTAGAGAAAAATCAATATCAGCTGATAATTTATTTGTTATGCACATTTTATTAATATAAGCCAGGCTATATGTTAGAGTAATTTCTTCATCTTCTACAATACTATAACTGCTTAAATCATCAATAGGTATATCAACTTTCATTTCACCTTTAATACCATTTGTTGTTAAACTTATGTCATTTTCCGAACATTTGATTATAATATCATTACCAAAATTGCTTAATTGTGAAAACATGTCTGTAATTTGTTTAGATGATAATGAAAATTCTGCATCATATTCAACATTAGGAATATTCATTTCTTCATAGTCATATTCCGCAAGAGGCATTTTAAATGACTTTTTAAAATCATCTTTTTTAACTTCAATAGTATCAAAATAAATATTAAGTATATCTTGATTATTATTCTCCATTTTAATAATTATGTCTTGGTTATCATTTTTAGTACTAATTATGGAGTGAAATACATTAGAATCTACACAAATTTTAGTTAACTGATTTATTTCATAAATTGAAAACCATTTTTTACTAATTTTGATATCAAATAAACATACGTGTGATTTATCCATTCCTTGAATGTGTGCAAATTCAGTTTCAAATATAATACTAATAAGTGAAGAACAATTTTTAAGAACTTGAAATAATGAGACAAACATATCTTTTTTCTTTTTATCACTTATTTGAATTTTCATATTAAATATATTAAATTTTTATATTTAATATCTTTTAAAATTAAATTATTCTTAAGTAGAATCTGCTAATTCTTGTTTAATAATATTTTTTAGATCAATACTTAATATAATATTATTATCATTTTCAGTTTCATTTTCTTGTAAACATGCATCTTCACTATCATTAATAGTGGTTTCAAGAGGTGCTTGGATATTTTTTTCCAATTCACTTAAAGCAACTTCATAATCAGAAAATTTGTTATTAGTATCAGACGTAAATAAATCATATCTAATCATAAATGTTTTAAGAATGTCTTTTGTTTCAACAAGTTCTCTTTCAAATCTAAATAGTTGTTCATTATGTTTAGAAATAGCTAAATTATGTTTAACACCCTCATCACCAATTCTAGTAAGTTGTTCAGTTAATTTAATAACATCTTCTGACAATTTACGAACATTTTCATTATCAGAGATAACTGGTTCTTTTTTTTCAACATCTTCAAGTCTATTAATTATGCTTGCAAATACACTATTATCAACAATTCTAGAATTTTTAGGTAAATTAGAATGTTCAGTTGATATTTCTTCAGTTTTATTCTCATTTTCGTGTTCAGTTTCAATTACCCATTGTTCAACACGTCCTAAACGTAATGTGATTAATCCAATCGCATCAGAAATACTTAATTTAGAGAATGGTAATCCATTTTGAGATTGTTGTTGTGATTGTTGAACTTGTTGATATGCGGCACGTTGTTGTTGAGGTGGTCCTCTAGGTGTTCTTATATTTTGAGGGGGTCCAGGTTGTCCTTGTGGAGCAAAAGCTGCGTGTGAACCAATAGAAGTTCCTGGTCTATTTCCTGATACAGGTGGAGCACTTTCTCCAGCCCGTCGTGATCTGGCTGCAGCGAGCGATCTTGAACTCATAATATAATTATTATACAATTTGTTTCTAAGTAAATTACGCGTTAAATGATTATTTTATTACTTCTAAATAATATTACGCAACCATTTGAAATTTTATCTGTGGATGATGTTGATAATTGTGAAGTTCAAAATCTTCCACTTGATAGTCATTAATATTCTCTCTAACTTGTTTAATAGAAACTGTTGGGAAAGGGTAAGGTTCTCTTTGAATCTGTAATTTAATGCCTTCAATATGGTCTTCGTAAATATGACAGTCGCCTTTAAAATAAACCAATTCAGTTGCTTTCAATCCACAATGTTTTGCTAATAAATGTGTTAAAAAACTATAAGACGCTATATTAAACGTCGTTCCGCAAGCCTCGTCACATGATCTCTGATACATAGCACACGATAATTCGTCACCGTTTTTAACGTTAAATTGACACAGCAAATGACAGGGAGGAAGCGCCATTTGGTCTAATTGACACGGGTTATAAGCAGTCATTATCAAGCGCCGACTATTTCTCTGTTGTGGGTCTTTTAACGCATCAATAATTTGTTGGAGTTGGTCAACACCTTTAAATTCTTTTCTATCTTTATGAACATCATTAGGGTCATTATCAAGTAATCTTTTACCAGTGAAGCAGTTATAATTGGCATTAAAATTTCTCCATTGATAGCCATAGCAATTATGGACAGCAACATTATTTACTGTATAACTATTATCATTTAAAACCGACAAATTATGTACGCATTTATTAACCACATTTTCTATTTCAACATTTTTAATTGTTAACCATACATATCCATTTTCAATAAACGAATAGTCACACCTGCGTTTTGTTTCATAAACTTCAAATAAATATACATCATTTATATTACATACTCTATTGCCAGGAAAAATATGAGTTTTTCCATATCTCTCACTGAATTGAATTGAACCAATAAATCCTAATTTAAAATACAATTTTTGAATACTAAATGCTAAATTATATGATATTGTTGTTAATCTAGATGATTGGTTAACACATAAAGTTCTTTTACAACCATCAGCCGCTAAATATCCATTTATAAACTCTCTTATTAAATATTTAGGCGCTTCATGAACAAAATTAGGAATTAATTTATGTTTTGCATATTTACCAAACAATTTAAGTATATTGGCTACATCATGATTTGTTGCATAATATGTTTTGCAACCACTGTCATCTCGTCTATGTAATATTTCAGGTATAACCTGTAATAATTTGGGTAAATACTCTTCAATTTGATGATTCGCAATAACAAAATGTATACGATTTCTTTCATAATTTCCAACTTTTTCATTAACTAACCACCCATCTCCAACAAATAAACCCATCATCCACCAAAAAGTTGGATTATCTAATTTTGTTAAAATTCCTTTAATTAAAAATTCTGGAATTACTTCTTTTTCTTCAATTTTCATACCCAAAAAATATTGACCTTTAACTAAATCTTTAGCAGGAATAAATTCTGGTGTGTCAGAAAATACAACATTTCTTTTTTCTACTCCATCAATCTTAAATCTATTTTTAACAATAAATTTTCTCACATAAAATGGATGTTCAGGCGTACACACTATATCGTATGGACTGTATTTAGGTCTTATTTTATATAATTGCCCGCTGTATGGTCTATTCATATTTTCTAATACAGGATAAAAATTGCCTTTGTGAGTATATACATTTTCGTTCACAACAACATCTTCAATATTTTTATATCCATTTTCTGTTAAAACTTTTGTTCCACTAATAAAACAAGGCCCAATCAAATCCTCACGAGTTAAGGTAAGTCCTCTTGAATCCAGAAATTCTCTCGAAGCATTTGCATCCCAAATATGAACACCTTGTTCCTTCAATAATCTGTTATCAGTTTCACCACGAATGAACCACAACAGTTCCTTTAAACAAGTCTTCCAGGCAGTCTTCTTTGTTGTAAGAATAGGAATTTTTCCATCCTTTAGAGAGAAACGCATTGAATGTCCAAAAATACTTTTAGTTTTTCCATTTCTACCTTCTTCCCAAAATCCATTTTCTAAAATATTTTCAACAATATTTAAATATTGATATTCTTCGTGAGTATTTTTTGTTAAGTTAGCAAAAATGTTTTCAGAAGTCTTTTCTTTTGTTTCTTTGTGGGATAATTTTATTTCATCAAATTTATTGAGTTCTTCTAATCGTTGGGCATATTCTTCAGCCATATGTTCCATTAAATTATTATTTAGAATTATCTTTAAATACTTTAGTTTAAAGACATTTTTACAAATTTTTAATTTCTAATTATAAATCATATGGATAGTTCAGATGACTCAAACAAAAACTTTTTTAAGCATGTCTTTAACTTTGATGATGATTCAAAATCAGATATTTTAAATATTATTCAATATGCAGTAATTAGTATTATTCCAGTTGTAATTCTTAATAAAACTATTGGTAAATATGTTCCAGAAGCTGATGAAAAGAAAGGTAGTTTAGAAGTAACTGCAGAAATAATAATTCAAATTATTATTACATTTATGGGATTATTGCTTATTCATAGAATTATCACATTTGTTCCAACATATAGTGGAATGAAATATCCTGAATTTCATATTATATATATTATTTTAGGAATATTAATGATAACAATGAGTTTACAAACAAGATTAGGAGAGAAAGTAAGTATTTTAGTAGACCGAATAGTTGAATTGTGGGATGGAAAGTCTGATAATAAAAAGAAAAATAATAAAAATGCAGTAAGAGTCTCTCAACCAATTGCAGGACAAATTACAGGTCAACAAATGATGAATTCTTCATCTCAACCTATTTATACTGATGGAACATCAATTAATTCACTTCCGACAAATGAGGTAAGCTATGGTAATGAAAGTACATCACAATCTCAACAATTACCTAATTATAACTCAATGCATAAACAAGATAATACTCCATTAGTTGGTGCAGCAAGTCCAGAAGCTTTTGGTCCAGTTGCGGCAAGTGAATTTTTAGGAGGAAATAGTTCATTTGGTAGTTCATGGTAATAAACAAAATATAAATAATATAAAAATATATAAATATAATTAGAATATATTTATATATGGACGTGAATAAATTATTAAAGGCATTAGATGATGAAACAAACACGACACTTTTAAATTTTACAACAGATAAAATTAAAGAAATGAATCTAAATATTTTAAAAGAATTACGTCTCTCAAAAAATGATACACTTGAAATATTTAAAAAAATAAAAAACTATAAATATGTTGATGAAATGAATGAATTAAAATATGGAACTTATGTTAGATGGATTCCTATTGACGACCCAGATAATATTTTTTTAACAAAAGGCGCATTGTTTTGTGAAATGAAAATAACAGATAATGGTGTGTTTTGCATTTGTAGAAATTTTGGTTATAAATTAAGATATTTTCAAATTTCAATGGATAAAAATTTAATATTTCAAAGGTTGACTGACCAAGAATTAGTTTTATTATCAGCATTAGATCATTTATCAAAATAATTTAGTTTTTATTTTTCTTGGTTTTATTTCTCTCTTTACATTTACAATCCATGAATAATCCAGGAATAAATTTTCTATTTTTTATGAGTTCAATGTGTAATTTATGAATAGGTTTTTTAATCATTCTTGTTTTTTTACCCTTATTATATTTTGTCACAGATTTATAACCCTTACCTTTTTTAATAACAATTTTTCGTACTGTTTTACTACCTCCGCCTTGTAATTTAATTTCTGTATTTGTATAATCAAAATTATTTGTTGTCATTATATATTATCTAAAGAAAAATAATAATATATAATTTATATGAATATTAGTAATCTTGTTCATTTAGTTCATATAATAATAGTTGGTAGTTTATTTCTATATGTTGGCATAAATAGAGTGAATATTTCTAAAAATTGGTTTCCAATATTATTTTGGTTAGGTATAATTATAATAATTTATCATATTTATAAAACATATAATTATATAAAAATTGGAAAAAATTTTTGGATAAATTTAATTCATATATTTATTGTTGGACCAATATTAATTTATATTGGTTATTATGCAGAGAAAACAGATAGATTATATTTTGAACTATTATTAATGTTAGGGTTTGCATCAATTGGTTATCATAGTTATTATTTAATTTATTGACATTGTTCATTCATCCATTTTTTAGTTAATACACTATTAACACTTTCTAATGCTCCTTCAACCCATCCTTGATATGTACTTACTGCTTCACCTACTACCAACATTCCTTCTTCAGGATGTTGAATTTTATTTAAAAAATCATTTCTATTTTTAAAATTATTTCTTAATGGTTCATAATAATGTGTTCCAATTGGCCAATAGTAATCTTTAATTTCAATAATTGTTAATTGTCCTTCAGGTATTCCAAGAGATTTTTCAAGTAGTTCACAATATAATTCTCTATTTTTAGATGTATTTTTTAAATAGTTTTTTAAAATTAATGAATTTTTATTATCATTATAAGAAATCATATAAATTCCTTTATTTTTATCTATAGGTATTATTTTTTGAAGTGGTCCAGGAACAATAGTATAATTTGGAACATATTTTTTAATAATTTCAGAAGATTTATTATCAAATTTTGCATATAATCTTAAAAATGGTTGTCCATGAATTTGTTGATATAAACTATTTTTTTTTAAAGCTCCAGGAACAAGTTTTTGAATTCCTGATATGGTAGTTGCAATAATTACTTTATTTGAATAATAAATTATATTATTATCGGTTTTAATTTCAAATAAACAAGGATTTTTATTTATTTTTTTAATTTGAATAACGTTAGATGAAAATTTAAAATGTTTTTTATCAATTGTGTCATACAATTTGTTTACCAATTTTTGCCATGGAATATGTAATCCAGTCCATCCTCCTGTATTATCATCCATTCCATAATTATATAATGTTTCATAAATATCAGCATCTTCAAAGTCAGTATAACCAGAATTTAGTATAAATTGTTTATATAAATTATGTCCTAATATTTTGATACCAAATTCCTTAAAAGTTTTATTATGTAATTCAGTATGTATTTTGTATTCTAGTTTTAATTTATTAATTATTTTGATAATATCTATTGGAGTAAGCATTTTAGAATAACTTATGATAGATTCAAATTCAGAATATTTTATATTCAATTGATTCATTAATTTAATTAATAGTGGATTTGTATCTTTTCTTCCAATTCCAGCTCCAGTAACTATTTGTACTCCATTAAACATTTCATTACTTGTTCTGCCTCCAATCCATTGTTTTTTAAATTTTTCAAGAATCAAAAAACTTGCGTTAGGATTATTTTTTTTAATTTTATAAGCGCTATATAATCCAGACATGCCACTGCCGATTATAATTACATCAAAGCAATTATTAAACATACAATAGTTTAATATAATTAATTTTTATTTATCTATATTTTTCTTGTTTTATTTTTAGTTTTTTTTAATGTAATTGTTTGTTTTCCTTTACATTTAAATTTACCTCGTGTATATCCTTTTTTATTTATTATAGTTTTTGTACAAATACCAATAGATTTAGCTTCATTTATTGGATCTATTTTTTTAATACATCTGCATAATTTGCCTGCAAGTATTTTTTCTGCCATAATTTTAATAAGACGATGTGATTTTGGTATTGATTCCTTGTAATATTCTAAAATTTGTTTATAGTCATTATTTGTTAGTTCAGTCATATGTTCTCTAATATTTACAAATAAAAAATTTATTTAATTAAGTTTTTTTAGAATGCATATTTCTAAATATATATTAGAATGAAAATAGTTGTATTTGATTTAGACGAAACATTAGGTTATTTTACAGAATTTGGTATATTTTGGGATTGTTTGTCTTATTATTTAAAAGATAAAAATAAATATACTTTATCACAAGATGATTTTAATGATATTTTAGATTTATATCCAGAATTTTTACGACCTAATATAATAAATATTTTAACATACTTAAAAGAACAGAAAAAAATAAACTGTTGTGATAGAATGATGATATATACAAATAATAATGGTCCACGAGAATGGGTTCATCATATAATAAATTTTTTCGAAAAAAAAATCAATTATAAAATAATTGATCAAATAATTGCTGCTTTTAAAGTAAATGGTAAAGCTGTTGAAATTTGTAGAACATCTCATAGTAAAACACATAAAGACTTTATAAAATGCACAAAAATTCCATCTAGTGCAGAAATATGTTTTTTAGATGATACATTTTATCCTGAAATGACAAATAATAATATATATTATATAAATGTCAAGCCGTATTATCATGATTTAACATTTGAACATATGATTACAAAATTAAAGGATAGTCCAATTGGAAAAAAAATAATAAATAGTGATAATGATTTTGAAGAAAAAATTATGGAACAAATAAAACTTTATAAATATATTTGTATTAATAAAGATTCAAAAGAGTATGAAATAGATAAAATTTTAGGTAAACATATAGTTAATCATTTACACGAGTTTTTTAGTAAACCAATTAAAAATAAGACCTTACATAATAGAACAAAACGAAATATAAAACGAAATAAAACAGTAAAAAATAATTAATTTTAATTAGATATAAATATATTTTTAATATTTTCTTTAAAATAAACTAAATATTGATTTAATGCTGATGTTGTGATGATAAACAGCCCTGCACTAAATGCTATTTTTCTATCAAAATCAGTAAAATTATCTATTTTTCTTAATGGATTAAAACGCCATATTAAAAATAAACATATGTATATTCTAATATAATAGTCTATGGTTTCAAGAAATTTTGGTGATGTGTTTGAAAATCCTAAAAATGAAATAATAATTATAAAATATGAAAAATAAATAAAAATATCAAAGATTCTTTCTTGAAAATCATTTAACTTTTCAGAAAAAATCATTTATATAGTATTATATTATTTATTTTTCAGTGTAAAATGTTAAAGTTCTTGCGCTTGGATCAGTTGCATTTGTGTATTTTGGCATCCAAAAATAAGGTAAAATATGAGAACAATTTGGAAATACTTTATCAAAAATTTGTTTATAATATATTTTTTCTGTTTCTATACACGGCTTATAAATATTTGTATCATCTGTCATATTCATTTCTATAGTAATTTGTTCTTGTAAAATTTGATATAATGAACGTCCGTGAGAACTAACACCATCACTAAAAGCTTCTTTTTTTCTCCAAAGAATTTCTTCTGGTAGAATTTGTTTATTATTGTTATCTCTATAATAGAATTTAGAAAAACTATTTCTTAAAATATATTTTTCTATACCTCCTTTAATATGATTTTTATTTTTATGATTTCTGAAAATTGGAGGAATTGAAAGAATATAGTTAACCAAATTTCTATCTAAAAATGGCGTTCTGGGTTCAAGACCATGAGAAGAAATTGATTTATCTGACCGCAAAACATCAAACAGATGAATGTCTTTAAGTAATCGTCGAATTTCTTTATCAAATTCAATATCATCAGGACATTTATTCATGTAAAGATATCCTCCAAACAATTCATCTGCACCATCTCCATTCAATATCACTTTGGCTTTAGAATTTGCGGAAATATATTTTCCTAGTAAATAATTACCAATACTGGCTCTTACTGTGGTTGTATCATAACTTTCAATAGCTTTTATAACTTCAGGAATAATATCAAACATTTCTTGTTCTGTGACAATAATTTCAGTATGTTCAGTTTCCAAATAATCAGCCACAATACGTGCGTATTTTAAATCTTCTGATCCTAAAAGACCAATGCTATATGTTTCTAATTTGGTTGATGACTTATTTTTTTTATAATAATTATTCGCCAATGCCGCAACCAAACTGCTGTCAAGACCTCCAGATAATAAACAAGCAACCGGTCTTTCAGTTGTGATACATCTTTTATTTACCGCATCATTTAAATAACTTGAAATGTGCGAAATCATTGATTTAAAAATTGAATCTGTTTGTGCCTCTTCAATCATTGTCAGAGAGAAACTTGGAATGAAAAATTGTATATTTTCTTTTTCTGGTTCCCAAAGTGAGTTAACTTTATTTGATAAATTAAAAATACTGTATGTACCTGGTTCAAATTGTTCAATTTTGTAATTTTCTGTATTACTATTATAAAAACCTTCAAGACATTTGAGTTCAGAAGCGAAACCATATAATCTAAATAAATCGCATTCATTATTATTTTTTAGATAATACAAAGGTCTTATACCTAGAGGATCACGAGCAATAAACAATTTATTATTGAGGTCTGTTGAAATACGATTATCATACAAAATGAATGCATATTCACCATCTAACATTGTAAGAGTTTGTTGAATACCATATTTTAAATAAAGATGAATAATTACTTCACAATCAGATTCAGTTTTAGGCTCAATTCCAATACTTTTATACAATTGTTTATAATTAAAAATTTCTCCATTACAAATTAGAATAATATCATCAACAACTAAAGGTTGATTTGATTCATCATTTAATCCATTAATTGCTAATCTATGGAATCCAATAATCATTTTCATGTAAGAACAATCTAATTTAGAACATTCAGGACCACGATTTTGTCCTTTCATAAATTCATCAACTATCGAAAGTTTATTGTTAATCTGGCTTGCAATATTATAATTTTCATAATTAAGAAGTGAGAATATTCCGCACATTATTGTATGTTATGTTGTTTAACCTTTATATATTTTTAATATATTTTATATCAAAAAATAATATATATTTATATCAAATGGCTAATCCATGTGTTTCAGATATTCATAAACAAACAAATCAAAGAATATATGATAGAAATATTCCATCACAAATGTTACAACCTTATTTAGATGTCCGTCCAGTTATGACAAAATATTCACATTTTCCAATTGTTGACCCAAGAAAGCCAATAAATGTGCCCCTAATGCAAATGCCTACATATAATGTTAATAATACTTTTAATCCCGGAAATACAACATCACCGTGGTCTGGTTTTGCTTCAAATGTAAATCTTGAATCAGAATTAAGAAATCAAGTTTATGCGCTTCAAAAATGTAGTCAATCTGTTTATGTTCCAAAAAGTGGTAGTGACTTGTATGATTATAAATTTAAATCTATAAAACAACCAAATCCTCATGAACTATTATTTCAATCTAATAATTTTGCGCAATTTAATCCAAATCCTGATTCAAATATAGTTGGTTCAAATATATTTAATAATAACACAAGATGTCAAGTTCGTGATATGACAAAACAAAAGTGTTAATAAAATATTTTTATTTTTTAGAAAATGTAATTAACCCAATAATATCATTTTCAATAATTGAACTATACACACAAATAATATCATTATAATCTAACCAAGCATAATTGCCAGATGCGGAAGGATTAGAAGTAAATTTGCCAACGCAATAATCATATGGTGTTCCAAAACGTGTTAAATGCCATTCACCAACACTGCTATGAATTACAAGTTTTTCTCCAGATTTTACAATAAAATATTCCATTTTTTCAGAATTATCTACCCATGTTTCTAATGTTATTGTTCTATCAGTTGCGTTATGAAAATTAATAAATTTAGATACTTCATTGAATGAATTCATATTGATAAATTATAATGCTTATTAAATAACAAAAACATTGTAATCAATTTTATTTAAAATAAAATAAATCATTGTTAATTTAAAAATAAAGGTTAAAAAAAAGAATAATATCACTAATATTTATGAGGACACACACACAAAAGAGAAAAATGAAAAAAATCTCTAAAAAAATAACAAAAAGAGTTAAAATAAAGTTATACGGTGGAGAGAAAAAACATAATAGCACAATGAAGCTCCGAAAAGTTAATTGTAGTCCAAAAATAAAAGGTGAAATTAATGATTTTACATGTTATACAAATAAATCACTTTATAAATTAAGAGATTTATGGAACGCAAGACATCCTGATGTTAAAATATCAAGTAATTCACCTAAAGAAATTCATCTTCAGATAAGTAATAAATTAGGTGGTGTTTGTAATAAAGAATCATGTTGGATAAAACAAAAAGCTGATTTTGGTCCAATTGAAGGCGATATGGCAGATTCATTTGCGCCAGAATCTCCTCCTGAATGGAAGAAAAATCCGAATGAATGGTTGTCAAGCATTGATATTATAAATGTAATGAAACAATATGAAAAAGCATATAAATGTTTTGATTTTATAGGTCCTTCACCTATTGATTTTGACACTAGAAAATTATATGGTCAATGTGTATGGGATGAATTATGTAATTTTAGTCTTGAAAAACAAATTAAAAATGGTAAAACAAAAATTGGTATAATATTTAACACAGACCCACATTATAAGCCAGGTCAGCATTGGATTTCAATGTTTATTAATATAAAAAAAAAGAAGATTTTTTTCTTTGACAGTACTGGAGAAAAGCCATCCCCTCAAATAATGACATTTGTAAATCGTATTATTGAACAAGGTATAAATTTAAAGCCTAAAATAATTTTTAAATTTGATAGTAATGAAGGAATTGAACATCAATATGGAAATACAGAATGTGGTATTTATTCTTTGTATTTTATTGTTCATATGCTTGAAGATAAATTAACAGAACATTATTTAAAAACACATATATTGAAAGATGAATATATGAATAAATTTAGACATGTTTATTTTAATGATTCACTATAACACGTAAAAAATATATAAAAATAACGTTTTATATTTATATATTTAATGAATACAAATAATTTTTTAAGTAAAGAAAATCTAAATATGCTATGGGATGTTATTAGCGATGAAGAAATTTTTAAATTCTTATCTAGAGAGGTTCAAACAAAAATTGCAAATTTATTTTCTGAAAATATTAAAGGATTTTATAATACAGAAAAGGCAAAACAAAGCAATCTAATTGATTTAAATAAAAAATATATACTTCTTATTCTTAATTATATAAAAAAAACATATTCATATCAACCAAATAAAATAAAAATATATGATGAACAACTTGCGACAGAATTAATAACAGCTGAAGAAATACAAATTGAACGAAAAAGTCAATTTGAAAAAGATTTACAACATCGTCAGCAAGAATTTGAAAATAGTATGATGGTTAAGGTTCCTCCTGTTCCTGAATTTATTGATAAATATGAAGATAGACCAATTGGCGAAATAGACAAGGTTATTAAGGAAATGACTGCAAAAAGAAATTATGATGTCGAACAAATAAATCTAACTCATAATTTAGATATAAATAAAAGTAATAATTGGTTAAAATCACAAGAAACTTCTCTCAAAACTGAAAAATTAACACCACAAAATATTCAAGATGAATCATATAGCAGATTTAAATTTTTAAAGAATAATAATGATGTTGATAATAATATTTCATCGTCAAAAAAGAATGTAACCTGGGGAGAAAATAATGAAATTGATGATGTAGAAGAAAATATATTTAATAAATTAAAAAAAATTAGTAAACCAGAAGAATCATATGATGAACAAAGAATGACAACATTAGAAAATCAAATTAAATCAATTAATAATAAAATAGATTTAATATTAGATTTAATAAAACAAAATAAATAGAACGTCATATGATTTATATTATGAATATTATTTTTTATATGATATCAATTATAATGTGTAATACATGTTTTTCAATAAATAGAAATTATACAAATAGATTAAGAAATACAACTTTAAGAATAATTTTATTCAAAGAGAGAAAAATGTTAAATATAATAAAAAATTTTAATTTTTATTATACAAAATATTATGAGAAATCCATAGCGTGTATTGGTGAAGGTATAATTGATTATAATAATTTATCTGAAGAAGAAAAAACAATTATTGAAGCAATAATTTCATTATGTTATTAATTTAAAAACCTTCTCACCACGTTCATTAATTTCATATGTTCCTATTTTTAAGGGTTGAATTGATGAATCTTTAACAGCTCTTAGGTAAGTTTCTTTGTCATAAATATCAAAAAGTGTATCACTCATTCTTCTGCTTACATACTCGACACCATTAATTTTTATAGATCTACCAACCCATTCAATAGCTATTTTATTTGCTTGAACTGTTGTATCATTTTGTTGTTCTGCATAATCAGGAACATAAGAAAATTTATTATTAGTTGGATTTCCAAAATTAACACATTTTCCATTTGAATAAACATAACAATCAAAAGCGGATTCTTTAATTGCATCTGTAAGTTGTCCAGTTAAATCAGCTTTTATTTCTGAAATTTCAAAAAGAAATTGATCACTTGTAATTGGTTGTTTAGGAATTGATTTACTTAAATCTTTTCTTTTTAATTCTATTGCAGCATCTGATTTCAATTGAGCTTCAGAGAATATCATAATATAAACAAATACTTTAACAGTTTGAAGATTTTTTGGTAAATCTTTATGACTGCAAATTCGTCTTGCTCGTCCAATAACTTGTTCTGAACGTACAGGATGCCAATATGGTTCCATTATATGGACAAAACGTGTATTTCTTAAATTTATACCTTCTGATCCAGATGATGTAATCATAAAAACTTTAATTACTTCACCCATATTATTATTATGGTATTTAGATTTTAACACAGAACCAATGCTATCAGGTATTTGGTCCCATTCACCATTATAAATATGTCTTATCATTTCTTTTTCTTCACTTGTTTCTGTACCTGTATATAACGCATATGTTGGTTTACCTTCATCCACTTCAGAAATATCAATTTCCCATATATTTAGATGATTTTTTTTAATTTTAAATCTAGCGAAACCATTTTTTTCTAGAACTAAACTAAATAATCCAATACCTTCAGCTGTTCTAAACTGGCTATAAACTAGATTTAATCCTATATTATCTTTATCTTGAATATTTTCTAACATATGTAAAAATTTTGGACTGTATGTTTCAAGAGCTTCAGGTGTTAAAAAATTGTCTGAATTTTCTTCTATATTTTTAATAGCTTGGGTTAATTGTTCTTTATATGTTGAACCTCCAATTTCATCAAGAATTTCATCACCTTCAATTTCTCCTTCACGTTCATCTTCAACATCTTGTCTTGATTCAACTGTTTTACCTTGTTTTAATGCAGCTGCAATATTAGTTTCTTCTTCTTTATCTTCTTTATCTTCTTCTTTTTTTGTTCTAATAGGAATTGGTCTATCTGGCATAACAAAATTACAAAATAAGCGAGAAAATATGCGATATGTTGATGATTTCTCTTCAAATAAATCGTCTATTTCAGATGGTTTTTTTTGTTTTGATTCAACTTCCCTTTCTTGTTTTCGTGCTGATTCATAAATGGTAAATTGTGTATCACTCATTGGAATTCTAACTATAATATAATCATCTCCAAGAGTTTTATTGTATTTTGGTAATAAACTTTCTTGAGCGCTTCTAAAATAGGATGATAATCCTAAAATACGTCTTTTTAAAGCATCAACATTAATAAGTTTTTTATCAATACTATTGATATATCGTGTTGAAAAAGTATTTAAATCATCTGGTAATGCTTTTCTATTAATAATTTCGATTCCTTGCACTACAACATCAATATCATTTCTTTTTAAAATATTTATAATTTTTCTCTCAAAATCTTCATCAGACGTAAATTCATTATCTATAGTGGTTTCTCCTTGTTCATTTTTTTTAATGTTAGAAACTCCTTGATATCCCGATTGTTGTTTAATTTTATTTTTAAATCCAAATGGATTTCTAGTAATTATTAATGTTTTACTTGCAGGTGAATAATCAACATAATCAAGAGATTTCTCTCCAATAAACATTTCTTGAAGTGCAATTTTATCAATTTTATTTTTTGTTCTGATAATTAAAGGTATTTTCCAAGTTTTAATATAACCTCTTAAAATATTGAATAAAATTCCGAACTCATTTGGATAGTTAATAACAGGGGTTCCTGATAATAATATGATGCGAGCATTTTTAGCTCTTAATAACATGTAATATAGTTTAGTTGCTAAATTAAGTGGTGTTTTATCACCAAATAAATTCTCTTCTTTTTCTTCTTTACCTTCTTCTTTTTTTCTTTTCTTTTCTTCACCAGATATAGTTTTTTCTTTTTTCAATTTATTTACTATTCTACTAATTAAATTATGTGCTTCATCAATAACTATAACAGAATTATCAAATATATTTTTTGTAAACCCAGATGTTATTTCAGATAACCGTTTTGCGCGCAATCCATTATAGTTAATAAATGTATATTTTTGTTTAATCATTTCGTTTAATTGTTCTTCAAGAATTTTTTTATCCATATCGCTAATTTCATCATAATTAGAACGTTTTTTAACATTAACAAAAAAAGCACCGTTATGACGACGTATGTATTCTTGTGGTAAATTTAATAAAATAGAAATTGTTTTTAATGCTTCTGGATTATCAACAGTAGAAATCCATTCCCAAAATTGATTTCTTTTATAAAGTAAATCACCACATTTTTTAAGTTCTTCAATATAATTTGCTCTTAATGAAGCTGGTGTCATAATAATTACTCGTTTTGAATCTTTCATTCCTTCAGCAATTGCAATAGATGTGCACGTTTTGCCTGAACCAAGACCGTGATATAAAAGCAATCCACGATAAGGTGTATATAGATTCATATAATCTCTAACAATCTTTTGATGAGTAAGTAGAGAGAAATCTGTTGAAGTTGAACCAATAGTATCACAAGAAATTCCTTCTGTATTTTCTTGCATTTCTTGACGATATGGTGCAAAAAGTGAATTAATAAAATTAACAAATATCTCTCTATTATTCATGTAATAACTAGAAACTTTAATTAAAATAGGAGCTGTTTTTGTTGGTAAGCGCTTAGATAAATCAGTATCTCCAATTTCAATTAGTGTTTCTGGTCCCAATATAGCTACTCCTGTTTCAGGTTTTGCAGTTATTCTTTTCTTTTTCTTTGGAGCTTCAATAACTATTATCTCGCCTTCTGTTTTCTTTTTAGGCTTCATAACAAATTCTTCTTCATCTTCTTCAATTTCAAATACAACTTTTTTCTGTTTAGGCTTTTCTTCTTCCTCCTGTTCTTCATCTTCTTCAATAACAAATAATTTTTTCTCTTCAATTTTTTTAGGCTTTTTGACTGGAACCGCTAATGTAACAGGTTCAATATTTTGATTTTTTTCAGATTGTTGTATAGTATGTTTTACAGTAACTTTAATTTTTTTATTTTCTTCTAATTTTTTAAAAAGAGCTGCTCGATCATAACCTTTTTGTGTTTCATCAACAATCATGGGTTGTATTTTTTGTTCTTTATCTTCTTCTTCTTCTTTTTGTTCAGTTTTATCTTCTATATCTTCTTCCTTATCAAGTTTTTTTGGAGGAGCTCTAATTTTTCCAGGTTTTGTGATTCCTTTTATAATAACAGCAACACGTTCTCTCTCTTCAACATTTGGTTTAATCATTAATTTTTCTTTTAATGCGGCTAAAGGATTCATTGCTTATATATTTTAAATATATAAATTATTATATTTTGCGTTATAAAAAAGCGTAAAAAGTAATTGAATAAAAATAAATTAATTATGGATAATGAAGGAATCGAACCGTCGACTGGTCCCCGTTACACACGGTGTTACCATCACACCTACTACCCAACATATGATATCAAAATGTCTGTATATTTGTTTTACATATATAAATTATTCTTCATATTGAAGATTTTTTAGTATTTCACATTCAGGATAAATTTTTACAAATTTTTCAAAATGTAAATTAAGCCACGGTTTATGACAAGCCATTGTAATTTGTGAAAACACTTCATCAACACAAAATTGTTTTGCAATTTCATAAGAAGGTTTTATAGTTTCAATATTATCATATTTTTTTGCGAAAAATAAATCTTCTTGCCATTCATTATTTTCATCCCATTTATGATATTCAATAATTTTTAACATTGTTTTTGTTTTTCTTAAACTAAATCCGCCATTTCCAATATAATCTCGTTCTCGAGTTGGATAATAATCACATATCAACCAAGGCGCACCAATATAATCATAATTCTTATCTAAAAAAGTTTCAATTAAATGACTATTTGATTTAAATATTATTGAATCAGTTTGAAATATTAAAAAATATTCAGTATCAATATAATCATATATAATTGTTTTACTAGCTAATAATTTACTATATGTTTTTTGATTCAAGTTTTCAACATCAAGCTGTACCAAATAAATTCTATTATTAAATAAGTTATTTAATTTATTAACAATAATATTAGAATATTCTATATTATTTATACCATGAAAAAAAATAATTTTCCATTGTTCTGATAAGCATTCTAACATATTATTTAATACAAACTCTAGAGCTTTATATTTTCGTGGTTCAATAATAATAGCAGTATATTTAAAATCCATTGTGTAATAAGATTATTATTTGTATTTAATATTTAATATATAATATATAATATATAATATTTAATATATAATATTTAATATATAATATTTAATATATTAATTAGTTTCATCAATATTGGATTCAATAAATTTAATTGCTTCATTACAAGCAATTTGTTCAGCCTTGCGTTTAATTTTATGTTGTCCTTCACCCATAAATATAAATACTTTACCTGATTCTAAAGCAATTTCCTGTATAGCTTTAAAATTCTTAAAAAATGATATATCAACCGCATCATTATGATTTAAATTATGTATTTGTTGTCCTAAACATAGATATACGCCCATTCTATATCCAAATTCAATGTCGTGTTCAATTTCTAAATAATGTGGTGTAACTTTGAATTCCTTTTGAATTTTGACTTGAAGTATATTTTTATAATTATCATCATTTTGAATTAGTGCAATCCAATCAACATGTTTTTCAAATACATTTTCAATAAATTTTTGTGCCATTTGAAATCCGGGTCCAGTGACAAACATATTTTGAAACCAATTTTTATCATCTTTAACAACAATTTTATTAAAATCTAAAAAAAGAGCTGCAATAAATGATTCAAATAAACACCCAAGTTTTTTTAAATTAGTTCTTATTTTTTTCTCTTCTGCGTGTTTAGAGAGAATTAACCATTTATACAATCCCATTTCAAGTGCCATTTTTCCAATTGCTTCATTTTTAACAATTGCGATTTTCTTCTCAGTCATAAACTGTTCGTCTGCTTTAGGAAACCGTCTATATAGTAAATATTTAGTGACACATTCTAAAACTCCATCACCTAAAAATTCAAGTCGTTCATTGGATTTGCTGCTAAGTGGCATACAATCGTGTGGTCTTTCAACAATAGTTATATTTTGTTGAATATTTTCAAAATTAGGTCGTTTTGTGTAAGAACGATGAACAAAAGCACGTTCATAAAGTGCCATATTATTTACTTCAGCTGGTATGCCATATTTGGAAAGAATAGATTGAACTTCGCTCAATGTAATCTTAACATTTAGAGGATTATAAGGATTAAATACCATTCCTTCATCAGTTCTAACAATGTCATCATCCCGATTGATTTGAAACTCTGTCATATAAATATTATACTTAGATTGGCTTTATATTGTTTCAATAATATCTTTGTTTTACACCTTTTATTTAAAACGGCGTTTTAAATTGAAGGATTATTTATTATTATCTTCAAATGGTGAAAGTTTTAAATATTCATAGAAATGTTCTCTTACAATATACATTAAACATGTAGTAGGGTCATCGTCACTGCACCAATTCTTATGGGCGTTTAACGAACGCATATGTGGATTAAATTTATCATAATAATCACACGCTTGTTGTTTTGTTTTGAATAACTTATTAACATAACCTATGTGTTCACTTTTTCCATTCCATTCTGGATAAGCATTATGTCCATCATAATTAAATCTTTGCACTTCTAAAATATAAGGCATTTGCAATAATACACTGTATTACCTTTAAATTGTTTTTTCAAAATAATGGGCATTTAAAATGAGAAAATGTGTAAAATGACTTAAAGAGATAGATGGTAAAACTATATATGGAGGATGCTGAAGAATGGCTAAATGTTGCAAATTATGAAAATTATGAAGTGTCTACATTTGGAAACATTAGAAATAAAAAAACTGGTAGAATATTAAAAGTAGCAAATAATGGTGGTTATTTTTCTGTAGGATTATCTAATATTAAAACTAAAACATTTAGTGTTCATCAATTGGTAGCCAAAGCTTTTATACTAAATCCTGAAAACAAACAACAAGTTAATCATAAAGATAAAAATGGATTAAATAATAAAATAAATAATTTAGAATGGTCAAGTAATAAAGAAAATAGTATTCATAGAAGTCATGGAGTTAAACAGACAACAAATCAAAATTTAGAAATTTATAAGATCAATCCTGATACAAATGAAATATTAGAAAAATTTAATTCAATTGAAGAAGCCACAAAAAAAATTATAGAAAATAAAGAATTAAAATTTAAAAATGTTCGAAGTGGCATAAGTATGGTTATAAATAATAAACAAAATATTGCTTATGACTATAAATGGAAAAAAGTAGAACAAAATAATTTAGAAAATGAAGAATGGAGAGAAGTAATTATTGATAATAAACAAATAGAAGGATATTATGTTTCATCTTTAGGAAGATTTAAGAATAAAAAAGGTGTTATTATGAAAGATTATAAATCACATCACTCGGGATACATATATTTAAGAGTAAATATTAAAAAATATGCTTTACATAGATTAGTTGCGCAAACATTTATTTCTAATTTAGAAAATAAACCTTTTGTAAATCATGTTGATGGAAATAAAACTAACAATGCTGTTAGCAATTTAGAATGGGTAACATGTTCCGAAAATAATTTACATAATTATAAAATAGGATTGACGAATGGTCATAAGAGACAAATTATCCAATATGATTTTAAAATGAATATAATTAAACAATTTAATGCTATTAAAGAAGCCAGTAAAGAACTTGATATTTGTTATAGTAGTATTAAAGCTGTTTTATATAAAAAACAGAATACAGCTGGAGGATTTATTTTCAAATATTTAGAATAAAATAAAATATTATAGTATTATATCTATGGTTTTATCAACAAGTAAAATGGCACGAAATATTGCATCAATCACAAACAGACCGAATTGTGGTGGCTCGGCGAAAAAAGCTGGACTTGCTCCTCGTGTGGGTTGGTATTTATCTAGTAATGTTTCATTAACAGGTGCTCCTCAAACAGTTCCTCGTTTCTGCATTCCTAGTAGAACAGTTCAAACACAAAAGACAGGTTATCGTGCTACAATTGGTGGAAATATGGGTTAAGTAATTTAATAAATTATTTAGCAATAAATTATTTAACAAGAAAAATGATTTAATAACAACTTATTAAATAATTTAATAACGAATGATTATCAAGATTGATACACGCGAACAAAACCTTTTTGAAAAAATTAGTAATTTAGTAACAAATATACCTATTTTCAAGCAATTTGTAATTAAATCAGAAACTCTTCCAATCGGAGATATAATTATTTGTGATGAAAAAGAAGATAAACTAATTATTGAGAGAAAATCAGTTTCAGATTTGCTATCAAGTATTAAGGATGGTAGATATGAAGAACAATCTTACAGACTAAATGGATTGGAACATCATAATCATAATATTATTTATTTAATTGAAGGTGATATAAATCGTGTTAATTGTTTTAAAACTGACAATAGTATTGAAAAACTAACATTATATTCAGCAATGTTCTCTCTAAATTATTATAAAGGATTTTCAGTTCAACGTTCTTTTTCTTTGGAAGAGACAGCTACTATGATTTGTAATATGGGTTATAAGTTAGGAAAAGAAACAACAGCAAAAAAACAATTTTATCAAAATCACACTATAGGAGAGAAACAAATAAGTGAAGATAAACAACTTGAACAAATTGAAGAAAAAGAAATTACTGAAAAAGATTATGTAAATGTTATTAAAAAGGTAAAAAAAGAAAATATTACACCTGACAATATTGGTGAAATTATGTTATGTCAAATTCCAGGTATAAGTTCTGTTACAGCTTTAGCAATTATGGAACAATATAAATCTTTACCAAATCTAATAAAAGAAATAGAAAATAATAATGATTGTTTAAAAGACATATCATCAACAAATACAAAAGGACAAACAAGAAAAATTAATAAAACAAGTATTGCAAATATTGTAAAATTTCTAATGAAAAAATAAAAATATATATTATATGAAAAAAGAATTAATGAATTTATTTTTATTTATAGGTATTTGTTTTGTATTATATTTATTATTTAGAAATTTTAACTTTAGTGGAATTAAAGAAGGCATGACAGATGCTTCAGGAAATATACAATCTTCTATTTTAAATGGTATTGCAGGAAATGCTGCATCATATGGTGCAACAATAAAAGCTGAAACAATTAAATTACAAGACACATTTCTTATTAGCAAATATCGTTCAGATTATGAAACAGTTATTTTGAATTTAGATGATTTATTAAATAATTTAATGTTAAAGACCGCCTTATCAATAGATAGTAATAATCCTAGTAATGGAATAAAACGATTGGCTGAAATGAATCAAGCAAAAATTGCATTAAATAATGTTATGAAATTTGTAGATAAACAATAAAATAATTAATTAATTAGTTTAATTAATTATTTTTAAGAAATTTTAATATTAACTTCATTTTCTTTATAATATCCTTTGTCAATCAACTCTTGTGTATAATCAGAACCTCCCCAATTTGGATCCATAGGGTCAGGACTAATGATTGCGGCTTCTTGTTTAATATTCATTGCATCTAAAGGGGTTGTTGTTCCAATGTAGTAACTTGTTTGATCATATGATGGGTATGAATTTTGATTATATGGAGGGTCATTTCTGGTTGCATCAACTAAAAGAGTAGGATTTGGATATGCCTCTTCTCCAACAGGTTCAAGTGATGTTTCCATCATAGGTGGAACTTGTGATGCAATTCCTCTTGGCGCTGCTGCAGAAGGTGGTAATCCTGCTTGAGGTTCACTTACACTAGGTCTACTTTTATAAACACGATTACCTTGTGCATCATAAGTCTCTTGTAAATATAACACAGGACATCTAATATTTTGACTTCTTTGCCAATCTAAAAATTCAGTATAATCTTCTAAATTATCAAATTCAATCGGATTTACTCCAGGAACTTGTGCTAATTTTGAATTATATAAATAAAATCTTGAACCTTTTTGTATAAGTAAATTTGGGCACCGTGGACCAGTTGAACCGTTATTAGTTAAACCTTCTGCGGTTGTATTCTTCGCATAAAAATATAACCCTATAAAAAAAACTAATATTAATAAAAACATCAACAGTGTCATATATATAATAATTTATATTTATATTATTTTAAATACTTTTATTAAATAACTCTGTATTTTTTATATACCTTTAATATATATATATATTATGATTTTTATACATATAGATACAAAAAATTATAATACAAAAAATAGTAAAAATAATACACCAATTGATGAATTAAGTAAATACATTGATGATAATATTCCAATTTTTGCTTTAATTTATATGGAACATTGTGGTCCGTGTAACGCAACACGTCCTGAATGGAAAAAAATTAAAAATATATTGAAAAATAAAGAAAATAGTAATATAATTATTGTTGATATTGATAAAGATGTTTTAGATAAAATTCCAAAATTAAAAATAAATCCTTCTGGGTTTCCTACAATTGCATATATAAAATCAGATATAATTGAAAATTATGAGGATTCATCAATTGAAAATAAAGATAGAAGAGTTGATTCATTTGTTGAATGGATAGAATCAAAAGGAAAAATGATTGGAGGAGGTATACAGAAAATTGACCCAAAAGATATTACAAGTTTTAGTACTTTTATTACAAATAGTAAAATTAGTTTTTTAACAACAGGCGCAAATGGTGTAACCTTTATAGCAAAACTTATTGACAACCCACTGTCTGATGAGTTGCCTGAAAATTGGAAAAAAAAAGAATCAACAAGGGAACCAGGTAAATTTTATTATTATAATCGTGTGACTAATGTATCATCTTGGAAAAAACCATTTAATCCTATAATTAATTCACCATATGCATATATAAATTCAGACACATATGGAGAACCAGTTAGTCAATTATTATTTAAAATTGCTTTCATAGATGATGCACTTGCGGGAAGACAATTTTCTTTAAATTCGACAAACGCACAATATAGCATAAATAAGGTAGATGCTTTTAAAGATGAGGTAAATATTCAAACAAATATTTTTTTAAAAAGTATGCAATTTTTACAACCAATTTGTCCTGCACCTATTTTTGCTGATGTTATTGAAAATCGTGTTATAATTTTAACTGTATTAAATTCATTAATTTCAAATGGTGATAATGATAAAACAATAAAAATATTAGAAGAAATTAAAATTATAATGACCCATCCAACCACAATAATTAAATTTGGAATTATTGGTATGGAATACATGGACACATGTATAACTATGTCTGATTGTGTAAAAAGTTCTGCAATAACCGAGACAAATAAAAAATTATACATAAATATGTGTTTATATTTATTATTAAGATTGGCTCTTGAAACCGAATATTCACAAGGCGATTACCATTTTTCAAATATATTGATAAATTTGAATCAGGATGACTATTTTCATGGACTAAAGGGTGGTCCATTAATTATAGATTTTGGATTATCACGTAAAATTCCACCAAATATTTTAAAAAATATTAAAACTAAATGTGTTGCAAAAGATTATACAGGTGCGCTTAAAGAAATGTGTCTTGTGAACAGGTCAGATGATTTAATTATGGCAAATTATGTTAGTTTTTATGGTTGGGCATGTGGAAAATATGATCAAATTAATGATGTGGAAATAATAGATTTTGAACCTGATACAAATGATGAACTTAAAAAATTATTTGAATTGAGAGAAACAGCAATTGACGAATTAGTAAAACAATTTAATGAAAAACACGCAATAAATAAAAATATACCACTTTTACCTTTATCAAATGAAACAAAAAAATATATGTTTGCAGGATTGATAGGAGGTAGAAGAAATAAACGAAGAAAAATAAGTAATACAAGAAAAACAAAAAGAAAACAAAAAAATAAACGTAAAAATAAAAGTATAAAATATAAATAATTTTAATTTAATTAAAAATTGAATAAATTAAAACAAGATAAATATAAATTACTATACAAACTATGGAACATATTTTTAAAATGGTTGATTTTAACGTTTATAACGCAAAGGATTTATCAGAATCCTCAGACGATGAACAAAATGTGTATAAAGATACCAATAAATTTGTTATTCAGATTTTTGGACTAGATGAAAATGGGAAAACATATTCATTGACTGCAGAAGATTATCGTCCATTCTTTTATGTGATGGTTAATGATAATTGGACAATTAAAATGAAAGAAGAATTTTTATCTCATTTAAAAACAAAAATGGGAAAATTTTATGAAGATTCAATTACAGAGTGTAAAATTATTAAACGTAAAAAATTATATGGATTTGATGGAGGAAAAGAACATAAATTTATATTTATTGAATTTGCAAATTTATCTGCTTTCAATAAAGCAAAAAATTTATGGTATTCTGATTATCAAAATGGACATGTTTTGTTTAAAGATGGATATAAATTTAATGATACAAATATTAAGTTATATGAAGCAAATATTCCACCTTTATTGCGTTTCTTTCATATTAGAGACATAAGTCCATCAGGTTGGGTTGCGATTCCAAAAAAAAAAGCAATAGAAAATAAATGTGAAACAAAAACTGTAAATTGTGATTATGAGTTTTCAACAAATTATAAAAATATTATTCCTCTCAACAATAAAGAAACAAGAGTGCCATATAAAATAATGAGCTTTGATATTGAAGCAAGCAGTAGTCATGGTGATTTTCCTATTCCAATAAAAACATATAAAAAATTAGCTACAAATATTATTGAATATTTTGAGAGTTTAAAAATGGATATGACTAAAGAGTTATGTAATAATATATTAAAAAGAATTATTTTGTCAGCATTTGGATATGAAAATATGGATAAAATTGATTTAGTATATCCAAAAAAAGGTCTTGTTTCAAAAGAAGAAGTGCAAAGATTATGTGAAATTTGGTTAAAATCTCAAGTAAGAAATTTACAATCTTCTAATATTAATGATGACGCAAATAATATAGAAAAAATATTTGAGAAAATATGTAGAGCAATAGATGAAGATGATAATGATGAAGAATTTGATAAATATATAAAAAATTATGCAGATAAAAAAGCAACAATTGTTGATATTCTTTGTGATAAAAAATTTGAAAGAGAAGGAAAATTAGTAGAATTAAATGATTCTTTAAGAAAAGTATTTCCAGAGCTGGAAGGAGATAAATGTACATTTATTGGTTCAACTTTTATGAATTATGGAAATACTGAACCTCATTTTAATCATTGCATTGTATTAAATACGTGTTCTGATATGCCAATTGAAAATTCCATAATTGAAAGTTATAATACTGAAAAAGAGGTTTTACTTGCATGGCAACAATTGGTACAACGTGAAAACCCTGATATTATTATTGGTTATAATATATTTGGTTTTGATTATGAATTTATGTTTAGACGGGCAGAAGAAAATAATTGTGCAGAAGAATTTTTAAAGTTATCACGTAATAAAAATGAAATTTGTGGAACAAAAGATAAAGACACCGGTAAATTGAAAATTGAAGAAAGTAGTATTAAAATTGCGAGTGGTCAACATGATTTAAGATTTATTAAGATGAATGGACGTCTGCAGGTAGATTTATATAACTTTTATAGACGTGAAGCCAATTTGATGTCATATAAATTAGATTATGTTGCAGGTAATTTTATTGGAGATTATATTAAGACAATTGACAATGTTGGTCTAGAAACAACTGTTAAAACTTCTAATATGACTGGTCTTTTGGTTGGAAGTTATGTTCATTTTGAAGAAATTAGTTACTCTGTAGATTATTATGCAGATGGTACAAAATATTTAGTTAAATATGTTGATAAAATAAATAATATGTTTATTATTGAAGGAATTGCAACTCCTGATATAATTAATAAAAAAGTTAGATGGTGTTTAGCTAAGGATGATGTAACACCAAAAGATATTTTTAGAATGACAAATGGAACAGCTGATGATAGATCAGTAATTGCGAAATATTGTATTCAAGATTGTAATATTGTTCATTATTTGTTTAATAAGTCTGATATTTTAACTGGATTCATTGAGATGGCAAAAATTTGTAGTGTTCCAATTAATTTTCTGGTTATGAGAGGTCAAGGTATTAAACTAACAAGTTATATTGCGAAAAAATGTCGTGAAAAGAGAACATTGATGCCTGTTATTGAAAAAGGTGGACTAGATGAAGGATATGAAGGTGCAATTGTGTTGGAACCCAAATGTGATTTATATCTTGATAATCCTGTTGCATGTAATGATTATGCGTCTTTATATCCTAGTTCAATGATTAGCGAAAATTTATCACACGATAGTAAAGTTTGGACTAGAGAATATGATTTAGCTGGAAATCTTATTGAAGAATGGGGAGAAAAAGATAAATTAGGAAATTATATTTATGATGAATTACCAAACTACACATATGTAGATGTAAAATATGACACTTATGTATATCGACGAAAGCATCCCAAAGCAGCAGCTCAAAAGATTTTAAATGGACATAAATTATGTAGATTTGCTCAACCTTTAGAAGGAGAAGGTGAAGCAGTTATGCCATCAATTTTAAAAGAATTATTAAAATCAAGAAAAGATACAAGAAAATTAATTCCTCTGCAAACTGATGAATTTATGAAAAATGTACTAGATCAACGTCAACTTGGTTATAAACTAACAGCTAACTCATTATATGGACAATGTGGTGCTAAAACAAGTACATTTTATGAAAAAGATATTGCCGCATGTACAACTGCAATTGGACGTAAATTGTTGACATATGGTAAGAGAATTATTGAAGAATGTTATGGAAATAATATTTGCGAGACAACCAATTATGGTAAGGTTAAAACGTGTGCTGAATACATTTATGGTGACACTGATTCAGTATTTTATACATTTAACTTAGAGGATTTAGATGGAAATAAAATACGAGGAAAACAAGCACTTGAAATAACAATTGAATTAGCACAAAAAGTAGGAGATGTATCAGCAAAATTTCTAAAGTCACCACACGATTTTGAATATGAAAAAACCTTTATGCCATTTTGTTTACTATCAAAAAAAAGATATGTTGGAATGAAATATGAATTTGACCCAGATAAATGCAAAAGAAATGAAATGGGAATTGTATTAAAAAGACGTGATAATGCTCCAATTGTTAAAGATATTTATGGTGGTATTATTGATATTCTTATGAAAAAACAGAATATTCAAGAAGCTATTGATTTCTTAAGAGGATGTTTACAAAATATAGTTGAAGAAAATTATCCTATGGAAAAACTAATTATTACAAAATCACTTCGTTCAGGTTATAAAAATCCTCAATCAATTGCTCATAAAGTATTAGCTGATAGAATTACTGCAAGAGATAGTGGAAATAAGCCGTGTTCTGGAGACAGGATTCCGTTTGTTTATATTTTAACAACTGATAAGAAGGCGCTTCAAGGAAATAAAATTGAAACACCATCCTTTATTTTAGAAAATAATTTAAAAATTGATTATTCATTTTATATTACAAACCAAATTATGAAACCAGTTCAGCAATTATTTGCTTTAGTATTAGAAAAAATTTGGGAAATGAATAAAAAGTTACCAAAACTTAACAAATTTAAACAAGATATTAAACAAATTAAAAAAGAATATTTATCAGATTCAGATAAATATGAGAAAAAAATAGAAATGATGCGTTGTAAAGAAATAAAGATTTTATTATTTGATGAATATTTAAGAGAAACAAATAATGAAAAAGATGGAGTTCAAAGTCTGGATAAGTATTTTATGAAAAAATAAATAAATAAGAAATATATTATAATATATAAATGAAATTTGATATAATAATATTTGGTTTATCTTTATTTTTTATTTTTATTATAATTTTTGGTATTTTTAATAAATCAGTTGAATCTTTTTCAGATAATTCAACAAATGAATATGAAAATGTTGCACCTTTACCATCTGACAATGAGTGGAGTCAAGAAACTCAAACTGCTTTTATACAAAAAATGAATCAAATGAAAGATGCTTCAGCAAATCAAATTACATCAACAATTATTAATAATACTGATTATATGACCATTGCAAGTGAAGAAGAAGCCAAATATTTTATTGAAAAAGGAATTTGGACTTGGGATAATTATATTACAAATTATGTAAATAAACAAACGGAAAAAATGACAGAAACTGAAAAAAAAAAAGTTGAAGATTATAAAAAAATATTTCCTAATAGATTAATATATAAAGCCATTGGTCAATCTACATTGCCTCAATCAACAATTCTATCATCATTAAATCCAGATTTAGGAAATGGGATAGTACTTTCAGGGAAAACAAATCAAATTATTACTTGTAAATCTGCAAACAAAGGAACTATAAAAAATCCGGATGGAACAAATTTAGTTTTTCCAGAAAATGGTTATTATCCATATTTAACTTTAAGTAAAAACATAAATAATGAAAATGGAACCTACACATTAGATAATAGTATTTTTGAATCTATTCCAGGATTATCTTTTGATGGACAACCTTGCAATATATGTAATATTAAAGATTTTAATTATTTGGGTGCACCTTTTCAAAGTTCAAATGAAAATAAATGTAATTTTTCAATTAAAACACCAAAATGGTATGATATTTATAGTGGAATTAATAAATCTACGTCATCATAGTTTATTTTTTATATAAATTGCATGAAAAATTTACATTGTGATGTAAAATATACATTGTGATGTAAAATAAGTATTTTAATTTTCAGTTAAATAAAAAACATAAATTTTTATTTAACATATTTTGGTATTTTAATAGATTGCACTAGATGATACATTAGAGGACACCTTAGAAGATACCTTAGAAGATACCTTAGAAGATACCTTATGTGTGGATTTAGTTTCCAAAAGTTGTTTAATCATTGAACTAATTTCACTTACATTATTTTCTAAATCCCAAATGCGACTAGAAAGTTTATGTACTTCAGTAACATTTTCTTCTGCAAAATTCAAACTAATATTGTCTTCATTATTAATATTTTGTTTTTGTTCAGAATAAATTTCTTTAATATCTTGAACAAATTCTTCAGTCTCTACCTTAAACAAAATTGATCTTTCACTTCTTTGATGCTTTTCAGCAATTTGTTGAATAGTCCAATTTAATAGTTCATATTCTCTCTGTAGTGATAGAATTTCATTAATAGTCCATCTGTTTCCTGTTCTCTTAAGAGTGTTCATTGTATAATACTATAATACTATAATACAAGTGTTATCTTTATATTATTTTATAATATATATATATTAAGAGCTATTATCAACCGCATTATTACTATTAACAATCAATATTGTGGAACAAATCCATGCGCCTAAAATTATCCACATATTATTTATCATATTAGCTGCATTATAAACAAGCCATCTAAGTCCTTGACAATGTGGTGTGGCTGTCATAAATGGTGACATAACAAAACCAACTATTGTATTTGGAACACAAAATTTAACATATAAATGGGACGCAGAAAAATGAAGTAAAATCCATAACAAATAAATTCCAGATATTTTTATAATAAATTGAAAAAAATTAAATGTTATTGTAAAAAAAGAATTCATATATTCATACGAAGTTTTGCAAAATTTATCAGAATTAATTGATGTTTTTTCTAATTCTGTGTCTTCTTCTTCATTATTTTTTGTTGGATTTTTACTTGATTGTATTGGCATTATTAAAATAATATATATGTAATCTTTATATAGTCTTAATAATATAATTATGGATTTAAAATTTATGTTATAACAGGAAGTATTGTTTCATTTGTTAAATTATAAGTTCTAATATCATATCTACAAACAGGACAAATACAATGTGAAGTAAACCACGTATTTAATTCTTCAGTGTGAAAAATATGTCCGCAATGCCTTATTACTGTTACCATTTCATTGTCATTAAATGCGTCAAGAGAAATAGGACAAGTTATATTTCTTGGAGATAAAATATCACAATATCTTACATGCCTTGTTGCTGTTGCAATTTGTTCACGAGTTGGATAAACATCAATTGGTTGAAAAAAACTTTGTAATATTTGTGATAAATTATTATTCTGTCCTTCAGGAATGGTGTACTGTTGAATACTATCAATAATATATGGTGTACTATTTAAAATAACTCTTCCTAATCCATTATTGGAATTAGAAGTATTATCACTACTTCTATTTTGTCTATTATTATTTTGTCTATTATTATTTTGTCTATTATTATTTTGTCTATTATTATTTTGTCTATTATTATTTTGTCTATGTGGATTGTTTAATATCTGAATAAGTGTATTTTGTATTTGTCTGTTTATTTGATTTAAATTATTAATAGTTGTTGTGCAATTATTAATTTGTCGTAAATTATCATTATATATTTGGTTCAAAATATTAACAAGTAACATTTGTTCATCAGGTATTCTATTATGTAAATTATTATTCAAACTCATTATATATATATTATTAAATCTGTTTAAATATATTACAACATTATTATTATATATTATGAATACAGAATTATATAAAGATAAAGGTTTAAGCGGATTGGCTAATCTTGGTAATACATGTTTTATAAATTCTTGCATACAAGTTATATCTCATACATATGAATTAAATTATTTCTTACAGAAAGAAACATATAAGAATAAACTTAACCAAAAATGTGATTCATCACTTCTTACAGAATGGGATAATTTAAGAAAAATTATGTGGAATGAAAATTGTATTATTTCTCCACAAAAATTTATAAAAACAATTCAAAAAATAGCACAGATTAAAGGGATGGAAACTTTTACAGGATATTCACAAAATGATTTACCAGAATTTCTATTATTTTTAATTGATAGTTTTCATACATCACTTTCGAGAGAAATAAAAATGACAATATCTGGTATTCCAGAAAATGAAACAGATACAATTGCTATTCAATGTTTTGAAATGATTAAAAATATGTATTCAAAAGAATATTCCGAAATTTGGAATTTATTTTATGCAGTTCATGTATCAGAAATATCAAATTTAGAAACAGGTGAAAAAATTAAAATAACACCAGAACCATATTTTATGATTGATTTATCAATACCAGAAAATAATAAGTCACCGTCATTAATTGATTGTTTAAATCATTACATTGAAGGAGAAACATTAGAAGGTGATAATAAATGGTATAATGAAGACACAAAAGAGAGAATAAATATTAGGAAAAAAATACAATTTTGGTCATTTCCAAATATTTTAGTAATTGATTTTAAAAGATTTAATAATAAATTTCAAAAAAATCAAATTCTTGTAACATTTCCAATTGATGAACTAGATTTGTCAAACTATGTTATTGGATATAAAAAAAATAATTATAAATATGAGTTGTATGGTGTTTGTAATCATAGTGGTGGAGTTATGGGAGGTCATTATACCGCATATGTTAAAAATGCAAATGGTAAATGGTATCATTTTAATGATACAACTGTTTCTGAAGTGGCATTGATAGAATCAATAATTTCACCAAAAGCATATGTTCTGTTTTATAGGAAAAAAACAACTTAAGATATTTTAAAAATATAATATATTATTTTAACTATTAATATATTATAAATGGAAGTAGTAAATACAACAACAACAACTGATCCAGTAAATATGTATAATTATTTAAATAATTACATTTTAAATCCTATGGTTTTTATAATTATTTTATTAATTATTGTTGCATATTATGTTTTTTCATCATCTTTAGGAAATGGGGATGGTTCAGATTCTGGTTCAAATATAATGGGAATTATTATTGTTGTTATTTTATTTATTTTAATTGTAATAAATGCTTTTCAATATTTTTTTAGTATAAATGTAACTGCCTATGTTCAAGGTCTTTTTACTCCAAAAACAACTATTGACATTGTCGTCGACCAAAGTACATATGAACCATCTCCAGTTCCTGAAATAAAATTTAAGAAACAAGTATTTAATATTCCTGGAAATTATTATGGTTACGAAGATGCGAAAGCTTTATGTCAAGCATATGGTTCTAATTTGGCAACGTATGAACAAGTAGAACAGGCATATAATAAAGGTGCAGAATGGTGTAATTATGGATGGTCTGAAAATCAACTTGCACTATTTCCAACACAAAAACAAACATATAACCATTTACAAACAATACCAGGTCATGAAAATGATTGTGGAAGACCAGGAATTAATGGAGGATATATAGCTAACAAAAAGGTACAATTTGGTGTAAACTGTTATGGAAATAAACCAAAAATAACATCAGAAGAAGATAATTTAATGAAAATATCTACACCATATCCTGAAACAATAAAAGATATTGCTTTTCAAAAAAGAGTAGACTATTGGAAAAATAAAGTAGATGAGATTTTAGTTTCACCTTTTAACTATAATATGTGGGGTTCATTTTAATTTTACACTTTTCTCATTTAAAATGTCTATTTTTTTAAAATTAATATTTCATTTTCTTGAGTTTTTATTATATCTTTAACAAATTGTGATATGTTATTTTCTTTTTCTAGTAATTTTTTACTCATATAAATTGCCATCGAGTGATGTGGTATCATACTTAATTTATATTGTCTTTCTGTTATTAGAAATTGATTTCTAATGCACCATATATTAAATATTATTAATGATAATCCTATAAAAAATACACTTATTTCTTGATAAATCAATCCCATAAATAAAAACATCCAACCCGTCATAAGTAGTGTCATATATGCGTCATTTATACTAAATCTTATATCATCAACTTTATCTACCCATACATTCATAGTTGATAATATACCAGACAATACCATTATAAAAAACATAATAACATAATTATTTGATTGTGAATGTTTCATTATATAATATAAATATATTTATATAAAACGTGCATTTAAATATATTTATTTTCTTTTTTTAGTTCCTCCTTTTTTAATTATTTTTTGTTTTCTTGTTTTTTTCTTTTTAATTATTATTTTTTCTTGATTTAATTTATGTTCATGATCTTTAACAAGTTCTATTAATTTATCGTGTAAATCATCATCTATATCATCACTATCATCATTATTATCATCTTTATATGCTCCTCCAACTATTTTACTATTATAGCTCAAAGCCCAATTAGGAACCACTAAACTTTCAAATAAATCAGACACTTTATTTGAATCGCCACCAATTTGTGTATTTAGTGTCATAATTGGAGACATACCTGCTTTCATTAAAATTGATTTAACATTAAAGCCTCCAGAATAAATTCCTTCTTCATTATTTGAATTAAATACTAATTCATCAGCACCTATATAATCAATGTCGTTCATATAAATTATTTATATATTAATTAATTATTAGAAAAGCGCTTTATTTCGGGAATAATTTTAATTGTTCTTTTTTGTCTTATATGTTCCATAATTAATTTAATTTGTAATTCATTTTTTATAACCTCGCTTAGTGTCTTTTCTAAATATTTAAAGGTTAATTGTTCTTGAACCTTTGTATTTATAAATTTTAGTTTACCATCACTTATTGGAATAGTTGAATTAGAGAGATTATTTGAAGAAGCATAAGTAGTAATATTTTGTTCCAATGTATTACGTTTTTCTCTCAATTCTTTTGTTTTTTCATTTAATTGTTTAAGTTGATTGTCTACTTGAACCCATTGTTGAATTTGATTTTCAAAGCTCATTTATTATTCTTAGTTTATAAAAAAAAATAATAGTTTATACTAATAAGTACTAAATAATAAAATTATTTAAAATATAATTGAAATTAATAATTTTATTTAACGTTTATGACGACGTGTTTTTTTACGTCCACCTTTTTTACGTCTATAAGTTTGCTGCATACCTAAAATACTAAGAGGGACAATAGCTTGGTTAATAACTTCACCCCAAAGTCCTCCACGTTTATTTCTACGGGCATTTCTATTTCTTGTGCGTCTACCTGCGGATTGAACTAAATTTAAGTTTTGTTCAGTTGGTTGATTTGGTTGTTGTGACCATTGACCTTGGGCACCAACATATTCTGACCCAACTCTGCTTGCGTATGGTCCTGAGGTGTCAAATGTTCTAGAAAATTGTGAGTTTCCAGAACCATTAACATAACTTCCATAAGTAGATGCAGAAGTATAATTTCCACTACCACCTTTATAACGACGACTTCTACTTATATGTCTACGACTACTTCTATGTCTTGTCATATTATATAATTTGATGAGAATAAAAATATATTTAGATCAATATTTTATTAAATATATTTAACGATGTCTACGATTTTTTTTACTTTTATTTTTACGAGTATGTTTCCCTCCACGTTTTTTTTTTCTGTATGTTTGCTGCATACCTAAAATACTTAATGGAACAATAGCTGTATTAATTAAACTTCCTAAAAATCCTCCACGTCTACTTCTACTTACTGATCTACTTATTGTTCTTCTTGACATTATATAATATAACTTTAAAATATTTTTGTTATTATTTGTTTATTAGATAATAATATAATTAAAATAACAAGTATTGCTAAAATCATTATAAAAATTAAAAATACTAAAGTAACAATTAAATAAATATAAGGATTTATTTCATAAAATATAAAATCTATAACAGGTTTTAATAACATTTTAAACTCATTTTTTATATCTTCTCTCTTTAAAATATCTAAACATTGTTGAACTAAGGAGTCTTTCATATTTAATAAAAATATAAATATTAAAGATTTTGTGCGTGTTAATACATTTTAATTTTTCTATATTTTCAATAATATGGATAATATTATTGAACCAAATGAATCATTTGATTTTTTAAAACTTTCTTTAGCACATCCTGTTGGAATTCAAGGAGGTTCATATTTTACAAAAATTGAGTATAACAAGAAACCATTATACATTCAAACTACTAAAAGTCAATCAAGACAAGGATTTGTTAAAACAGGAAAAAAATACTATTGTGATTTAATGTTTGATAAAAACTCAGAAGAGCTTATTCATTGGTTTGAAAATTTAGAAGAAAAATGTCAAAAACTAATTTTTGATAGAAGAGACACCTGGTTTCAAAATTCTTTAGAAGAAAGTGATATTGAAACTGCATTTAATTCAACAATACGAATTTATAAATCAGGAAAGTTTTATTTATTAAGAACAAATATTAAGAATGAACACGATAATTTACCAGCTATTAAAATTTATAATGAAAAAGAAATACCATTAACTATGAATGATATTACGGCTGAAACAAATATTATTTCTATTTTAGAAATACAAGGTATTAAATTTACATCAAGAAATTTTCAAATTGAGATTGAACTTAAGCAAGTTATGGTGTTAGATAATAAACCTATTTTTGATAATTGTTTAATTAAACCAAATAAATTTATTCAATCTATTGAAGAAGAGATACTTAACGATAATATATTTGTTTCTGACATCATAAATGATACTAGTATGAATGAAATTGAGATAAATAAGGATTTTTCATATGATTTAGAAAAATCACAAGAAGAAAATTTAGAAGAACTTCAACCAATTGACCTAATTATGGAAGCTGATCCAGAACAAAAAGAAGATGATACTTCTTTAGATTTAGTATTTGAAAATTTAAATGAAGATATTGAGGAAAATCCAGATGAATTGAAAGAGGTTAATAATTTTGATTTATCTTTAGAAAATAATTTAGAAGCAATGCAACTTAAAAAACCAAATCAGGTATATTTTGAATTATACAAAGAAGCAAGAACTAAAGCTAAGATTGCAAAAAAAAATGCTCTTTTAGCTTATTTGGAAGCAAAGAATATTAAGAAAACTTATATGATTGAAAGTATGAATGACAGTGATAGTGATATTGATGCAGAAATTGATGATGTTTCAGAAAGTGAATTGGAAGGATTATAAATTTACATAATGTTTAGAATAATTAATATGTATTCTAAAAATTATTTTATCATTAATTTTATATAATGACAGTCTCTTTAAAGAAGCTATGGAATGACTATGGAATTGGAGCCATTATTGTTTTATTAATTATTGCATATGGAGTTAGTTTGTTTGCAGGATATTTAGGAGCTAAAGGTATGGCTGGACCTGAATCCAACTCTCAAATGCAACAACAATACAAAAATACTAATGCGCAAGCCAGTTCTGGAGTTAGACCTTCTGACCCTAATGGAAATGAAGTTTTCTCAGCTGCAAATGGTGTCCAAACTAGTATGCCAGGGGTTCCTTCTTCTTGCTCACAACCTAATATCCAAAATCCTGCCGAACTTTTACCTAAAGACAGCAATTCACAGTGGGCTCAATTAAATCCTTCTGGTAAAGGTGAGCTTGCAAACGTAAACTTGCTTAAAGCTGGCTACCATATTGGAATAGATACTGTCGGACAAAGTCTGCGAAATGCTAACCTACAAATACGCTCTGAGCCTCCTAATCCGCAATTAAATGTGGGACCATGGAATACTTCTACAATTGAGCCAGATTTCATGCGAGTACCGCTTCAAATTGGGGCTGGTGCTCAATAAGCATAAATGCTAACAAAAAATAAAAATATTTTATGTTTTTATCTGCTTATTTTAAATATCAAAATCTTTATATTCATTATTTTTACACATATAAATATTTTGAACTCTATTTTCAGATGTAATTTTTTCAATATTATTAATTAATTCTGTTAACCAATCATATTTATTAAAATAAACATCTTTTTGTAAAATTCTTATTATTGAAAACCCATTTTCATTTGCACATTTCATTTTATATAAATCATTTATTCTTGTTTCTTCTGGAGATTGCCATTTTCCAATTTGTTCAAAATGTTGTTTTCCATCAAGTTCAATAATTATTTTTCTCTCTTCAATAACAAAATCAAAAGGTAAATGTTTTTTATTTTTACACCAATCTACTTTATATTGACCATTTAATGTATCATATTTTTCCTTTAATACATCAAATAATATTTGTTCTGTTTTATTAACACAAAATGGACACCATATTCCTTTAGTTATATCACTCAATTGTGTTTCAAACACTTTATCACACACATTACAATCAAATTTAAATTTTTTATTTGTACTTTTAAATAACATTCTTGGTTTTAAAATTTTATCGTTTAAATATTTACTTCTCTCTACTGACGCAAATGAATTATTTAAACACATCAAACATTCTACATCTTCACATAATTTTTGATGAGAACAATATGAACACCAATGTCCTTTACTAGAAATGCTTTTTAAAATTATGTCTATTTTATGTTCACATTTATCACAATTAAATTTAAATTTTCTTCTATCAGTACATTTAAAAATTTGTCTTGGATTTTCAATATTTTCAATTGACCAATGAATTGATTTTGGATGACTTGCGAATGAGTTATTAAAACAAGATATACATTCATCATTGAGACATAATTTAATAGGATGCTTACTACAATAAGGACACCAATTATTTCCTTTATTAATATTCTGCAAACTGCACTCAAAATCGTGACCACATTCACAATCAAACCAGAATTTCTTATGTGAATTTAAGGCTACTTGATTTGGCGATTTTTCATTTTTTTTAGACCAAAATTTTGATTTAGAGTGTTCCGAAAACATTTATTGAATTAACATTATACAATGATTTTAATTCAATTTTATATTTATTTAATAAAAAATATTCAAAATATTTTTCATAATTTTATATTAATTATTTCTGTTGAATTAGTCACAAAAAAATATAATATAATTATTTAATCATTTCAATATCAATTTCTACAATAAATTCACTTTTTTTGGTTGTATCAATTACCCATAAATATTCTTCAACAAATTTTTTATCAACGCTTGATTGAGCTTTAAATTTACTATATTGAATTTTATATAATTTAACTGACCCTTTGTTAATAAGTATTTTTTTAAATTCTTCTATAGATAACAAGCCTTCATTATTATAAGAAATAATTAAATAATTACATTTTATTCCATTTATTAATTCTGTAAATGTTTTTTTTATTTCAGTTTTTTTACAAAAATTACTTTTATTATAATTATTAATTAAAGCTGTTTTTCCTTTTAAAACAATGTCTTCATTATATTGCGCAATATAATTTAAAGGAGAATAATTTGCGCTATATTGTCTTTGATTATATGGTGGATCCATATAAATTACATCATAATTACTTTCAGGATTAGCAAAATTTTCAGCTAAACCATTATGAACACAATTAAGTTCATTAGTTGTAATTCTTGTATGAATTGGTTTAATAATAATATCTTTAAGTGATGATTTTTTAAATTCTTTTAAATATGCTCCATAAACACAAGAAGTATTTGCGACTTTATCAACAGAAACCAAAAGCGAAGCCAATAAGAAGTAAAATTCTTCTTCAGTAATTTCATTTAATTCTTTTTTTATATTTAAATATTGTCTTATTGCATCAGTCTTTCTTGCATTATTACTAGTAAAGAACATTCTCTCAGATGATTTCGAAGGAGAAAAGTTTTCATAAATTAAGCCGTCAACCATTTCTAACTTATTGCAAATTTCTAATTGTATTTTTATATTTTCACTGTATTTACATTTTAATAAAGCATAATTAATAACAAAACTATAATATTCAAGGTCGTTTGCATCACACGATTTAAATTTATCTAACATATTAAATCCTACAACTCCTGTTCCAGAAAATAAATCCATAAAAGATTTATTTTTCATATCAGCTATGTTCTCTGTACATACATTTAATAATGTATTAAACAATGTATGTTTGCAACCAATGTAATTTAAAGTATTCATTTATATTGTTGATTATATTTATTTTAATCTTTATATATCATTTTTATTTAATAATATATATTATGGAAAAGCATAGTATATTTTTTTATATTTTGGTGATAGTTATAGTTTTCTTTTGCTTAGCTATTTATTACCAATCAGACGCATATAATTTAAAATGTATAATAGCTTCTAAAGACGGAAATAGATATTGTGTCAGAGAAAGAGAGAAATTGGAATTAGCAGCAAATCTTTTAGCGCAAGTCACACAAAAAATGAAAGATATGGTTGCATATATGAAGACAACTCATCCAGATGATTTACGAACTAAAAGACTTGTTGAGGGTTTCAATCCAAAAAAAATCAGCGAGACATTACCAACAAGTGAATTAACTGCATTCAGTGAAAATAAAGGAGAGAAAATTGCATTTTGTTTAAATACAACAAAAGAAGGCAACAGATTAATTGATTTAAATACTTTGACATTTGTTGCTTTACATGAATTGTCCCATATAATGACTGAATCAATTGGTCATAAACAAGAATTCTGGCAAAATTTCAAGTATTTATTACAAAATGCAAAAAAAGCTGGAATTTATGATCCTATTGATTATAAAAAAAATCCACAACAATATTGTGGTATGAATATAAATGATAATCCTTATTATGATTTAGTCTAAATTTATTAAATTTATTTTTAATTTAATATCTTTGTAAATAAATAAATTAAAAATAATAGTAGCTTTATATATATGTCAAAGTCATTATCTTCAATAAAAACAAATGATTCATCTTTAGATAGCCCTATATATAAAGTAAAACAAATAGTAAATGGCTCAATAAATACTATTTATGTATTTAATGGTAAAAATTCTTTAGAAAATGAAGAAGATTTATTTAAGAAAATATTTACAGATGAAGAAAATAAACAAATTAATTCTGAACGAATAACAGTCAAGTTTTCTAAACAACAATTACATTTTGATGATTCAATTGGAACAATTAAAATTAAAATACTTAATGAACTTAACCCAGATTTATCATTAGATGAAATTTATTTATTTTGTCAAAAAACAGAAACGTTGAATGCAGTTTCTATTTATAAATCATTAACACAGAATAATAAATTAGAGTTGACAAAAGTTAGATTAGAACAATTTATTTCAAATATTATTAGTGATGAAAATGGTATTAGTTTTAAAAAACCTGAAGATAAAGAAATATATACTTTTGATGATATTTTTGAAATGAAGTTTGATAACAAAAAATATATTGTAAATAAAGTTTTGGGTCAAAAATTTTTTATTGTTGAAAATGAATATCCTTTTATATGTAATCCATATGATGTAAAAGAATATGATAAGTTTTTTGAAAAATCAGCCCATAAAGCACTAACTACATTAAATAGTCATTTATTGTTAAATAGTGGAAAAATTATTGACAATAGTATTTATTTATGTCTTACTGAAGATGTTCTTACATATTTAAATAAAACTGATATTTCAGAAGAAACAACAATTAAAATTTATTATCCTTTTTTATATGACAAAAATATAAATAACTTAGAAGATATAGATAAAAATAAAAGTAAATTAATTGAAAATACAAAAATAATTCTAAATGAAAAAACATTTGAATCATTTAAAACAATTGATATGTTTTATGATGTTTATAATTTAAGAAAAAATGAACTAAATTATATTAATAAAGGTATCAAATATATAAAAGCTGTAATAAGTCCTGATTTTGATGTTAAAATTCCTCTTGAAATAATATTTAAAATCATTCATGCAACACAAGATAATCCTTTAATTAAATATAATCCGTCATCTAGACAAGAAAACGTCTATAGACTTTTTACAGATAAAATTGCAACAGATGGAAGAAAAATACCATTTCTTAAAAAAGCTACAATTTTTAAACTTATTAAAACTATTGGACGAGGTAAATCTGTTGCAATTTATGTTGAATCATCTAATAATGGTGATGTGCAATCATTAATTTGTGAATTTGACGAAGAAGGATTTATCACAATAAGTTCTGAATTTAAAAATATTGTAAGTATAAATAAAATTAATGATATATTTAAAGAATTTATTAATCCAATTATTGTTGAAATTAAAAATTTTTTAGAACAAAGTGGATACAAATTAAATAAATTTAATAGTTTAAATGATGAAAATGTTGAAATTAAACAAATAACATATGAAACACAAATTCAAATTAATAAACCTCTTGATATTCAATCATATATAGGCTGTGTATCAAGTATTTTTATTAATGAAACTAATACTTTACCAGGTAAAACAAATACAATTAAATTACGCTTCAAACGTGTGGCTAATTACAGCAAAGTTTCTAGTCAAGAGGCTTTTATAATAGAAAAATCTCAACAAGGATTAAGAGGAGATGAGTTAGTTGAAGCGCTTTTAGAAAATTTTCCTGATGAATTAGATAGAAAACAAGCAATGGAACAAGTTAGAAAAAATGCAAATGAACTTGAAATTGAAAGAGGAGCAAGAAAATCAGATATTAAAATTAAAAATAGTCCTGGATTTAAAACTATTATTTCTCTCGATCAGGAAACTAGCATTATAACAATTACAACTGAAAATATTAATAATATTAATTATTTATATACATTACCTATTTATTTAGATACCATAGTTCGTTTGACACAAGATAAATTATCATCTAAATTTCCAGTTAAAGAGATTAATCAATTATGTTCATCAGGTGAAAAAGAAGACATAGTTATTGATGATATTATTTCAGTATCTGAAGAATCCGCACGAAATTATGAGGTTCCGTCGATTGAACCAGATGATGAAGAGATTGAATATAATATTGATGATATAAATAAACCAAAAGGGGCTGTAAGTTTCTTTTTTAATCAAGATGATTATGAAGATGAAGATGAAGATGAAGATGAAGATGAAGGTGAAAAAAAATTTGAAGGTGGACAAAATGATTCAGAACCATCAATTGCAAGTACAGAATATGATAATTCAAAAAAATTAACGTATAATGGTGTTACTGTTCCTAGTGGAATAAGTAGTTCTGAAGAATCAATTCCTTCAGAAGTACCATCATTAAAACAAAAAGATGAATCTGAAGAATCAATTCCTTCAGAAGTACCATCATTAACACCAAAATCTGAATCTGAAGAATCAATTCCTTCAGAAGTACCATCATTAAAACAAAAAGATGAATCTGAAGAATCAATTCCTTCAGAAGTACCATCATTAAAACAAAAAGATGAATCTGAAGAATCAATTCCTTCAGAAGCACTATCATTAAAACAAAAAGATGAATCTGAAGAATCAATTCCTTCAGAAGCACCATCATTAACATCAAAATCTGAAACTGAAGAATCAATTCCTTCAGAAGTACCATCATTAAAACGAAAAGATGAATCTGAAGAATCAATTCCTTCAGAAGCACCATCATTAACATCAAAATCTGAAACTGAAGAATCAATTCCTTCAGAAGTACCATCATTAAAACAAAAAGATGAAACTGAAGTAATACCATCATTAACACCAAAAGCTGAATCTGAAGAATCAATTCCTTCAGAAGCACCATCATTAACATCAAAAACTGAAACTGAAGAATCAATTCCTTCAGAAGTACCATCATTAAAACAAAAAGATGAAACTGAAGTAATACCATCATTAACACCAAAAGCTGAATCTGAAGAATCAATTCCTTCAGAAGTACCATCATTAAAACAAAAAGATGAATCTGAAGAATCAATTCCTTCAGAAGCACCATCATTAACACCAAAAACTGAAACTGAAGTAATACCATCATTAACACCAAAAGCTGAATCTGAAGTAATACCATCATTAACACCAAAAGATGAATCTGAAGAATCAATTCCTTCAGAAGTACCAGCATTAACACCAAAAGATGAATCTAAGGTAACATCATCATTAACACCAAAAGCTGAATCTAAAGAATCAGATTCTTCAGAAATATTATCGTTAAAACAAAAAGTAGTGTCTAAAAAATTAGTATCTAAAGATAAAGCCGATGAAGAAGAAAATGATGTAAGAGATATTGATGGAATGAAATTAAATAAGCCTTATTATTTTCAAACATTAATCGAGAAAAAAGATCCTGTTTTAATTTTAAAAGAAGATACTCCTCAATTTAATTCTTATGTACGAACTTGTAGTTCAAGTATGAGAAAACAACCTGTAATTTTAACGGATGCGCAACTTGATAAAATTAATAAGGAACATCCAAATTTTTTAAGAAATGAAGATGTAATTAAATATGGTTCAACGCCGAAAAATCAATATAACTATATATGTCCACGTTACTGGTGTTTAAAGAATAATACTATTATTGACCCTAAAGAACTGGAAGAACGTGTTGGAAAAGATGGAAAAAAAGAGCTATTTCATCCAACTTGTGGAAAAGTATTACCAAGAGGTGAAAAAAAAGTAAAACCAGGATATTATATTTATGAATTTTATAAACCAAAACCAGGTAAAAAAGATTATAAAAAATATCCTGGTTTAATAACTGATTCACATCCAGATGGTTTATGTTTACCATGTTGTTTTGATAAATATAATACAGAAGGTAGAATATTAGCTAATAAAAAATGTTATGGTGAAAAAATTGAAGAAACAAAACAAGAAAAAAAACAAGAAGAGAAAAAAGAAGATGAGTATATAAAAGGACCTGATAAATTTCCGCTTGATCCAGGTAGATGGGGATATTTACCAGTTGGAATACAAATTATGCTTCATGAAGCAAACGCAGATTGTCAAATAAGTAAAACAAACACTAATATTAAAGAAGACCATCCTTGTTTATTACGTCATGGTGTTGAGATTAATAAAAATCAATCATTTGTTGCGTGTTTAGCTGATTTTATTTTTTTTGGTAAAAGACTTATTGATGAAGACAATAAACTTACAAATAAGGTTGCGAAAATTTTGAGTATTAAAGAAATGAGAGAACGAATTATAAAATCTATAACTATTGATACATTTATAAAATATCAGAATGGTAATTTAGTTACTGATTTTAATGATATAAATAAAAAGGTAGATATAAATAATTATAAAAATTCTAAAATATTTACAAAATTAAATATGGAAAATTCAGCTGATAAAGTATATTATTCAAAAGTTATATCTGCATATGAAAATTTTAAAGATTATTTAAGTGATGATGAAACATTGATTGATCATACCTATCTATGGGATATTATTAGTATGCCAAATAAATATTTATTCCCTAATGGTGTTAATATTGTAATATTTCAACTTCCAAATGATGATATAACAAATAATGTTCAACTATTATGTCCAACAAATCATTATTCAAGTGAATTTTATGAAGCAAGAAAACCTACAATTATTTTAATGAAAGAAGATGGATATTATGAACCAATTTATTCATATTCTACAAATAATAAAAAAATAAATATTTCCAAGGAATTTAAAGAATATGATCCACAATTGTCAAAAACAATGAGAGCTGTTTTTAAAGAAATTATTAAACCATTCTTTAATTTAATTTGTAGACCATTAGATAGTATGCCAAATATTTATAAAGCAAAAAGACCTTTACTTTTATATGATTTAGTTCAAAAGTTAGATAAATATGAATATAAAATAAAAAAATTAGTACTTAATTTTAATAATAAAATTATAGGTGTTTTTGCTGAAGAGCCAGGTATATCTAATAAAAAAGGTTTTATACCTTGTTATCCTTCTTCATATGACGACAATTTAAAAAAAAATTTAGATGTAGTCTTTATGACAGATTTAACTTTATGGAACACATATACACATACAGTTCAATTTTTAAATAAATTGCATAAAAGAAGTAAAAAACGAAGAGATGAAGCTGATATTCCGTGTGAAGCAGCATTTAAAATTATTGAAGATGAACACGTGGTTGGAATATTGACAAATACTAATCAATTTATACAAATATCCCAACCAATACGTATAGATGAGATTGATCCAGAATTAGACATACCAAGTATTAATAATAATAATTATATTGTAGATATAAATGCAAAACAAATGGTATCAACTGAAGTTGATATAACAACACAAAATAATGTGGATGATGAAAGGGTTGATTATATAAAAAAAATAAAACTAGAAACCAACTTTTATAACGTTTTCAGAAATACTATACGAATTTTAATAAATAATTATGAAAACTCACAAGTTAGAGAGAAAATTGAAAATGAAATGTTAAAAGAATATATAATATATTCTGAAAAATTAACAAAAATAGATGCGTTACTTCGTGAACTTGTTAAAGATAAAATTCAATTTATAGGTGATGATAATTATTATAAATTAATTAATGAAGTCTCTGCGTGTATTGTTAAAGACAAAGATGCATGTTTAGATAGTTCAAATTTATGTGCAGTTACTGAAAATGGTAAATGTAATTTAATTCTTCCTCGTAAAAATCTTATAACTACCAAAGTTAATGAACCAATTTATTATGGTAGAATGGCAGATGAGTTAATAAGATATAATAGAATTAAATCATTTATGCTTCAACCCCAAACTTATTTATCATTTGGTAATATTAATTATAATTTGAGGGATAATGAAATTATTTTAATTCAATCACTATTAACACAAGAATATTTTGAAACCTTAACACCAGCTATAACAAATAAATACATAAATCATAATTCATATGATGAAGTTCAACCAATAATTTCTCAAGTATATGAAAATTTAATTCCCTCGTTAGATCATGCGATTGGTAGAAAAAATAAAATAATTTGTGATAAAAAAACAAATGATCATATAATGTCAACTGTTTGGAAAAAATGTTTCCCAACAAATTATACTGAAATCGAGTATAGTAAATTTAATTTTTGTACATTTAATTTTATCATTGACTTAATAGAGAGAAAAACTGGAAATAAATTAAAAATTAATGAATTAAAAAATGAATTATTTGATGAATATAAAAAATATATTGGAAAATATATTGAAAAAATTACTGACATATTAATTTTAGAAGGAAAAAAAACATTAGGTGATCAAGTTCATTCTGGAACATTATCTTTTTCAAGTTTAATTTATACTGATAATTATTTTTTAACAACATTTGATATATGGTTACTTATTGTAAAATATAAAATTCCAACTATTTTTATTTGTCAAAAGTGGATTTTACAAACTAAATATGAAAAGCATGAATTTATTGGTTATGGAAACGAAGATGATAAGTTTGCTTTCATAGTAATACCGGGATTTAGACCTGAAAATGTTCCAGGATATAAATTAATTCAATCAGGTGATAATGATATATTTATTTCTCTCGATAAATTAGATAATGATTGTCATGATACAATAAAAGAAGCTATTAAAGTTAAAGTTTCTATTGAAGATTATCTAGAAAATTTTACAAAACCAATTACAACTAATTATGAAAAGAAAAAACCTGTAAGACTTATTATAGAAACTGATTCTGAAGAAGCAAAACCTGAAAAGAAAAAAAAAATAATTTACGAAGAAACAAAAGCTGTATCCCCTGAAGAATTTATTTTTGAGAATAAAAAACCATCTAGAAAAGTTATTGTTAGAGGAAATAAAAATAAAATAACAAAAAAAAATTTAAAGAAACGTAAATTATTAATTATAGATAGTTCAAGTACAGAAAATGTTTAATTTATTTGTTCTTCTGTTAAAAAAGACAGAAAAAATAATGGTTGTGATAAAGTTGGTGTCATGTAATTAATTTCATTATATTTTAAATGGTCTGTCAAAAAAAATTTATTTTGTTTTTCTATATTATTAAATTTTATGTGTCTATCATCAAATTCAATAAGCTTACCTACTATTTTTTTTTTTAAATCTTTTGTATTTTGTAAAATAATTTTATATTTTTTTCTTCCAAATTGAGGATTAAACTCCTGAAATATAATTAAACCTTGTTTAAAATAATATGCAGCTTCAGTTTTTTCATAGTTTAAAAAAGAATATTGTGATATAAAATATAATAATAAATATGGTTGAAATATTTTTATTAATTTATCTTTTGGAAATTCTTTATTAATTTTAATTTTATATTTGTTAATTTTCTTGCAATATGTTTTATTAAAATAATCTAACATATCTAGTATTTCATTTTCTAATATTTGAGATGTAGATTTATAGACATAATTATTTATAGTTATTTTTCTCAATAAACATTCGTTATTTTTTTTAAATAAAGTCAAATTAAAATCACATTCAAAAAATTTAAAAAGTAAATCACAATAACGGTCTGTTTTATATCTAATATGCATATATATATTGTATAAAGTTGATTTATTAAAAGGTAAATTATTATATGGATTTTTAATAGATAATGGTTCAGAAAAAAACATATAAGAATTTGTTAATGATGTATTAATAATTTTAATTAAATCATCAATATTAAATAAATATTTTGATTTATCTTGAAATAAACAAATAACATTTTTTGAATTTATAATTAATTCATTTGAACAAAAATCTTCTGTTACAACTATTTTAGCTTTATTATATTTATAGTTATATACAAATCTGTTTAAAATATTATATATATTTTGAATTTTACAAAAATAATTAATAAATTCTTCTTCTTTTCCTTTTATATAAAAATTGTTAATTGAAGATATAAAGAATTTAAATTTATTTTTAATATTTAATCCTGGTGTTATTAATTCATTAAACATTATTTTAAATATACAATTTACATCATCATGATTATAATTTAAATCAAAAAAATTAGATTCTATTTTAATAATTTTATTAGTAATTAAACCGTATGTAGTCATATTATTTATTTATATAATTTATATTTAATATATATTAATTATAAATTTATAATTTTTTAAAATCCTGGATTATAATTATTATCATTTCCCATATCTTCTCCTTTAATTGTAATAACATTATTTTGAATTGAAATTTTATTATAACTACACGGGTCTTCGTCATTTTGATTATTTCCAAAGAATTGTTCAATCGCATCTTCAACATTAAGTAGTTTATATTCACTTGCTGCTTCAAGCTTTTGCATTTCTTCAATATCTAATATTACTTGAAATGCAGCAGTTCCAAATAGTCCTTCTTGACCACACATCACATTTGCAGAAATACCTCTCATAGTATCTAGTTCAGCATGTCTAGCTGCTTTTAAGAACATTTCAGGTGTCTCTTCGAATGAAGCCTTTGCAATTGGACCAATATTATCATTATTAATCCCATGTCTAAATATAGATATTAATTTATGTGTAAATGACATTCTATCAACTAAAACGCTATAATTATGATAGTTAATATATGTTCCATCAAACTCAACAACTTCAACTAATTCATTATAAATTGTTTGTCTAGCTGCTTCAATTCCAAGAACATTATATATTTCTACAATACTATTACTTACAGTTCTTGTATTATCAATAAAATCAAGTCCTAAAACATCTAAGAGATTGGTTCCAATAGTATCTAAAACCCAAATATCTTGTTTTTTATAAATTCCATTTTGTTCAACCATATTATCAACGATTTTTCTAAGAATTACTTTATTAATTCCTTTTATACCTCTTAAAACAACATTTTGCAGAAGTTGATCTTGGAAATTTTTTAATATATATATTTGGTCTGATTGATCCAGAGGATTTACTTTTGCTTTCTTTTGGCTTCCACCTCTTCCACTAGTTGACTTGATAATATCAGTCATTCTAATTCTAAATATAAGTTTATCTGAATTGAAGTCGGAATAAATACAATTTATTTGTTCATCATAACAATTTTTTAAAGTATAATTAACATCATCCATTGTAATATTTTTTTCAAGCATAACTTCAGGATCCATCACCATTCTAATAATCCATTTAGATTTTTCATTTTCATCTGATTGAAGTGAGGTTTCATTACATTCTGCAATCATATTTTCAAATGCTTTATATTGTTCAATTGTATCCTTATCATCAATTATTAATGAATCTAAATCATCTGGATCAAAACACACTTCAATTGATTTTACTATTTCTTCTAATCTAGTATGTTCTAACATATACATAATCGTTTGAGCTTTTTCTTTTTGTTTTTCATCTTCAGCTTTCAAATAAATACTTAGTGAAGGATTTTTAATATCAGTAGATAATGACAATATTTCTTCAATTCTTGGCACACCACGTGTTACATTGGATTTAGATGCGACACCAGCAAAATGAAATGTATTCAGTGTGTTATGAACAATGACACCATAATCAGTCATAAATGTTTGCGTTGATGGAATTGTAAAATCGTAAACAAAATCTGTTTGGTTAGGAGTATGATATTCAATATTAATAATCTCATCCCACATCACATTTGATGTGATAGCTTGTTCAATCAAATTTAATTCAGTTTTAATCAATTCTTTATCTGTATGTGCATTAAATACATTATAATATTTTTCTAATGTTCTACGACCAATTGTTTCTTTATTTTTCCAAAAACCATATGTTCTACTTTGACCATCAAGTTTAAGTGTTTTACCACAATAGGCAACAATTGTTCCCATGCCGCTGATTTTATCTATTTGTTCAGACAAGAATGAAATATTATTTCTTTCAGTAAATTTTACCAAATTATCCAATTTATCCACATGTAAAACACTTCCAATTTGTGTTTGATATTTTTTTGCATATTTTGATGAAATATTTAAATGATATAAACAACTACCACCTTTATTTTTGTCAGTCTTTAAATTGCCAACAATATCGAAATAATTTAATATTAACGCCATGTCTTTCATTAGTTGCTCACTTCTACTACAACATCTGATTTGATGATGTTTTGCATCACATTGGAAGTTTCCATCACCATCAAAATATCCTTGAAACATTCCTTTCTTAAACTCATCTGGTGCAGTAAATGCAAAATCTGGAACTTTTTTAACAAAACTACCATTTCCACATGTGTTTAATAATAGTTTCGCAAGTTTCTCACAATTAAACTTTGTAGTGATTGATTTTCCAAATTCACCTTGTTTTTCAACAACTCTACATTCTTTTCCGAATATTCCTGCAATCTTTTTAGTATTTTCAATATAATATTCTGATATGTTTGTAATAGAAATTTCATTGTAATTTAAATTGCCTTCTGCTAAATAAGCACCAATAAACCAACCAAATAAATTATCTAATATAATATCTTCGAATGTATTTTTTATAAATGAATTTGAAATATGTCCGCAAATAGGAATGCGCATTCCTTCTTTCATATTTATACCAATTATTGGCACAACTTTATGATTTTCTCTAATTAAATGACTATGACTAGTTGTTGTCTCAACAACTCTTCCACTTTTAGTAAAAACTGTCATCAGTTGACCATTTACTGGATGTTTACTGATATGAGATATTTTATTCCAACTTGTTTTTTCATCTTCTGACACACCAATAATATAATATTCATTTTCTAATGTTTCAATAATTGTTTCAACACTATTTTTATGTCCTGTATTAAAGGTTAACTCAGGATTTAATTTAATTATTTTATCACAAAATTCACCCATAACAATTGATTTAAAAGTTATTTCACCTGTAGATTTATTTTTACTAACTATTTTATGTTGAGAGTTGAATGGTACCGACATTTGGGTTGAAACTTCGCCAATACTTTGACCTGCAATCATCCCAATCATTTCTCCTGGTGCAACAATAGCTCTTTTATAGTCAATTATAATTGTGTCAAGTAATAATGTTAACGCAGCCATATTAAATCTTTTAACAATCAATAAGTCTTTAGGAGACAAATAATAATAGAATAATGTTTTAAATAATTCAGTAGGAGGTGCATAATGATTTTGTTCTAATTTACTATAACAATGTTCAATCATTTCTAAGGCTTCAAGAAGAGTAATATCAACAAGTGATGACATAGTGATGTTGCATTGACCTTGAATATTGTTAATAATATAATAAAATGCAACTGGACAACTTACAGATGAATCACTTTTATTTTTAAACACATATTTAATAATTCTCTCTCTATTTTCAATCATCATATCAATGTATTTTTGTGTTTTATCCATAAAATCAATATTTTGTTTCTTATATCTTGAAAATGTATTTTTTAAGAATATGTTACTCAATGTTTTAATTTTAGTATTTTCTTCAGGAACTAGATAATGTGCATAAATGTCTTGAGTGCTCATTGTTACAATTGGCATATTTTGATCTTCAACTTTAATAGTATCAATGTTGTCCTCACCATAAGAGAATTGTACGATTTTATTTTTATTAGTTCTTACTGTCATGTCATACGATACCATCAAATCTTCAAGACCTTTAATTAATCTTCTTTGGATATATCCCGTGGTACTTGTGTCACGAACTTGAAGTCCGTTTGCTAATCCAAAATTTAATGTTGATGGGATTGTCAAATCATAAACTTTTGGATGATTTTCTACACCAATAATATTTATTTCAATAATTTTATCCAATACAACATCATTGTATGTATCAAAATTGCGATGTATTTCACGCCATTTAATGTTATTTATTTTGATACGTTTAGATTCTTCTAGCAATGATATTTTATCTGTAAATATTTTTCCCCATTGTGCACGAATTGATAAACGGAATGAAGGTTTAATATTTTTTGTTCCTAAATTATTTGACTTTAATTGTGTTTTAAAGACTTTTCCAAAAATACCAAGTCGTGACAATAACATTGTAATTCCTTCAATCAATCTTTCACTTGCTGACCCAATATCGACCGAATTTTTACTGATTGTTCCATCACCTGAATAATAACCATTTATAATTCCAATAATAAAACTTTCTTGTGAAATAAATGCCTCTGACGGAACATGTTTATTTGCGGCTCCATGTCCAACTAATTTTGTAAGAAATAATGCTAATATTGAAGATGCGCCACAAATAGTGGTGGTTGTTCCACCAATCTTATTAATTTTTTGTTTTTCTGTCCATTTGATAGAATATTTATCAAACCATTGTTTTACAAATGACCTAATTTTTACATCATTGTTGGTAATATAAATAACATTTTTATTAACATTTCCTTCCGCCAAGAATAACCCAATGAAACATCCATTTTCTTCATTCAAGACAAATGATTCTGGAATAGAAGTGTCTTTGCGATTTCCATTATAAGGGTAAATAAATCCATCTTTAATATTTTCTTTATTTGAATTAATTCTTACCATCATTCTTTGTAGAGATGCTTTTTTTGTGTATGGTAGTTCAAATTGTGTACCATTATTTTCAATCCACCAATTTGAAGGAATTTTTTTCCGATTATTCATTGTTTGTTGCATAAGAAGAACTGCTTTGTTAAAATCTGTTCCATAAATAAATTCAGTTTTAGGAAAATAATCAGTCATATTAATTGATGTGATAATCACAGGTGGACTGCATAATTCTCTTGTGACTGGAACACAATCTCCTACTTTTATTTCAGGTGTTGGTGTTTCTTTTAATTTTTTAGTTTCACTGTTCCAAATCAATAAAGATTTACTTTCTGTGACAATAACTTTTCTCCCTCCAGTTGTTTTAATTTCATACAATTCAGTTCCTGGGTCATGTCTTGTTATTGCCGTTACTTCACCCCATGTAACTTTGCCATTTTCGTCTGTAGTTGGTATAAATATGTCTCCATTATTCATATTTAATAATTCCATTTGTCTTTCTGTAAAATGTTGAACCTGTTCTGGAAGACACTTATCCAAATGTGTATCGATCCATTTACCAATTTCAATATATTTCGCTTTCTCATTCTCAATTATGATAATTTTAGTTTCCCACGTAACAGATTTAACAGCAGTATCAATAAGACCTACACGACCACCCATAGCATGGAAGAATAATTCTTGAGGTGATAAACCATTGATGTATGAACTTTCAACGAATCCACGTGCTCCTGGCGAATCATCATATTTTGTAAAATGTGGCAATGTTCTGTTCTCAAATCCGTATGGAATACGTTTTCCATCTACATTTTGTTGTCCCAAACAAGAAACCATTTGAGAAATGTTTAAATCAGAACCTTTTGAACCTGCATTAACCATTATCACAAATCTATTATTTTTTCCCAAACTCTTTAAACCAATCTTACCAGATTCTGAAGTTGCTTGATTAAGAATGCTATTTACCTGTGTCTCAAATTCTTCTTCATTTGTTTTACCAGTATTATTTTCAAATATTCCAATTTGAACTTGATCAATTAAATTTTTTACATCAGTTTTCTTTTTTGTGATTACTTGAATGATTTCATCATTTGTGCTTTGGTTTGAAATTAAATCACTGATACCAACACTAAAAGCACTTGAATTCATATATTCAGTTACTACATTTTGTAAATCATCTACAAATTTTGATGAACTCATATTACCAAAATCATTACAAACTCTTTGTAATAAACCCTTTGTTCTTGCACCCATAACACTTTTATCCATTTGTCCACGAATATATTTACCATTTTGTATTTCAATAACATTGTTAGAATTTTTAATATCATCTTTATCATCTTTAAAAGCTTTAGTTTTATATCTCATTGAAAGAGGAGGCATTATTTGACTCATAATATCAAAATTATTAATTCCTCCATCTTTTTTAATATCTTTTTCTAATTGATGTTCGTTGACACCATTAAACATCATCAGAATATTCATTGCATCACGAGGACTAAAACGAACACCTTCTCTTGTAAATTGGTATGAACCAAGCATTGAATCTTGATAAATACCAATAATTGAACTGTTGTTGGCAGGACTAACTATCTGATATGGAACTGCTGCTAAATTTTTTAATTCTGCCTCAGACTCGGGGTCTTGGGGCATATGTAAATTCATCTCCGTAAGGAAATCCCTTACCATTTCTGATAAGGACGGACTATACCTTGTGCTTCATCTGGTTGATCAGACCATCATTTGAAACCCGCAAACATCTAGTCTCTGAGCCGTCCCCATACTCTTATCATAGCGAGGTTAGGGGCTTGGTTGCTGATTATCCAATCTTTCACATTTTTACCATTGGGTTCGTCAATTAAACGAGTTCCTCACAAATGTTTCCAAAAGTGAGTGGTAGTGAAAGCTCTAAGGAAGTTCCAGCAGTTTGGATGCGTTGCATTACTTTTCTTTTTGAAGAAGCAAATACTAGGCGATTATATTAGTTCATTTTGAACTAGTAGATATTACAATGTTTTCCCAATTAAGTGTTATCTACAACTTAATTAGCATTCGCCTGTTGAGGACAAGATGAATTTATCCCCATCGAAATCAGCATTGTACGGCTTTGTCTACCGTTCCTTACCATTTCTGGTAAGGTCAGAATACACCTTAAGCCCAATCTGGTTGATTAGACCGTCATTTTGGACCCACAACCGTCTACTCGTTGAACCTTCCCCATGCTCTATCATAACGAGTTTAGGGGCTTGGCTGCGGATTACCCAATCCTTCACATTTTTACCATTGGATACGACTATTAATCGTGTTCCTCACAAATGTTTCCAAAAGTGAGTGGTAGTGAAGGCTCTAAGGGACTTCCCGCAATTTGGTCATGTCGCAAATAAATCAATAAATACTTGAGGCAAATCAAGTTTGTTTTCTATATGATATTCTACTAATTTTTTATAATGTTGTTCTATTTGTGATTTTATAATTTTATTATTTTTTGACAAATTTTCTTTAACAGATAAAGCCATCGTATTTCTCCAATTAAATGCAATTAATTGTTGTTCTTCATTTTCTAAATCAAATTGAGATAAAGGTATGACATGATCAATATGCCATTCTTCGCGATTGTCAAGAGTATAATTAAAATCATTTTGCAATAACCATTTCAAATAATCTCTACAATTACAACCTAAATACTTAATAGTGTGTTTTGATTTAAATTTGATAGCTGAGAAAACTCTGCTTCTAACACATCTAATTATTTTTGAGACAGGTTCATTTTTTTCACAATCTTTACATTTTAAACGATTATGTCTAAAATATTCGGTTTGTTTAATTGTTTGACAATAATTGCATTTTGTATTACCAATTCCTATCTCATTATCTTTTATTGCTTTATTTTCAATAATTTTATTTTGTTTAAATGTTGTAACCTTTTTTATAATTTTAATACGATGGTCTTCATCTGTTTCATACTTGGTTCGTCGTTTTAAATTGTTACATTCAATACATATTTTTCTATTTTTAACAAATAACGTTGTTAATTTTATATTTTCACAAACATTGCATTTTTGTTCTATATCTTCATTAACTTTAAACGAACAATATGTCTCTCTGCTTTTGTTATTTCGACATTCTTTGCAGATATTTCGTTTTGGTATAAACATATTTTCCATTTTAATAGTTTTACATTTAGAACAACATTTTTCTATAAGTTTCGTATCAGATACATCCATTTATTATATAAACTTTATTGTTTATATTGTTTTTTAAATTGTTTTATATTGTTTGCCTCAGTATTATTGATTTATTTACTAGGGGGTAACACGCTTTTAACGCCCCCTGTTGCCGACACAAAGTCTATCGGCTACATTCATTCTAAATGTGTCACCTCGTGTCATGATGCGAGCAATATGACACATCATACTCATTCTATGAAGAGTAGGTTGACGATTGAATAAAATTGCGTCACCATCCATCATATGTCTATGAATGGTGTCACCATCTTCAAGAATTAAAGAATTTCTATCTAAATAATATCTTAATGTTATAACCTCGCCATTTTGTTTTTCTAACATCTTTGCGCCAGGCCACACATCAGGACCATTTTGAACAAGTTTTGTTAAGAATGCTTTATTAATTTTATTTACTACAACTGGCTTTGTAATATTTTTAGCTATTTTCATTGGAATACCTAATTCACGAATGGATATATTTGGGTCAGCAGTAATTACTGAACGTGCACTGTAATCAACACGTTTAGCCATAAGATTTCCTCTCATACGCCCTCCTTTTCCATTCAAACGATCTTTGATTGATTTTAAAGGTCTTCCAGAACGTTGCGCTACAGAAGCCACACCAGGAATTTTATTATCTACTTGAGTTGCAATATAATATTGTAAAACAGAAGTCCAATCATCAATAACATTTACTGGAGCACTGTTTTGTATTTTTTCTTGTAAAGTTTTATTTGTTTTTATAATATTTACCAAAATATGACTTAAATCATCTTCAGATCTTTGTTGCGCATCATGTTTAACTGATGGTCTGACAGCAGGAGGAGGAACTAACATAACTTGACAAATCATCCAATCGGGTCTTGAGTAAACAGGACTAAAACCCATAAATGTAACATCATCATCAGATATTCTTTTGAAATTTTTAAGAACCATTTCAGGTGTAACTTTTATAATAATTGGTTCTTCATCTTCACCATGTTTCCATTCAGCAATTATTGTAGCGAGACCCTCTTTTCTAATTTTTAAAGGTTGTAAAGTACCACATCCATCTTCATTGTCATCCCCACAACGTTTAACTTTAGAACATAATCCAAATACATATTTCCATCTTGCATCACCTTGTACCTTTAATGCTTGTTTATATTTATCCTTGCTTATTAAAAGTTTACTACATTTAAAACAAACACATTTCATGCATTTTTGAATTGTGCTTAAATATTGTATATAAAACACAGGACGAGCTAATTCAATATGACCTGAATATCCTGGTGTTTGCATATAATCAAGACCATCTGTAGGACAAATGAGTCCAGGTTCTAAAACACCCATTCTAGGATCAAATAGACCACCTATCACTGGTTTATTATTTATATATGTATCTCTACTTGTTATTTCAGCAACAGAACCCTTCCTGATTTCATCTGGAGATAAAATACTAAATTGAATTCCAATTACTTTTGAACAATTGATGGACATATTGTTTGAAGTTGTAAACTTTGCCATATATTATACTAATACACTAGATTTATATTGTTTTAATAAATCAATTTTATTTTATAATCAATAATAATTATATAATCAATATTATATTTTATATTATCAGTTGTATTTTAATTATTTATTTTTAAATGCTTATCATAAATAGATAAGTTAATATATTGGAAATTTTAATTTATAATTATTTATAATTATTTATTATAAAATAAAATTGATTATGATTTAAAATTAAAATTATACAGTATATAATACAAGAAATGGCACGCGACAGTCAAATTAAATTATCTAAAAAGGAAACGTATCGCTCAAAAAAACATGAAGAGCTTAGTAAAAATAAAATTAAAAATCACCATTCAGATAGTGATGACAATTCTGAAAGTGGGTCAGATAGTGAAGATATGGATGTTCATGAATATCGTAAATATATTTCAAAAATATTTCCATCAAAACATTTAAATAAAAAAATTAAAGCTGGAGAGAAATTAAAGAAAGTAGTTGATAGTGATGATTCTGAAGAAGAAATAATTACAAAGAAAAAATCTAAAAAATCTAAAAAAATTGAAACATCAGATGAAGATACACCTGAAGAGGAAGAAAAAATAATTAAAAAATCATCAAAATCTAAAAAAACTCATAAAGTTGAATCATCAGATGATGAAGATCAGTGGGAAGATGAAACAGAAGAAGAGGAAGAAAAAATTAGTAATAAACCTAAAAAATCAACTAAATCAAAATCTAAAAAAATTGATGACACTGATGACGACGAACAATTGGAAGATCAAGATACTGATGAGGATGATGAATCTGAGATTGAAAAGTCTGGTAAAGGAAAAATTAATATTACATTTACAATTGGTGGAATGGGTGAAAATGAAGATGAATATGATGATGAATTTGATTCTGATTATGAAGATTATGAAGATGATGATGATGATACAGAAGATGAAGATGAAGAGGTATCTTCTGAAGAAGATGATGTATCAGAAGAAGAAGAAGAGGAAAACCAGCCAAAGAAGAAAAAAAATAAAAAAGAAATTGAAAATAATACTACTGAAAATA
>Ga0247841_10000810_pt1 | contig 77096 bp, 53 predicted proteins | sample LaCruzMarch2015__2_FD_192410 | JGI IMG/M metagenome (GOLD analysis project Ga0247841, IMG submission 192410) | Freshwater microbial communities from meromictic Lake La Cruz, Castile-La Mancha, Spain - LaCruzMarch2015_18m | ecosystem: Environmental > Aquatic > Freshwater > Lake | place: Spain... | reverse complement strand
AATGATCGACATTCAGTATTTTCGCAATATTCAAAGCGAACGCATCCCCGGGTGCCTGATTAAGGATGCCGGCAAGTTCGGCAATGCGGGTATAGTCATCGTCCGATTTATTTGTTTGAAGGTCGTAAACACGGCCCCCTGTGACGGTCGAATTTTCAAGATCTTTGTAAGTTTGCTGGTCAGGTCCATGGTAAACGAGATCTGCCGGGTAGGAACATTTGTAGAGGTTTCCCCCGTTCTTCTTGTATACCAGCGAAAGCCACTCCTTCTCCATCTCCTCCAGGTTGGTATAAAGTCCATAATAGGAACCATTGATGTACATCCTGACAAAACTGGTCCTGCGCTCAACCATCCCCGCTTTTTTCCAGATGTCATAGTACAGTTTCTCGCGGATCATCGTCGGGTCATTGTGCTCCGCATTCAGGTTGATTTTTTTTACTCCCTGGTATTTTCGTCCAGAAACATATTCGTTGAAACTTATCTTGAACGATTTTTTTTGCGAATAACGTGAGGTGTTTCCCCTCAGCCGAAATCCGACGTTTTGGAGCGTGTCCCTTTTTACATGGTCATCAAAAATAAACCTGGCCAGGTAATAATGGTCACTGAGGACTGAATCGTAAATAACAGCCAGGGAATCGGGAGAGATGGTAATATTGATTGAACAGAGGCGGGTATCATCAAACAGTGTGTTTTGTGAACTGACTGATCCGGAGAAAAGAACAACAAACAACCCGGTGATCAGGAAATTTCTCATTTGTAGGTTAGATTTAAATGGTATCAGATGTTTCTGATCTTTTCAATGACCCCTGTATCCTTTGCTCACTTCATCGAGCAGGAGAATATCCTCATCCGAAAGCCTGAATTTCAGGGCACCCGTGTTTTCAGCAGCATGATTCGCTTTAGTAGCTCCTGGAATGGCCACCACGGTGTCCCCACTGAAATTGATCAGCCAGTTGAGTGAAATCTGTGAAGGGGTCACGTTATATTTAACTGCAAGTTTTTTTACCAATTCTGTCACAGGACGGCTTTTCTCCATTCCCTTCGGTCCAAAAGCGGAGGAATACTTTCTCCAGCCAATATTTTTCAACAGGGCTGGGTTGTCATGAAATTTACCGGTGACAAGTCCCTGGGCCAGAGGAGAATAAGCAATGATGGTCATCCCAAGCTCCTTTGCGGTTTCCAGGATCCCATTGGTCTCGATGCCCCGCTTTAGCAAACTATACTGAACCTGGTTCGAAACAAGGCTGATCCCCGATTTCCGGAGCGTTTCCCAGGCACTGCGCATCATCTTTGCCGAGAAATTGCTTACCCCGATGTGTCGGATTTTGTTTGAACGCAGCAATTCCGCCATGGCCTCCATCTCTTTGACTTCGGATGAAAATCCCCATGGCTGGTGAACCTGATAAAGATCAATGGGGAAGGGATTCAGGGCCTGGAGCCGGTCATCGATGGTTTTTACGATACTGGAGGCGGTCCTGAACATCGGCCACCATTTGGTGGCAATAAAAACATCGCCCGGTTTTTTCCCAAGGGCAACCAGCGATTTAGCCAGTATTTTCTCCGAAGCGCCCTGACCATATACCTCAGCGGTATCAAACCAGTTAATGCCCCCTTCCAGGCTAATGCGTACGACATCCCGGATCAGTTCATCCTCAAGGGAGGGCCAGAATTTCCCGGCAAGGTTGCCCTGTTTGCTGAATTGCCAGCAACCAAGCCCGATGGGCGTGATTTTAACCCCGGAATTACCAAGGTTTCTTAATGGAATTACAGTTTCTGTTAACATATGCCGGATTTAAAACGAATCTTTTTTAGTCTTTAAATAGATTTTACGGTTAAAACTATAGTAACGTGCAGGCTTGTGCGATACATCAACCTGCTTTTCATTTTTCGGGGTGATATAAGGCATGCTGGCAACCTTTTTTCGGAAGTTACGCTTGTCAAGTTTGGTCCCTAAAATGACTTCATACAGTTGCTGAAGCTGCCCCAGGGTGAATTTAGGGGGCAACAGTTCATAAGCAATGGGTTTTAACATCAGGTCGGTACGCAGCACCTGCAGTGCCTGATGCAAAATGGAAAGATGGTCAAAGGCCAGTTCATTGACCTCTGAAACAGTACACCAGCGTGCATTTGACTGAAGGATAAAATTAGAAGCCTTGTCCTGATCAATGTTGATCAATGAATAGTAGACAACGGTGATAACGATCTCTTCGGGATGACCAATGCTGTTAAGCCATACCATATCACGTGGCTGCCGCTTAAGCCTGTCGGGTGATCCGATGGCTGAAAATTGCTTGAGATAAATATTATCGAGCCCAGTCAGTTCTCGCAGGACCCGTGTTGCTGCAGTATCCAGGTCTTCGTCTTTGCGCACCAAGTCTCCCGGCAATTTGAGATCATTGTATTCTTTCCCTTCAAAGAGCATATTACGTTCAATCAGTAAAATATCGAGTTTTCCGAACTCGAATCCAAATACTACACAATCGACCGATACATGCGGATTAAGATTTATGGGTGCATCTGAATCTACCATATACAATAATAGTTGTGCGACGAATCGCAATTTCAATTTGAAGGGACGGCAAAATAGTACAAAAGGAATGAAATCCCATTTCGGGAAAAAACCATTTTCTGCTAAAGTAATAGAAAAATCATTTTAAACTTTATATCTTAGTGTTTTTATTACACTATCTATATCCTGTATTATATTGTGTAACTTTTAAACCATGGTTTAATTTATACTTTTAGAAATGAAACAAGGACGACTTAAGTCAATTGATGCCCTCAGAGGCTTTGATATGTTCTGGATTTCGAGCGGTGATGCATTCTTTATCGCATTGTTCACCTTTATCGATACACCCTTCTTCAAAGATCTGGCCTTGCAGTTGGATCATCCTTCCTGGGCGGGATTTCGGTTTTATGACATGATATTCCCACTGTTTCTGTTCATCATGGGTGTGGTAATGCCCTTGTCAATTACCCGCCGGCTTGAGCGTGGTGATTCCAAAAAGAAACTATACCTTCATGTTTTTCAGCGAACCATCCTTCTTATTTTACTTGGACTTGTTTATAATGGACTTTTTAATTTTGATTTTGCCAGCCAGCGCTATACCGGCGTTTTGCAACGATTTGCCATAACCTATTTCTTTGCGGCCATCATTGTAATGAATTTTAAAAACAGGGGTCAGTTGATCTGGGCTGGTTCAATTCTCCTCATTTATTGGCTTATACTGCTTTTTATCCCTTCCCCCGGATTTCAACCCTATGACCTTACTCCCCAGGGTAATCTGTGCGGCTATATCGACAGGAAATATTTACCGGGAGCATTTTGCTGTTATACCTATGGTGATAATGAGGGCATCCTGACAATGTTTCCGGCCATTGCCAATGTACTGTTTGGTGTTCTTGCCGGCAGGTGGCTTCTTGGAGAGGCTGGAAATATGAAAAAGATTAAGAATCTTGTCATAACGGGGTCCTCCTTTATTGCCGGCGGATTGCTATGGAGCCTGGTTTTTCCGGTCAACAAGTATTTATGGACAGGATCCTATGTATTGCTGACCAGCGGGATCTCCTTTTTGCTTCTTTCTCTTTTTTTCTGGATTATCGATGTAAAAGGATATCACCGGTGGGCCTTCCCATTTATTGTAATCGGGTTAAATCCCATAACCATCTATGTGGCACAGGGCATCTTCGATTTCGGTATCATCGCCAATATCTTCATCCATGGGTTTGCTGATTCCTTCGGTAGTTTTAAACCCGTTTTTTTCCAGTTCAGTGTCATTATGGTAAAATGGCTGTTTTTATATTTCCTATACCGGAAAAAAATCTTCCTTAAAGTTTAATGTTCATTTTATTAAATGACACATTATCAGATTGTTAAATCAATAAATTTCAGTCGCTGAAAAAAAAATTTTTTTTTTCGAAAAAGTGCTTGGAAAATCAGTTTTAATATTTATAACTTAGTGTCGTTTTTACACTATGTATATTTTGTAAGGGTATAGGGGGCATTTTGGAGACATCAAGGGTTATTGTAAAATTCAAACAATTGATTATTAGTGCTTTATAAAAAGACGCCTTGGTGTTTTAATTTTGCCCGATTCTTTTCATCTTTTTATTTTTTCTGCATTGAACAAATATGATCCGACAAAAAACCAATAAAACGTTAAAAAATGTAAATTGTCGGAGGTGATTTTTCTTTTCAGCATTTGATTGTAGTATATTTGTCATAAATAACCTAGTAATTAACTCTTTAAATTCAAACCAAAATGAAAAATGTGTCCAAATTCAGTTGGGTGATTTACTTTTTGTTGATTATCCCGCTCATCATCTCGTGCAAAAAGACGACAACAGAGCCTGACGTCATTGCCGACTATACCTATTTGGTTGATGCAACAGATTTCAAAAAAGTTGCGTTTACCAGCACTGCACAGAATTATTCTTCGCTCAAGTGGGATTTTGGCGACAACACCACATCCACTGAAGCTAATCCGGTTCATACCTTTGCCGCTGTTGGAACCTTTGCCGTAAAACTTACAGCTACATCACCTTCCGGAGTGAATGATGTCATTACCAAACAAATTACCATTGCCGATCCGAACGCCGAATTGACGAAACTGGTTGGTGAAACTTCCAAAACCTGGAAACTGCTTCGCGTTACCACAAGTGGACGTTATCCGCTGCAATGCGGCCCTGAAGATCACTCTACCATTTGGTGGGCCATGGGAAAAGACAACAATGAAATTGCCAATCGTCCCTGTATGCTCAACGATGAATGGATCTTCGGCCGTGATGGCTCATTGAAAATTGACCTCAAAGGTGATTACTGGGCAGAAGGTGGCATGTTTATGCCTGAAAATATTTGCGCATCCACTGATCAGATGCTTGGACCCAATGGGGAAGACCTTTCCGCATGGGGTGGTGGAAATTTCACTTTTGTGCTGACCACCGGGACGACTCCTACGCTCAAGTCAGTTGGTCTTGGCGCTTTTATCGGATTCTTTAAACTGGGAAATGGTTCTGAAACCAAAGTTCCCCTGGAATCAGTTACCTATAATGTTGTTACGCTTACCGATGGCCCTGTTGATACGCTGATCGTTGAAGGCGTTTACAAATGGGATCCCGCCGTATCAGGTGGTTACTGGAGATTTGTCCTCATGCATTATGACAACCCGGCCGATGAACCTCCCATTCCGGGAAATAAACCAAATGTTTCCTTTACAACTGAAATCAGTGGCCAGACGGTAACCTTTAACAACGGCACAACCGGGGCTGATTCTTATCTCTGGGATTTTGGTGACGGAGCAACTTCGACCGCACAGAATCCAACGCATAATTATACCGGAGGCCCATTCACTATTACCTTGTCTGCTACCAATGCCAATGGAACAAGCACGGCATCTTCGATGGTCTTTATTTCAACTGCCGACCTCACCGATGCTATGTTGCAGGGAGCTGCATGGAGAGTACAGGTTTCAGATAAATCTGTCTTTGTAGGTCCCGGACTTGGAAGAAGTGACTGGTGGTCATTGCCAAAAAGCTTCATGACTGGTGGCACTGGCGGAGACGACTGGACCTGTTTACCTGACGATGAATTTACCTTCAGCGCAGGTGGTTCATATACATACAATACCATGGGAAGTGCCCGCAATGACAACTATTTTGGCGATCCAAACGGCTGCTGGTCTGATGTGCAAATTGCAGGAAGTACCACAGGCGGTGCTGTATTTGGCAGTGCAACCCACACCTATGCTCTTACCCCTGTTTCAGGAACCTCAAGAGCAATCATTACACTGACGAGTGGGACACTTATTGGTGGAGGTCCGGCCATGGCGTTTCTTGGTTTCTATAAAGGATATTATGGTGGTGAGAACGCTAAGAAAAATGATGGAACATATCCTCCTGCAAATGGTGGTCTTGCTACCAACACATATGAAGTAATGGGTTATGCCAATACCGGATCAAAAGAGTATTTGTTTGTTTCAGTTGATATCACAGCAGCCCATGACGGAACATCTGCCTGGTCTGTCATACTGGAACGCTAATTGAAATTTTTAAAAATTGCTTGACAAAGAACAGGAGTGAGCCTATTTTGCCTCACTCCTGTTCTTTTATAAAATAGTTGGAGTGCCGTCATTTGCTTATGTCAAAACAAATCTTAAAACATGAAATCCCTGATATTATTCATATTAATCGGCTTCGCCCAGGTATGCGCAGCACAAACGGAGGTGCTTGTCTGGAGTGATGAATTTGAAGGAACCGGGGCCCCTGATCCTTCAAACTGGACATATGATTTGGGTGCCGGTGGATGGGGAAACAACGAGGTACAGACCTATACAAATTCCACTGTGAATTCACGGCAGGAAAATGGCAAACTGATCATAGAAGCAAAAAAGCAGGGGAATACATGGACCTCGGCCAGGCTGATTACCAACAATAAACACGAATTCAAATACGGCCGAGTAGTATTCCGGGCCAAGCTTCCCGTAGGATCCGGAACCTGGCCGGCACTGTGGATGCTCGGTGAAAATTTTGCCACCAAGGGCTGGCCGGCCTGCGGCGAAGTCGATATCATGGAGCATGTTGGCAAGGATCCGGGCTGGGTTCACAGCGCCCTGCATACCCCTTCAAGCCATGGAGCAACCGTAAATACCCAGGGAAAATACATCACTTCGTGCCAGACCGAATTTCATAATTACGAGATGAACTGGAAATACAATAAAATTGAATTCAGAATCGACAGCGTTTTATTTTACACCTACAGCCCGACAGTGAGAAACGGATCCACCTGGCCTTTCGATCTGCATTTTTTCCTGATCATGAATGTTGCCATGGGGGGAAACTGGGGGAGTGATCCTCAATATGAAACGGGTGGTTTAAAAAACGGAATCAATCCCACACTCTCCTCAGCTACCATGGAGGTTGAGTATGTCAGGGTATACCAATACCCGGCTTCAGTTGAAGATCCTACGGATGGTAATGGTTCAAAAGATACTGAACACTCATTTCTGTTCCCAAATCCAACCGATGGGAAAATTCGGATAGACCTTCCTTTTGGAACAAATGCCACAGGAACGATCTATGATTTATATGGTAAAAATGTTTTTCATTTTATTGCCAACGATCTTTCCACACAAATCGATGTGTCGGGCCTCTCTAAAGGACTTTATTGCATTGCCTTGCAATCAGAAGGGAGAATTCGTACAAATAAACTGATTATCAGATAATTCATTAAATAATTTCACTATGAACAGATTATTTACACTGTTTTTTTTTATGATCGTTTCACTGTCCGTTTTCGCACAAGGCAGGATGATCACCGGCAAAGTTACTGATGCTGCAGGGCTCGGGATTCCGGGTGTTACAGTTCAATTGGTTGGTACAACAATCGGCACGGTTACCGATGTAAACGGAGCATACCAGATAAAAGCCACCAATGAGGTTATAAAATTCAGCTGTATCGGATATGTAACTCAGGAAATTATGGTAACAAACCAGGTTACCATCGACATCGTGTTGAAAGAAGAGACTACGACACTCAACGAGGTGGTAATCATTGGTTATGGCACTCAAATGAAAAAAGATCTGACTACCGCGGTATCTACTATCGACCAGAAAGCAATCAGGGATAGGCCTATGGTTTCGGCAGTGGAAGCTCTCCAGGGAAAGGCGGCCGGTGTTCAGGTCGTCCAGCCATCAGGAAAACCCGGTACCGGCATTTCGGTACGTGTCCGCGGTTCGACCTCCGTGTTGGCAGGCAATGAACCTCTTTACGTGGTTGACGGTGTCCCCACTACGGATATTCGGGGGTTAGACCCATCTGACATCGCCTCGATGAGCGTATTAAAAGATGCGTCATCTTCCTCCATTTACGGAGCCCGGGCAGCCAACGGCGTGGTCCTGATCACCACCCAGCGTGGAAAAGAAAGCGCCCCGGTTATTCGCTTTAACACCTATTTCGGATTTTCAAAACTGGGAAAGCAGATCGAAGTGCTGTCCACGAAAAAATATCGTGACCTGATGGATGAGATTAAAATTGGCCCCCTGGATCCGACAGCCACAGGTTATACAAACTGGCCCGATATGGTGTTTGGCACCGGTTATAATCAATCCTATCAACTGTCGTTTTCAGGAGGAGGACAAAAATCACAGTACTTTGTTTCCATCGGATACCTGGGCGACCAGGGCATCGTTAAACCGGCTCTGTTTAACCGGTATTCGGTCAGGGTCAACCTTGATAATGAGCTGAGACCATGGCTTAAGTTTGGAACAAACATCAACATCTTACGCTTGCAAACCAAAGATACTCCGGATAATGCAAGTTCGGGAAGAGGAGGTGTTATCATGAGTGCCCTCAATACGCCTCCATTCCTCAGCGTATACAGCAAATCGAATCCTAACCAGTTTGATCCCAACCCATTCCAGCCCTCCTGGGAAAACCCCATAGCCTATATGGAAGGACCAGACCAGGAATCAATTGACAACCATATCATTGGAAACATGACTGCTGAGGCCACCATCATCAAAGGGCTGAGCTTTAAAACCAACTTTGGCGCTGACTACAACAGCCACCAATGGGATTATTACCTTGACCCGGTCCGGACAAATTATGGCCGGCAGCAAAATGGGATTGGTCGTTCCGACAAAGGAAACACCTTTACCTGGTTGTGGGAAAACACCCTCAACTTTGCCAGGTCATTTGGTAAACACAATATCACGGCGCTTGCGGGCAGCAGTATCCAGAAAAGCAAATACAACGATTCCTATATCGAAGGGAATGATTTCCCGGCAAATTCATCGGTTACAACGATTAATGCGGCCAACAGTGTGAGAGGCAATACCACACAGGAAGAGTGGGCGCTGGCCTCCTTCTTTGGCAGGGCAACCTATGATTTTAACAGCAAATATTATCTGACTGTAAGTTTGCGCAGCGATGGTTCTTCTAAGCTCGCAAAACAATGGGGAACCATGCCCTCATTTTCCGCAGGCTGGAGAATTTCATCGGAGAAATTCATGAAGAAACTGACCTTCATCGACGACCTGAAGCTGCGTGGTGGCTGGGGTAAAAACGGGAACCAGGAAGGAATCTCAAATTATGCACGCTTCGGACTGATCACCTATTATACACGGCCTCAAACCAACCCGTTATCCGGACCCGGTTCAGTTCAAACCTCTTACGGAAACCCTGACCTGAAATGGGAAACAACCGCGCAGACAAATATCGGGCTTGATCTGACAATGTTCAACAACCGTGTTACCATTAACGTTGATGCATACCTGAAGAAGACCAGCGATGTTTTGTTGAATGTTCAGCTGCCTAACACAATGCCGATCACCAGCATTCAGACCAATGCAGGAACCATTGAGAACAAGGGGATTGAATTTAACATCAATACGGTTAACCTGAATAAAAAACTTAGATGGGAAACCAGTTTTAACATGTCCTTCAACCGCAATAAAGTCACCAGTCTCCAGTATACGGATGTATATTATTTCGGACGGATCTACAGTAATAACCAGGATGTTTCCATCGTAAAGGCCGGCTTGCCGCTGGGCTCTTTCTTTGGATATATCGCTGAAGGAGTAAACCCGAAAACAGGTGATATGATGTTCAAAGATGTCAACAACAATGGCATTCTTGATCCAGGCGATCGCACGGTTATTGGAAACGCCCAGCCAAAATACATCTTCGGGATAACCAACACCTTTAAATACTGGCGGTTTGATCTCAACCTGTTTGTCCAGGGAAGTTATGGCAACGATATTTTTAATGCGACACGGATAGACCTTGAGGGGATGTTCGACAGCAAAAACCAATCGATCGCTGTGCTTGACCGCTGGACCCCGACAAACACCATAACGGATATACCAAGGGCTGTCGGCGGCGGGAATGTTGATAATGTCCGGAATTCGACCCGGTTTATTGAAGACGGCTCCTATGTGCGGTTAAAATCGGTGACCCTATCCTATAAAATCATTGACAACAACCCAAAGATAAAGGCCATTAAAAAGCTATCGGTTTATGTCACAGGTGAAAACCTTCTGACACTCACCAATTACAGCGGTTTTGACCCGGAGGTGAATGCATTTGGCAGCAGTGCCACTGAACTCGGGATCGACTATGGAACCTACCCTCAGTCAAAAACCCTTATCGTTGGACTCAATATTGAATTTTAAAAAATTATAACTATGAAAAGGATATTCATAATTTCCACCCTGTTGTTTGTCGCCATCCTGTTCGATTCCTGCAACAAATTTCTTGATGTGCAGCCTGTCTCCAATGGCATTGCCACAGGATCTACTGACTCCATTACCTATAAAACGGCAAGTGAAGTAGAAGCCGCTTTAGCCGGAGTATATTCCGGTTTGAAAAATGAATATTTTGAGCTGGATTATTACGTCAACGGCGATGCACAATCGGACGATGCTTACGCAGGTGCCGACAATCCTGCTAACTTCCAGATCGACGATTTTAAAATCGATGCCACCAACTCCAATGTGAGCCGCGATTGGGCCTACCTGTATTCGATCATTGGAAATGCAAACTCTGTAATTAACAATGTTGCCGCGGTTCCTGACCCGGCATTAACCCCCGAGCGGAAAAGCGAGATACTGGGAGAAGCATCTTTTATCAGGGCTTTTATGTATTTTCAGCTTGTTCAGCAGTGGGGTGATGTTCCTTTGCAGTTAAAGGAGGTTAAAACCATCAGCGCTGACCTGTTACCCGAAATTTATTCAATTCTCTTTCCACCTCGTTCGGCAGCAGCGGATGTTTACAAACAGATCATTCTGGATCTTGAGACGGCCCTGGCAAATGTTAAACCAACCGCCACGAACAAGGGATTTGTCACGACAGGCGCTGTAAATGCAATTCTTGCAAAAGTATATGCCACCCAGGATCCCCACGACTGGTCCAAAGTGCTGACATACTGCAACAATGTGATTGCCGGCGGTTACAGCCTGTTGCCCGATTACCACATGCTTTGGGATAATCTTCACAAAAATTCACCTGAGTCCATTTTTGAGATCAATTATACCGGTGGAAGCACCGATGGCAACTGGGGAGCATCCATGTTTCGCGGACTTGATTGGAAAAAGTTCAACATTCCTTCCAATGATCTTGTCAAGGCATTTGACACAGAGAAGGATACAGTGAGAAAAAATGCTTCCATCATCTGGATCGATGTTACCGGAAAATGGTCGGATATACACTGGCCGCAGACAAATTATCCTTTTCTAAACAAATGGCATAATTTCGAACAGGGGAGTGATCAGAATTATATATTTATCAGGCTGGCCGATATTTTATTGCTGAAGGCTGAAGCCCTGAACGAAACTGGCGATCTGGCTGGTGCAGCCGACCTGGTGAATGTGATCAGGACCCGTGCCAAACTGGCCAACACCACTGCAAATTCACAGGCAGCCATGCGCCTTGCCATTGAAAAGGAGCGCAGGCTCGAACTGGCCTTTGAAGGAGTCCGTTGGTTCGATCTGAAGCGGACCGGAAGGGCCATTGAGGTGATGAACAGTGCCGTTGGTCCCAACGATGTTCCCCTGGGTTATAATCTTACGCAAAACAGATTGGTATTTCCTATCCCGCAGGCTGAATTAGATAAAAACACCAAGCTGGTTCAAAATCCCGGATATTAACCTGGTTTATATTCCATTGGATGATCGTTCATTTTGTCAAGGCAGTTCATATCATGCAAAATGAGTTTTACCGGAAATACAAAGGTTACAGCAGTCAGTTTCTGACGCTTGCAATCTTTTTTTTCCTGGTGAGTTGTAAAGCCAAAGATGGATCGGCAGGACCTGACCCATCACCTTCCGACGAAATCGGCAAAGCGCATGTTTGGCTTACCAAAGGGGATAAATCGAAACTATTGAATAAGGAGAGTGACCTTTCGGTCACAAAAACCATTTCGTCCGCCTCTCCATTGATCAATGTGGATACAGCTTCTGTCCTTCAGTCAATCGATGGATTCGGTGCCGCCCTTACCGGCTCTTCAGCCTACCTGCTGCATAATAAATTAAGCATGGGTTCAAGGCAGACATTGCTCCGGCAGTTGTTTGATCCTGTCATTGGTGCCGGTATATCCTATTTAAGGCTTACCATTGGCGCCTCCGACTTTTCTCTTTCTGATTATACCTATGATGATCTTCAACCAGGACAGACTGACTTTACCCTGCAGCATTTTTCCCTGTCAGGAGATACTGCGGATGTAATTCCGATGCTGAAGGAGATCATTCAGTTGTCACCCGGCATTCGTTTGGTGGGCTCGCCGTGGAGTCCACCGGCCTGGATGAAAACAAACGGCAGCCTGAAGGGTGGAAAACTGAAGACCGATTGTTATGATGTTTATGCCGATTACTTTATCCGGTACATCCGGGCAATGAAAGACAGCGGTATTTTCCTGGACGCCATCACCCCGCAAAATGAACCACTCTACTCCACGGCGGGTTATCCCTGCATGGAGATGCAGGCGGGGGACCAGGCAACCTTCATTAAAAGTCACTTAGGCCCCAAATTCCAAACTGCAGGAATCGACACCAAAATAATAATCTACGACCACAACTGGGATAACACCAGTTATGCGATTTCGATCCTGAATGATGCGGCTGTCAGCCAATTTATAGCCGGGACAGCCTTTCATGCCTATGCCGGTGATGTTTCGGCCATGAGCGTTGTACACAATGCCCATCCTGACAAAGGTCTTTATTTTACGGAAATTTCCGGAGGTGCCTGGGCAACCGATTTTGGTTCGAACCTGATGTGGAATATGAAATACATCTTCATCGGAACGACGCAAAACTGGTCAAAATGTGTTCTGCTATGGAACCTGGCGCTTGATCAGAATTATGGTCCAACGAACAATGGATGCAACAACTGCAGGGGAGTTGTCACCATCAACTCATCCAACGGCCTGGTTACCTTTAACGAAGAGTACTATTCCATTGCCCATTTTTCAAAATTTATCAGACCGGGTGCGGTGAGGGTTGGTATCAGTTTGCCATCGTCCCTGACGGAAACCGGGGCGGTTGCCTTTATGAATCCTGATGGATCAAAGGCGATGATCGTATGCAATTACAGCTCTGCTGTCAAAACCTTCAGCGTACGTCAGGGGGGGAAGTATTTTTCATATTCAATTCCTGCTCAATCAGTAGCTTCCATTGTGTGGTAAAAAAGGACAATCTGCATTCCGGGAAACCGGAGTAAAATATTTTGCATAACCGATAATTCACATATAACTAAACTAAAACATCATGAAAAAAAAGTACCCTGATTTTCCAAATTACAGCATGTTTGGAAGGAGACTGATCCTGCTGGCCGGTTTTCTCTGGCTTTGCGTTTCTGCGATCGTCGCACAAACCACTTTCCAATACACCGGAACAGTGACTGATAATACCGGTGAAACCCTGCCCGGGGTCAGCGTTGTCATTAAAGGAACCACCAACGGTGCAGCTACCGATATAATGGGTGCCTTCAAATTTAATTCTGCGAATGCGACGGAAACCCTTGTGTTTTCATTCGTGGGATATTTTACGCAGGAAATCAAGGCTACTGCCGGCGTTCCGCTGAAAGTCGTAATGGTCAGTAGTACAACTGGTCTTTCTGAATTGGTTGTGATTGGTTATGGCACGCAGAAGAAGAGCGTGGTGACCGGTGCTATTTCAAAGGTTAAAAGCACCGATCTTGAGTACATGCCCATTGTCCGGATTGAGCAAGCCTTACAGGGAAGGGCAACAGGGGTGACCATTGCTTCCAGTTCAGGGCAGCCCGGGGCCTCCTCGACCGTAAGGGTTCGTGGTACTACCACCATCAACAACAGCAATCCGCTCTATGTTGTGGATGGTGTGCCGATTGACAACGGCGGAATTGATTATTTGAATTCAGATGATATCGAATCCATTGAAGTTTTAAAGGATGCCGCATCCGCGGCCATTTACGGTACCCGTGCTGCAAGTGGCGTTATCATCGTGACAACTAAAAAAGGAAAAGCTGGAAGTCTGAAAGTTGGTTCAGGCGGCATGCAGGTGAGTTTCAATGCCTATTTCGGCACCCAGTCCCCTGCAAAAAAGCTTGACCTGTTAAATGCAACAGATTATGCCACCTTAAGAAACGAGGCCTCAGTGAACGGAGGGGGCCCGGTAATATTCCCCAATCCACAATCGCTGGGAACAGGGACCGACTGGCAGAGTACGATTTTCAACAATTCAGCTAAAATCCAGAATTATGAACTGAGTATCAGTGGCGGAAATGACAGGTCTACTTACTATACATCCATAGGATATTTTTCACAGGAGGGCGTGGTTGCCACATCCATCTCGAATTATAACAGACTGAACCTGCGATTCAACTCAGCCCATAAAGTAAAAGACTGGCTCAGGTTTGGAAATAACATCGGATATTCACACATTAAGAGCAAGGGCTCGCTGAATACCAACAGCGAATATGGTGGTCCGCTTTCTTCAGCCATTAACCTTGATCCCATCACGCAGGAAGTTATAACAGACCCTGCAATCATTAACTCATCCCCCTATAATGATCACCCCGTGGTAAGGGATGGGAATGGCAATCCTTACGGAATTTCTCAATATGTTGGCCAGGAGATGACAAACCCGCTGGCATACATCCAGACACACCAGGGAAATTTCGGATGGTCCGACAACCTGATCGGCAACATCTATGCAGAAATTGAGCCCATCAAGGGATTAAAGGTAAAATCGGATATCGGGGCCAAACTTGCATTTTATGGTGATGAGAGTTTTGCACCTGTTGCCTATTTAAATGCCTCTTCTTATACCTCCAATAATTCCTATTACCGTTCCAGCAACAGGGGGTTGATCTGGAACTGGGAAAATACAGCTTCCTATACCCGGAGTTTTGGAAAACACAATGGAACAGTCCTGATCGGAACCAGTGTGTATGTCGAAAATTACATCGGGGTGAATGCAACCTACAAGAACCTGCCGGTCAACACATTTGATGAAGCATCCATGAACTATAATGTTGTGGCTGCCGACCGGCTCGGTGGAGGCTGGGAAACCCCCGACCATAAGGTTAGTTCGATGTTCGCACGATTGATCTATAATTACAACGAAAAGTATTTGTTCACCGGGATCATTCGCCGTGACGGTTCTTCAAGGTTTGGAAGCAACAACAGGTTTGGTATTTTCCCGTCGGCTTCAGTCGGCTGGGTTGCCTCACGTGAAAATTTCTGGCCTGAGAATAAAGTCGTGACTTTCGTAAAACTTCGTGGTTCTTACGGGGTGAACGGGAATGACAATATTGGTGATTTCCAGTATGTGTCAACAGTTGGCGGAGGACGGAATTATACTTTTGGCAACGACGATTATGTAATCGGATACAGCCCGAACGCACCTGCGAATCCTGATTTGAAATGGGAACAAACCAGTCAGCTGGACCTGGGTTTTGAGGCGACTTTCTTTGAAAACCTCACCCTGGTTTTCGATTGGTTCAATAAGAATACAACGGGCATGTTACAGCCGGTTATTTTACCGGGTTATGTTGGTTCTGCCGGATTCCCGACAGGAAATGTGGGCTCCATGTCAAACAAGGGAGTTGAAGTCGAATTGGGCTACAGCAAAAAAGTTGGTCAATTCGATCTGAAATTCAGCGGGAATGCCTCCTACCTTAAGAATGAGATCACCGACCTTGGAACAGTTGAATATATCTCAGGTGCTACTTTCCAGTCAAGTGCCTATGAAATTAGCAGGTTGGCTGTTGGTCACCCGATGGGCGCTTTCTATGGTTTTGAAGTCCTTGACATCTTTCAGTCCTTGTCGAAAGTTCAAAGCTATGTTGACAAGAACGGGAACATGATTCAGCCCAATGCCAAGCCCGGTGATTTTCGTTTTGCCGACCTTAACGGGGATGGAAAGATTGATGCAAACGACCGTACTTTTATCGGAGATCCCACACCTACATGGTCGTATGGTTTTACGATCAATGCAGCCTTCAAGGGAATTGACCTGATGGTATTCTGCCAGGGTGTTGCCGGCAACGATGTCTTCAACGGATTACGCCGTCTTGACATTGCCTCTGCAAACTGGACCTCCGATGCACTTGGCCGGTGGACAGGTACAGGAACATCCACGGATTATCCAAGGTTGGTTAATGGCGATCCGAACGGAAATTTCAGCAAGCCCTCCACCTTCTTTTTAACGAATGGTGCCTATTTCAGGTTTAAGACCATTCAGTTGGGCTACTCACTTCCCAAGACTATCATCAACAAGGTGGGGATTCAGAATCTCCGGGTTTATGTAACTGCCAACAACCTCTTTACCTTTACCAAATATCAGGGGTATGATCCGGAAATCGGGGGAAGCAGTTATGGAATCGACCGGGGCGTTTATCCCCAGGCACGCGCCTTTATGCTTGGTTTAAGTGTTACTTTTTAATAACGTCTAAAGATGAAAAAAATGAAAAAACTGAATATATACCTGAGTGTATTGCTGGGAGTTTTACTCCTGGGCTCCTGTTCAAAAAGCTGGCTGGATGTGGATCCCAAGGGAACCACCCTCGAAACCAATTATTATAAGAATGCTGACGAGGCATTTAAAGGATTGGTGGCCGCGTATGATCCGCTTGGAACAGAATGCGGAAAAACATATTCGAACAAGATCGGACCCCTCAATTCGGCCTCCGACGATTGTTATGCCGGTGGGGGCAGCTCCTCGGATGTACCTGCATGGCAGGTTTGGAACAATTATACCATTGATGCCGCCACAGGGATCCAGGCCGATTTCTGGAGCAGGAACTTTACGGGGGTTTACAGGGCGAATACCCTTCTTTCAAAACTTCCGGCAGTTCCCATGGATAATGCGCTGAAGGAAAGGTTTGTGGCTGAATGCAAATTCCTGAGGGCCTATTTCTATTTTGATTTGGTGCGACTTTTTAAAAACGTGCCATTATTCACCGCACCGCTGCCTCCCAGCGAATATTTCAATGTCACACAAGCTTCGCCTGAAGCTGTCTATGTACAGATTGAAACGGATCTGAATGAAGCCATCGCGGTACTTCCGGAAGCCGTCCCGGTGAGTGAAAATGGTCGTGCCACAAAACTGGCAGCCATCGCATTACTGGGTAAGGTGATTCTTTACCAGAACAATGAGAGCCGCATGCTTGAGGCGGCCAATCTCTTTGAGCTGGTAAATACCTCACCAAATTATGCATTGCAGAGTGACTTCGGCATGATCTTCCGCCCTGATAATAAATTCAACAGTGAGTCTATTTTCGAAATTGTACATACCGCCAAAGCTATGTCAGGCTGGGAGTCATGGCCAAACTTTGAAGGCAATGTCTATACGCAGATGTGCGGTCCGCGGGCCTATACCGGTCCCACCTATGTGGCCGGCTATGGATTTAACCCAATCACCCCTGAACTGGTTGCCGTGATGAAGAAGGATCCCCGTTACAAATACACCATTGTCAATATTGACAGTCTGAAAACAGCCGGCATTTGCACCTATGAAAAGAGCTATCAGAATACCGGGTATTTTGTGGTAAAATTTGCTCCCCTCAAGGAATTTTATTCAACCATCGGGGGTGACCCGGTCCTGAATTACCCCAACGATGTCATGGAGATCCGTCTGGCCGATACCTACCTGATGGAAGCAGAAGCATTGGTCAGGGGAGGAGGAAATGTTGGATTGGCACAAAGCTATCTGGACCGGGTGCGTGCACGTGTAGGTCTTCCTCCGGTGCCGGCAACCATGGAAAATATAAAGCTGGAACGCCGGCTGGAACTGGCCACCGAGGGACACAGGTGGTTCGACCTGGTGCGCTGGGGAGATGCCCCAACTACATTGTCTTCGAAGGGATTTACCGCCGGGAAAAATGAAATCCTGCCCATTCCCCTTGCTGAACTTGCAAACACAAAATTGGTGCAGAATCCCAAATATTAATGCTTAAATTTGCCGACAACAGTTAGGATGCCAGGGGCTGTCTTAAAAGAAATCGGATCTTTTAAGACAGCCTTTTCCTTCATTCTCAAAGGTTATCCATTTGATACTGACCATAATGATACGAGATAAAATTTCCCGGGTAAAATTTTTACTGGCGGTCATCCTTACCATGACAGCGATTGCCTCTTCAGCGCAAGGCCTCAAGGCCAGCGGAAAGAAAATGGTCAATCAGAACGGAGCGGAGGTGCTTTTAAGAGGGATGGGCCTCGGCGGCTGGATGCTTCAGGAACCCTACATGATGGAGATGAGTGGGTTCGCAAGCGCGCAATGGCAGATTAAATCAAAGATCCAGTCGCTTATCGGGAATGACAATACAGAGGCGTTTTATGATGCATGGCATGCCAACCATTGCACGAAAACAGACATTGATTCTATGGCGGCCTGGGGATTCAATTCAGTAAGACTGCCGATGCACTATAATCTTTTTACATTGCCAATAGAGGATGAACCTGTTACCGGAACAAACACATGGATAGAAAAAGGCTTTGCATTGACCGACAGTTTGATCAAGTGGTGCTCAGCCAGACAAATGTATGTTATCCTCGATCTGCATGCAGCACCCGGGGGGCAGGGAAAAGATTATGCCATTTGTGATGGCAACCCGGCCAAGCCATCCCTGTGGGAGAGTTCGGCAAACAGACAAAAGACCATCGCCCTTTGGAAAAAGCTTGCAGAGCGGTATGAAAACGAACCATGGGTTGGCGGATATGATCTTATCAATGAGCCAAACTGGAGTTTTACGGCAGGAGGGAACCAGAATGGGTGTTCCGAAACCTCAAATGCCCCACTCCGGCAATTGCTCGTTGACATTACCACGGCCATCAGGCAGGTTGATCAGAAACACATGATCATTATAGAAGGCAATTGCTGGGGCAACAATTACAATGGCATTTTCCCCTTGTGGGATAACAACATGACGCTGAGCTTTCATAAGTATTGGAACTACAATGACCAGGGCTCCATTCAGGGCATCATCAACCTTAGAAACCAGTACAACGTACCATTATGGCTGGGAGAATCCGGAGAAAACTCAAATGTATGGTTTACCGAAGCCATTCAGCTGGCTGAAAAGAACAACATCGGCTGGGCCTGGTGGCCCCTGAAAAAAATCAATTCAGTGGTCAACCCGATGACCATTATCAAAACACCAGAATACCAGACCCTGCTTGATTTCTGGAATAATGGCGGGAACACCCCGGCAGCAGGTTTTGCAACGTATACCCTGATGCAGATGGCTACGAATGCAAAACCTGAATATTGTACTTACCATGAAGATGTGATTGATGCCATGTTCAGGCAAATATATGATTCAACCACCATCCCATTTGTACATCATTCAATTCCAGGTGTGGTACATGCAACGGATTATGACCTGGGAAGAAATGGCAAGGCTTACAGTGACTCAGACGTGGCGACCTACCAGAGCACTACGGGGACCTACACGGCGTGGAACAGCGGCTTCATTTACCGAAACGACGGAGTGGATATTGAGGCAGGCATCGATCCCGATATCAGTTCAAATGGATTCGATGTAGGCTGGATTGTTGACAATGAATGGTTGCAGTTTACGGTGGATGTTGATTCTACTGCAGCTTATAAGGTTCAGGCTAGATATGCCGGTCCTGCCGGGTCAAAAATGAAACTTTCGGCCAATGAATCTGACATCACCGGCATAACCGCATTCCCCTCATCAGGCGGATTCCAAAGTTGGAGTACCTATGAATTTAACGATGTTATTCTTTACAAAGGCATACAAAAACTGAAGGTTGGTTTTGAAAAGGGAGGAATTAACCTCGGATCCCTTAATTTTTCCCTTAGCAAGCAGTTATCCGAAGTACCTATGAAACCTGTTGGTGCTGAAACCAGGGGGCAAAGCGAGTCGATTTATGTCAGTTTCAATAAATTGCTTGTTGACTCAACAGTAACACCCGATGGATTCAGCTGCACTGTGAACGGAACTTTAGTAAACATTGCCACACTGGTGATAAACAGTGAAAATCACTTTCAGATCATCCTGGATCTTTCGCAACAGGTATTTTATGATGATACCATTAAATTGAATTACAGCAATGGTCAGGTCATTGCCACGGATGGCTCCATCCTTGAAAACTTCAACAACCTGCCGGTGAAAAACAACCTGCCGGTTTATCTCCAGGTTCCGGGAAAAATCGAAGCTGAAGCATTTACCTTCAACCAGGGGCTGCAGCTTGAAACGACCAGCGATGTCGGGGGCGGGCAGGATGTAGGCTATACCAATACTGGAGATTATCTAGACTACCGTATCAACGTATTGAAAACGGGCAAGTACAATATGGAGATTCGTGTTGCCTGTCTCAGCAGCGCCGGTATCATCCTGGTTCAGCAATTAAATGACCTGGATCAGGTTCTGAATTCTGCGACCATAAACCTTATTGTTACCGGCGGCTGGCAGACCTGGAAAAGTGTAATTGCCGAAGTATCCCTGACAGCAGGGAAAAGCAAGCTGCGTGTTAAAATTCTCAAGCCCGAATTCAACATGAACTGGTATAAATTCACAGAAAAAGGACTTGGCAACAGCGAGATCACAGAGCCGGAAATAAAAGTATTTCCCAATCCTTGTTATGATGAATTTACCCTTGACATCCCAACCTTAAACCGTCAAAAAAACAACATTCTGCTGTTTCGTAATCTGAATGGGATGGTGATGAAATCAATGGCATTACCTGAAACAGGAGAGTCTATGAGAATTTACACCGGGGATCTTCAAAAAGGGTTCTATTTTATTGAGTTGGAGATTTCCGGGAAGATATGCCGGGCAAAACTGATAATTCAATGATATGTTCTTTACTGAATTTTAATCTGCAATTGTATGAAAAAATGGTCCTTTCTTTCATTCCTAATCTTTATGTCCATGACGGGTTCCTCATTTGCCGGCAATCCACTGGCCGCACCGCGTAAACCTTCAGGGAAAATGGTTACAGTATATACCACGGCTGAGAATACCAAGTTCAGGATTTCCGTAACAGACACCCTTCGAATGACTAAATTTGGTCAGCCATTGGAAACCCAGCCATGCGTATTTGTTGATCCGGCCAGGACTTTCCAGACCTTTCTTGGCATTGGTGCTGCCCTCACCGATGCTTCTGCCGAAACCTTTGCAAAAATGTCGAAAGCAAAGCAACAGGAGATCCTGCAGCAATATTTTGATGAGGAAAAGGGAATTGGATATACCCTGGTCAGGACCAACATCCACAGCTGCGATTTTTCAAGCGTGAGTTACACCTATGTTGATGAAAATGACCGGGAGTTAAAATCGTTCACCATCGCACATGATCAGAAATTTCGCATACCATTCATTAAGCAGGCGATTGCAGCAGCAGGCGGGAAACTCACCCTCTTCGCCAGTCCATGGAGCCCGCCGGCCTGGATGAAGGACAACAACAGCATGCTGCAGGGTGGCAAGCTTAAGCCTGAATTTTATCAGAGTTGGGCCGACTATTTTGTAAAGTTCATCAGGGCTTACGAAGCGGAAGGTATCCCGGTATGGGGAATCAGTGTGCAGAATGAGCCCATGGCCAAACAGAAATGGGAATCCTGCATTTTTACCGCGGAAGAAGAACGTGATTTCATAAAGAAATTTATCGGGCCGACTTTGTTGAAGGAGGGGTTAAGTGACAAAAAACTCATTGCCTGGGATCACAACCGGGACCTGATATATCAGCGTGCAAGCACCATTTTAAGGGACCCCGAAGCTGCAAAATATGTATGGGGTATTGGGTTTCACTGGTATGAGACCTGGACCGGCGGGGGGAATATTTTCGACAATGTTAAACGGGTAAATGAGGCCTTCCCCGACAAGCAACTCATTTTTACAGAGGGTTGTGCTGAGAGTTTTAACTTCGGGAAGATTAATGAATGGAAATGGGGAGAATTATATGGTCGCAACATGATCAATGATTTCAACAATGGAACCGTTGGCTGGACCGACTGGAACATCCTGCTCGATGAAACAGGAGGCCCCAACCATGTTCAGAACCTTTGCTTTGCTCCGCTGCATGCCAATACCAAGACGGGGGAGTTGTATTACATGAACTCATTTTATTATATCGGTCATTTCTCGAAATTTATCCGCCCCGGTGCGAAAAGAATTATCAGTGCCCCTAGCCGCGGACAACTCCTTACAACGGCATTTATGAATCCCGATGGAAAAATCGTAGTCATCGTGATGAACCAAAGTGATGATCAGATTCCTTATAGGATATGGATCGCAGGACAAGCATCGGAGGTTACCAGCCCGCCCCACGCAATTCAGACACTGGTCATTCAATAAAATATAGTATCCTGTCTTTTTTTCTTGTTTTTTGGTATTGTAAAGTTCTTTATATTTGTTCTCAGGCGTGTTTTAAGTCCACCTGCCGCGTAAATCTATTCATAAAAGTATTTCTAAATCAATGTGTTGTGAATTAATTATATAGTGAAAAAGATTTCAATACGGGATTTATTCGCATTTTAATTATTTGTATTATATTTGGCAAGCAAAAATCATTATTCACTTAAACGCAAAAATTATGAAAAAAAGTTTACTTATTGTTATGATGCTGTTAGCCATGGTTGGCATAACGAAGGCCCAGGTTCTGGCTGACTTTGAGCTTATTAAGATGAATGGTATGGGTGAAAGCACCTATAGTGCCGTGGCTAATCCCGACACAACAGGTAACCATAGCCTATGGGTAGGCAAAATGAACCGTGCAGCCGACAACACCCCTTGGGGCGGTTTTTGGTGCCCTTTACCAACAGCGATTGATGTAACAAACAACCACTACGTTCATGTGAAAGTGTGGAAACCACGTCTCAGCCCGATTAAATTCAAACTGGAAGGCGGCCCGACAGGAACTAAAGAGTTTTTGCCAATGCATGATCAGACGGTAGTGAATGGATGGGAAGACATCGTGTTCGATGTTACCGAATTCACCGGAGCCTATCCCATCATCGCTTTCATGCCCGATTTTGAGGATCCTCTTACACTTACAGAACCCATCGTCATCTATTTTGACGATATCATGGTCAACAACGATCCGAGACCTAACACCGAAAGTGTTATCGTGATGGAAAATTTCGAGCAACTGATTCCATTGAACATGATGTTAGGTGATGTGGCAATTGACTCCAGCAACATGGTCGTTGTTCCAAATCCTGATATCGTTGGCAACGAAAGCAACTGGGTTGTCAAGTTTACACGCGATAAAGATGGTGTGCCCTGGGGCGGATTCTGGTCACGTTTACCACAACCTTACGATGTGACAACCAACAAATTCATCCACGTTGATGTTTACAAACCGCGCATCAGCCCTGTTTACTTCAAAATTGAAGGTGGTGCTGCCGGTAACCTCGAAATTGAATCGATGAATGCCCAGACCCTTGTCAATGCATGGGAAGGTTTCACATGGGATTTCTCAGCAAAAACAGGCAATGACTATCAGATTATTGCGTTCATGCCCGACAAAATTGATCCAGTTGGCCTTACAGAAGATATTGTCATCTATTTTGACAACATCATTCTTGACAATATTGGTCCTGGCATCGCAGTTGACCTGAATGTTGATATGCACGGATCGAAACTCACAGCAGGTCAGCCGGTTTATTTTGCAGGCGATTTCGGTGGAATCTATGGCACATGGAATGCACCTGGTGATAACCCCAATTGTGAATTGGTTGACCTTGATGGTGACTCAATTTACACAGCCAATCTTGCATTACCCGCAGCAGGAACCTTTAACTTCAAATTCTTCAAGGGTGCTGGCTGGGATGGCGGCGAATGGACCGGAGATCCGAACCGCAAAGTTACCGTTACCGGACCCGGCTCCTTTACCTACAAATGGGGCGTGAAACCAGTAACTGCTATCTTTAACGTTGATATGAAGGGATCTAAACTTGCCGGTGAAACTATTTATGTAGCCGGTGATTTCGGTGGCATTTATGGTACCTGGAACCAACCGGGTGACAATGCAAACAATGCATTGGTTGCTCAGACCCCGCTCACAGACTCAATATACTCTATCACCATGGCGCTTGATGCAGCCGGTACATATAACTTTAAATTCTTCAAAGGCGCTGGCTGGAATGGTGGCGAATGGACCGGAGATCCGAACAGAACCCTCGCAATTGCAAAAGATACAACGGTAATGTTCAAATGGGGATCGGTATTCCCTTATGGAATTGTTGACAATGCATTGGCTGGCAAAGTGAGCGTATTTCCTGTTCCTTTCAGAACCAACCTGACGATCAACACATCTGTTGAACTGAAATCAGTAGTTGTTACCACCGCCATCGGCCAAAGGGTGATAACCCTGGATTCACCGACAGTTGGTACAACCACAACAAATACGTCAGACTTGGCTCCCGGATTGTATTTCGTAACATTCTATCCGAAATCAGGGACCGCTTATTCCATGAAAATTATGAAGTACTAAACTGAACATTTTTCAGTCTAATAATTTACATTCCCTTGCCAGGGGGCTGCCTGGAAATCATGATACTGAAGCCTCTTAAAAAGAGGCTTCAGTTTTATGGTTTAACGCATAATCAAAAATGTCCGAAACTTGCAGCCCTTGCAGCTGCCATTGAAACCCAGAAATCTTAAATGAAAAATCCTATGAAAAACGCTACAGTATTTTTGCTCCTGGTGTTTTCAGTTACCATGGGCGCTGCGCAATCTCAGATGGTTGTATTCAAATCTAACGGAAAGGTGAATTTTCCGATATCTCATAAGGATGAGACCATGCTCGATTCAATTCAGCATAAAACTTTTCTTTTCTTTTTGGGTGAAAGCCATCCTGAGTGGGGAATTGTAAAAGACCGTACTTTAAAAACCGCTCCCTGTAGCATTGCCGCCACCGGTTTTGGGATCCCATCTCTGGCCGTTGGTGTTGAGCGAAACTGGATCAGCCGCGAAAAGGCTGCCGCAATCACTCTCAGCATCATGAAATTCTTTTTAGGTTCTGTGCAAAGTACCGCAAAGGATGTCACCGGTTATAATGGATTTTATTATCATTTTCTGAAGATGGATACGGGTGGGCGCGAATGGAACTGTGAGCTCTCTTCGGTAGATACCGGTTTACTGATGATGGGAATTATTTTCGCACGAAACTATTACAACCAGGACAATGATGTTGAAAACCAGATTCGTTCCCTGGCTGCAAAATTACTTGAACGGATTGACTGGAACTTTATGATATTGCCGGCTTCAAGTAAATATGCCTATACGATATCCATGGCATGGACACCCGAAAAAGGCCTTCAGGATTACGGGTGGTTCGGGTATAACGAGGCGCTGTTCCTGTATGTTCTGGCAGCAGGCAGCGGTATGAACAATGCAGAGCAAAGTTACAAGGCATGGTTAAAAACCTATCAGTGGGAAACCCCTTACAAGGGACTATCCCATGTGGCTTTCCCACCGCTGTTCGGGCATCAGTTTTCCCAGGTATTCATCGATTTTCGTGGTTTAGCTGATACCTACATGAAGGAAAAGGGAATCGACTACTTCGAGAATTCCCGCCGTGCAACCTATGTTCAGCGGAAATATGCCATGGATAATCCCAAGGGCTGGATTGGTTATGATTCGCTTTGCTGGGGTGTGACCGCATGTGACGGTCCGCCGGACAAATATAATTTTGCTGATAAAAAATTTTTAGGTTATGCCGGAAGGGGTACCAGTGGCCCCAAAAACAATTATTTTGATGATGGAACGATTGCCCCCTATGCGGCACTTTCATCATTGCCTTTCGCTCCTGAAATAGTTCTGCCCACCATTCGATCAATGAATAAAAAATTCGGCCATAGTTTATGGGGGAAATATGGTTATTATGATTCCTTCAACCAGACAGCCAAGTGGATCGACGACGATTTTTTGGGAATTGATGAGGGCCCCATGCTTCTGATGATAGAAAATTTCAGGACAGGACTGGTCTGGAATTATGTGATGAAAGATCCGATCATCCAGAAAGGCTTGAACAGGCTCGGCTACCAGTATTTACAATAAATAGGTCTTTACCATGAAAAAGCATCTCAGACAAGGTATTGTCATTTTATTCCTGTCGGTTATGGCAACATCCATGATCCTTGCACAGACCAGGACACTGGATGAATTTGAAAACAAAGAGGGATGGACTTTTATCAGGTCCGACGGGGTGAACCTGAACTTATCCACCGAAAAAGGGTTGACGGGCAATGCAATCCGGTTCGATTATGATTTCACCAATGGAACCGGCTATGGGGGCATACAGAAACTCTTCCCGATCGATCTCCCCGAAAATTATGAATTTACCTTTTATCTTAAAGCCGCATCTCCGGCCAATAATCTGGAGATAAAATTTATTGACAGCACGGGAAATAATGTCTGGTGGCTAAGCAACCGGAACTATGATTTTCCTTCGGAATGGAAAAAGATCCGGATTAAAAAAAGACACATTAATTTTGCATGGGGCCCAACCCAGGATCACAATTTAAAACGGATTGACCGGATGGAATTCACCATCGCCTCATTTGTCGGGGGCAAAGGCACCATCTGGATTGACGACCTGAAATTTGAGCCACTCGCACCCGAAACGCAATCCTATCCCATCCCCTCAATTACAGTCTCCTCTTCAGTGAAGGGCCATCAGGGGGATCTCATGGTCGACAACCTGACTGAAAGCTACTGGCAAAGCCAGGGAGTGAAGGATCAGCATGTGGTCATTGATTTTAAAACCCGCAGGGAATTTGGTGGTTTGCAGATCAAATGGCTGAAGGATCATTTTGCGACAAGTTTTAACCTGTTCCTGTCGGAAGACGGTGTGAAATGGGAAAGAGCGTATTCCGTCCCGTCAAACCTTAGTGATGTCAGTTTTGTCAGGCTGGCTGAAGCTGAAGCAAATTATATCCGGATAGATCTCTTAAAGAGTAAGGATGACAAGGGGTTCGGGATTGAGGATATAAAATTCCTGGATATAAAAAACTCCCTGTCGATGAATGATTTTTTGATTTATACCTCCGGTCACTCTCAGGCAGGAAATTATCCAAGGTACTTTTCCGAGAAGGCTTCATACTGGACCATCACCGGTGTTAACAATGATGTTAAGGAGGCTTTGATAAACGAGGATGGCATGGTGGAGGTGGATAAAGCCCATTTCTCCATCGAACCTGTGATAAAAATGGGGGATTCGGTGTATAACTGGTACAATGTGAAACCTGTTCAGTCAATGGGCTATTCTGAAGATAAGCGCGAATTTGATTTTATTCCCACCGTGACCTGGCAATGCAATGATCTGAAATTTATCACAGGGGTTACGGCCAACGGAGAGGCAAATAAAAATTCCAGGCTGGATATCCGCTATTCATTTGAAAACCACTCGGACAAACCTATGGATTTTGAGTTTTATCTCCTGATCCGCCCATATCAGGTTAATCCCTACTACCAGTTCCTGAACCTAACCGGCGGTGTCGGAAAAATAAAATCACTGAAAGAGACGAAGGACGGTTTTATAGATGCTGATGATAAAGAGGTGATCTCCCTGAAAAAATATGAGTCTTTCGGAGCTTATACTTTTGATGAGGGAAATGTGGTTGACATGCTCCGTAAAGGGAACATGCCTCAAAGTAAATATGCTGCAGATCAAAGCGGACTGGCAAGCGGAGTGATAAAATATGCCCTGCACCTGAATCCGGGTGAACATTCCGGTTTTTTTGTTATAGTTCCTTTTTACGGAAAAAACATAGATGCTGCAAAACTGAGCGATAAACTCATTTATAAAGAAACTGAACAAACTACTGACTTCTGGAGAGACAAAGTCGGTCACATTAAATTCCGTCTGCCTGAATCGGCCAACAGGATTGTAAATACCTACCGGTCAAATCTCGCTTACATTTTGATCAACAGGGATAAAGCGGGTATCCAGCCCGGTTCACGTTCCTATGAGCGAAGCTGGATGCGCGACGGGTCACTGACCTCTTCCGCTTTGCTGAAATCAGGCATCGTGCCCGAAGTGAAAGATTTCATTAACTGGTACACCGATCATCAGTATGAAAACGGGAAAGTTCCCTGTGTGGTTGATTTACGGGGCCCCGATCCAGTGCCCGAAAACGACAGTCACGGGGAGATGATCTACCTGATCCGCGAATATTTTAATTTCACGAAGGATACCACTTTTCTCAGGTCAAAAAATCACAATGTGATCAAGGCGGTGGAATACATCGAATCATTGATTGCACAGCGGTCGACTGACCATTTTAAAAACGGCAACGACAGTGTGCGGGCCTATTATGGTCTTGAAACGGAATCGATAAGCCATGAGGGCTATTCTGCCAAACCGATGCACTCTTACTGGGATGATTTCTTTACCATGAAAGGGTTGAAAGATGCCACGGAGATTCAGAAAATACTGGGTGAAAATGAATCGTATGAGAGAATAAAAAAGGTCCGCGATACATTCAGGGAAAACCTCTACAACTCATTGCAACTCGCCATGAAAATAAGGAAAATAAATTACCTGCCCGGCTGTGTTGAGTTAGGCGACTTTGATGCCACCTCAACAACCATTGCCTTAACACCATGCAACGAGCTGATCAACCTGCCGAAACCCCAGGTTTATAACACCTTTGATAAATACTATGAATTCTTCAAAAACAGGAGAGACGGGAAATCCGACTGGGTGAATTACACTCCCTATGAAAATCGCCTGATAGGTTCATTTATCATCCTGGATCAGCCTGACCGGGCGCACGAGCTGATTGAGTTTTTCCTGGGTGATCAGCGTCCGCAGGGTTGGAATCACTGGGCCGAGGTTGTCTGGAAAGATTATCGTACTCCGCGTTATATCGGGGACATGCCGCATACCTGGGTCGGAAGTGATTTTATCAATGCAATCCGTGCCATGTTCGTTTATGAAAACGAATATGATCAGTCGCTGGTTATAGCCTCTGCGCTTTACCAGGACTGGATTGATTCTCCTGATGGAATGGCTGTTGAGAACCTCCCGACCTATTACGGAGAGGTCTCCTATGCCATAAAAAAAGTTCAAAACACCTATCTTGTTTCTATTTCCGGTGATGCAAAACTTCCGGTCAACGGGATTAAGATAAAAAACTTTAACGGATCGAAACTTCCGGTAAAAGTAACTGTGAACGGAGCAGAGACTAAGGGTTTTACCGAAAAGGAAATTTCAGTGGCCACCTTACCCGCCGAGGTAGTGATTTACTATTAAGAAGAGAAAAAGCATGGAAAAGGTTAACAAATCAGAGGATCACATTCATTTTTCACAATTGGCCGCCTATGGAGCGGGAGGTATTATTCCAATTGCCCTATTCAATATAGCCGGAATCCTCGTCGGGTTGATGGGTAATATAAGTTTGGGACTGAGCGCCTTTTGGCTTGGAGCTATTTTGATCGTTCCCCGTTTGTGGGATGCCCTTTCCGATCCTTTCATTGGCCATCTTTCTGACAATACCCGGACCCGCTGGGGACGCCGGCGTCCCTATTTACTGGTTGGCGGAATACTCGTTGCAGTTTTTTTTGTAGTCATCTGGTGGATTCCAAAGGGCGACATGGTGCGCACCTGGTTCCCGTCGGATACGGGCTTCCAATGGTTTCAGCTTTGCTATATTCTTTTTTCCCTGCTGCTGTTTTTCACCGCTGTGAATCTTTTCGAGATCCCTCACGGCGCGCTGGGGATGGAGATGACAACCGATTACCACGAACGCACCCGTTTGTTCAGCGCCAAGAGTTTTGTCGGCAATCTTTTTGCCATGGGCACACCATGGCTTTTTGCCCTTGCCAGCATGGAAATTTTTAAAGGCCCCGGAGGAAATGAAGCCGATGGAATGCGTTATGTTTCCCTGATGATCGCTGCCTTCCTCATCCCGCTTTCATTCTGGTGGTTTTTCAAATTGCGTGAACCGGGATTTGTAAAAGCCGCCAGTCACGCAAAAACACCCTTTTGGCAAGACATGAAACGTACCACCGGCAACCGGAACTTTATCATGCTGACGCTGACGATCTTCACCTTGGCCATGGGCTTTAATTTCGTCCAACTGATAGGATCATATATCCCTATTTTTTATGTTTTCGGGGGCGATAAGGTTGCCGGAGCTTACCTGCTCGCAATCAACGGGATGATCTGGGCTATCACCGGGGTACTGGCAGTATTTCCCCTCAACTGGATCAGCCCGAAACTGGGGAAACGGAATACCCTCACCATTGCTATTTTGCTCATGTGTCTTGCACAATTATCTAAAATTGTATGCTATAACCCATCACATCCCTACCTGATCATCATCCCAACGGTTCTTCTTTCTGCCGGAATGTTGTTTTTCTTCACCCTTGGATCTTCCATGGTGGGCGATATCTGTGATGAAGATGAATTAAAGACAGGGTATCGTGCAGAGGGCAGTTATTACTCGGTATTCTGGTGGTTTATCAAAATGGGATCTGCCCTGGCCAGCTTTGTAACTGGTGTGTTGATCGTATTTACCATGTTCGATGAAACCCAGGTAACGAAGGTCGATAAGATCCAGGGAAGTATCCGGGAGATGCGCAGCACGGTTCAGGCATGGCATGGATACCAGGGCCTTCCCGGCGCCGGTAAAGAATGGCTGGAGAAAACGAAAACAAAGACATCGGAAGCACTCGGTGAGTCAAAAGAATATTTAACCTACCTGGGAAAGGAATCATTAAAAAGCCAGGACGGGGCCAATATGAACCTTCCCGGATATCAGAAAATGAGGCATGATGAACTTTTCAATGCGGCCTCCTTAACCAAAACAACCCAGGCAGAGCTCGAACGGCTGAAGTTGTATATTGAAAAATCCGGGTCCGGGGCGTCAGCCTCTTCGATTGACTCCGTCATCAGGCAAGCAATTCCCCTTACGATTCAAACCAAGATCATCAAGGCCAGGATGAACTCATTTGAACTCATGTCACGACTGGAAGATAAATCCATCGACACAAAAAAAAGTAAGGAGCATTATAAAAAACTCATCGAGGAGATCACAGGAGTGAACAACCGCATATCAGCCCTGAATATGAATTCAACCCCGGATGCGCTGGATAAAGAGCTCGCCGTCATTGAACAGGAGATCATGCCGCTTACCCAGCAAACACCTTATACTCTTTTAATGATGCGGGTTGTTGAAATAGGTCTTCCACTGCTGTTAAGCATCTTTTCAATTTTCTTTCTCCTTCGTTACTCACTTACTGAAAAGCGGAGCCATGAAATTAAAGATCTGCTGAAGCAAAGAAATTTGGGAAAAGTAACAGGGTAACAGGGTAACAAGGTAACAGGGTAACAGGGCGACAAATGAAGTTTAGTATTAAGGAAGACAACTTTTATCTGGATGACCAAAAGGTTTTTCTCAATTCGGGGGAGATTCATTATTTCAGAATAAAACGTGAACTGTGGGATAAACATCTGGAAGCAGCTGTCGAAGCAGGGTTGACAACTGTAAGTAGCTACGTTCCGTGGGCATGGCATGAACCTGAGGAATCCGTTTTTGATTTCGACGGCAGCAGCATTCCTGAACGAGACCTGAAAGGCTGGCTTCAGCGATGCCAGGCACATGGACTGAATTGTATTGTAAAACCGGGCCCTTTCATTCTGGCCGAATACCGCGGAGCCGGTTTGCCCGACTGGTTTATGGACCGGTACTATGATGAGGTCAAAATGCGCAGCAGGGAAGGCGAAATTGTTCAGAGCGACGGAGTCAGCCTGTTCAACCGTGATTACCTTGAGAAGGTAGCCCTGTGGTATGACAAGATCATCCCCTTCATCAGCCAACGAGAGATATCTGTTGGCGGGCCTATCATCATGATGCAGATATGCAACGAGATAGGCGTATTTTCCTGGCTGGCCCGGCAGGCTGATTATGGCAATGCGGTTAAGGACAGATTTATTGCTTATCTGTCCGGGAAATTTAATTCTGTTGATGAACTGAATAATTTATGGGGGACCAGGTATCCTGACTTTGCCGGGGTTGAACTTCCTCCCGACGGCAGACTTCCCTATGCCTCAAGAGGCGATCGGGGCAGGGATTATGAATGGCACTGTTTCTGGAGAACCTATTACGGCGACTACCTGAGGATGCTCACTGCAATGGCCAGGGAAAGAGGGGTGAAGGTTCCGTTGTATCATAATCTTCCGGGTTGGATTTATGGAAATGGCTATGAATTTCCTGTCAACATCACCATGTATGACGATCTTTTTGGTGACAAAAGTGAGATCCTGTTCGGGGTCGATCATATTCCCGAATTCGTTTCATACCGGAACCTGCATGATGACCGGATCATCAATGATATCACGCATGCCATGCAGGGGAATAAACCGGCGTTTGCGGCAGAATTCCAGTGTGGTTCAAGGGAATATCATGTGGTAACAAATCCGCGAGAACTGGAACTTTTCTACAAAGCAAGCATTGCCAACGGGCTTACTGGCTGGAACTATTATATGTTCTCACAGGGTCGCAACCCAAGGCACAAGGGCTATTCGGGGGAGACCTTTTACTGGTTCAACCCGCTTACGCCAGAAGGCGAGCGAACCAGTGCCTTCCCACTGGTGAAACGGATGAATAAAATTGTCAAAACATCAGAACGACTCATTGTTAATGCAAAACGAAAAGCCGAAGTCTGCGTGCTTTTCTATCCTCCCTATTATGCAACCGAGCTGGAACGACCGGTTGACGCGATATGCGACCTTAAGTTCCTCCCTTCTGCGATCCGCAGGCCGGCTTTTTTCGACGGTTTGTTGAAGGCCCTCCAGGTACTGAATGTCGATTATGACATGATCGATTTAACCAAAGCTTCAGCGGATACCCTGTGTCACTACAAGCAGGTATGGGTTTTCGCCACGGACGAGATGAATGCCAGGGATCAGCAGGTTATCGTTGATTATACCAGGGCCGGAGGCAACAGCGTTCTGTTTCCTTATCTGCCTGATCGTGAAATGACGCAAAGGCCGTGTGCCATCATTCGAGAGGCACTCACGGTGTTCCCCTCCGGACAGGAAATGATCGATTCACCACTGGTGGATATTTACGACCACAGAGATATCAAGTGTGCCAATCCACAAATCATCTACGACGAAGAATCTTTGTCCGGTGCAGAGGTTATCGCCCGGAACATTTCCGGCCATGCCTGCGGATTCAGCAAAGAGCTCGGATCAGGCTCTCTGATCCACCTTGGAACCTGGATAGGGTTCGATACGGAAGGAGATAAACCGGTTTATGAAACGATCCTTGGAAAATCCGGGGCAAAACTCAGGCAGGCCTTGGCATACAATGAGAGCATGATCGTCAGGGAACGTCTCACAAAGGAGGGTTCCGCCATGCTGTTCATTGGAAATTACTACAATGAAGAACAGTCAGGAAAAATTACCTATACCCATCCCGGAAGTGATGAAAGAATCTCCATCCCTTACACCCGGGACGAAATACTATGGCCTGCGCTATATGCTGTTTTAACTCCGGTGTGCCTGGAGATCTCTGACGGATTAAGTATCCTGCACAGTACCTCGGATATACTCGGTGTTGCCGGTTTTAAGGATCGGCTTGAGATTACCCTGTCGGGAGACCGGGACCTGGCCGGAGAGATCGTGTTTGAAGGGGCAAATGCCGGTACTATCAAATCTGTAACCATGGATGGCGAAGCGATGCAAATGGTTCGTGACGGAAAACGTGTTGAAATCAGTTACTGTCATAATCATAAAATGGAAATGATACTGAATATCAGGATATGAAGATTACTAATTCCCTTGGTTTGTCTTTTGATTTCCTTGAAAATGGGTCTGTCAGAAGCATTGAGGTTGACCCGGTCAGGATAAGCCTCAAAACCGCAACACCCTTTTCAAAATCCGGATCAAACCTTTACCTGAGGAAAAGAACCAGCCCTTTTGAATTTACGGCAATGCTGGGCCCCGAAAGCAACAGCCTGTTTGCCATAAGCGACCACGCGTATATTGCCAGAGGCAGCTGGGCGGGGTTTGAATACCTGTGTGTCCTGCAACTTTCACAAAAAAGCCTGAGCTGGCAGTGGAGTGTGGATGTTCAAAACAATTCGGGGGAAAAGACTGAACTCGATCTGATCTATGTGCAGGATGCAGGGTTGAAACCGGTATCTGCCGGCCTGGTCAACGAATATTATGTGAGCCAGTACCTTGAGCGGCTCATTCTTGAAGATAAAAACCATGGATCCGTCATATGCTGCCGTCAGAACATGAAGGAAGCTGTTGGCAATCCCTGGCTGATGATGGCATGTAAAAATACAGCGCTGTCGGCAAGTGTGGACGGAATCCAGTTTTATGGTAAAACCTGCCGGGAAACGGGGATTCCGGAAGGACTGCTTTCCGACAGGCTGGGTGGTGAATATGCCGGTGAATCCTCTGTTCTTGCCCTGCAGGAAAAACCATTTACCCTGGCAGCCGGCGATCATCATAAAAGTGTGTTCGTCGCAACCTATGTTCCGGATCATCCCCTGGCGACATCTGAAGAGGATCTTTCACGGTTACCCGAACTCATACTTGAGTTTGATGATAAGAAACCATCTGATGATTCAAGCAAGCCATCAGTTTCTGCAAAAAACCGCTTAACCACATCCGGATTTTTTCCTGTGGATGATTTGAGTGATGCAGAGCTGGACCAGTATTTCGGAAAGGAGAGGCGCCATTGCGAAGTGGAAAATGGTCAGTTGTTATCCTTCTTTTGCAATCAAAACAGCCATGTTGTCCTCCGGTCCAAAGAGGTACTTGCCGACCGCCCGCACGCTCACATCATGCAAGCCAGGTCGGGTTTTGCCCCTGATGAGAATATAGTATCCACAACCGCCTGGGCATTCGGTATCTTCAATTCCCATCTTTCACAGGGGAATACCAATTTCAACGTTTTCCTTTCCATTTGTACCAGTCAGTTCAATCTTGAACCCGAAACGGGGCAGCGGATCATTGTTGAGATTGATGGCCGGCAATATTTACTGGGAGTTCCTTCAGCATTTGAGATCGGATTGAACCATTGCCGGTGGATTTACAAATCCGGTGATCATTGCTTCCAGGTCCGCAGTTGGACCTCTGCAACTGTGCCACAGGTAAACATGGATTTCAAGGTTATCAGCGGCTGCAAGGTGAATTTGCTGATTACCCATGATTTTGATCGGCTCAATGGCTGGACTGTCACCGCGGGCAATTCAGACTGGGAGTACGTTGCTAAACCAAAGGCAGGCAGCATGATCGCGGAAAAGTTTCCCGGGGCACAATTCAGAATGATAATTCAACAGCTTAACTCCGATTATAAACCCTGCGGAAAAGAGGCGCTCTATCCCGATTATCCAAATCATGGCTCATCTTTGTTTGTTCTTGAAGTAAGGGAACCATCTGATTTCTGTATGAGTTTCATTGGGGAGGTGAGTTCTGCCGTCAAAACTGATAGAATTGCAGATGCCGATGCTCAGTGGGTTTCAGATTGTGAGGAGGGCCAGTCAGTATGGAACGACCTGTGTTTAAATCTGGCTTTGAAAGGCGACCAGGGAGATATTGCTGCACTCCGGGAGATCTTGCCATGGTATGGCATGAATGCACTGACCCACTTTTTAACACCCTACGGACTGGAACAATTCAGCGGAGCTGCGTGGGGAACGCGCGATATATCACAGGGTCCGTTAGACCTGTTGTTGTGTATGGAAAAATATGATGCTGCTAAACAGATCTTACGCACCATCTTCTCGAATCAAAATCCTGATGGCGGATGGCCACAATGGTGGATGTTCGACAGCTATACAAATATCAGGGCCGGCGATTCGCACGGAGATGTGGTTTACTGGACCATCATTGCCCTCAGCAACTATATCAAAGTCACGGGAGATATCAAAATCCTCGGCGAGATTCTGCCTTTCTATCATGAGAAAGGAATCTCCTATGCTGAAACAGCACTCCTCAGCGAACATATTGACAGGCTTATCAAAATGATCATTGATTCATTCATTCCAGGCACCTCATTGGTCCCCTTTGGAGGCGGCGACTGGAATGATTCCCTGCAACCGGTCAGCAAGGAACTGGCACAGCGCATGATCTCAAGCTGGACCGTTGAAATGAATTACCAGGCCTTCATGCAGTATCAGCAGGTATATGAACTCTCAGGCAATGCCGGAAAAGCCGCAGAACTGAAAGAGACCTGTGAACAGATTAAATCAGATTTCAATAAATACCTGATTAAGGATGGCGTGGTGGCAGGGTATGGCCTGGTTGAAGAAGATGGTGACATCAGTGTGCTGCTTCACCCGTCTGACAACAAAACCAACATCCGGTACAGCATCCTCCCGATGAACCGGGGGATCATCAGCGGGATGTTCACCAGAGAGCAGGCAATACACCACCAGGATTTGATTGAACAGCATCTCAAAGGTCCTGACGGCGCCCGTTTGATGAGCCGTCCGCTCAGGTACAGGGGCGGTATTCAGACACTTTTTCAGCGGGCTGAAAGCAGTACCTTCTTTGGCCGCGAGATCGGGCTGATGTATGTGCATGAGCATATCCGGTATGCCGAGTCCCAGGCCCTGACAGGAAGGGCCGATGCATTTATCAAGGCGCTTCGCCAGGCAATTCCTGTCGGGTACAGGGATGTTGTGCCGTGCGGAGATATACGTCAGTCAAATTGTTATTACAGCAGTTCAGATGTCGCATTTAAAAGCCGGTATGAAGCAGATGAGCGATATGACGAAATAAAGACAGGAAAAATCACCCTGCGGGGAGGATGGCGGGTTTATTCAAGCGGTCCGGGGATTTATGTTGCCATGGTTGTATCAAGGTTGCTTGGTCTGCGCACTGAATTTGGAAATATGGTCATTGATCCTGTGATTCCGTATGCCCTAGATGGGTTGGCGGCTTCGCTCGAGTTCAAAGGGCACCCGGTTACCTTCAGGTATGCTGTAAAGGAAAATTGTTTTGGTCCCAAAGCCATTTCCATCAATGGCAGACAGGTGAAATTTACCCGCGGGAATAATAAATATCGACAGGGAGGGGCTGTCATACCGGCGGATCAGTTTTTGGCACAACTCGATCAGCAGGAAAATTTAATAGAAGTAAACCTATAGGGAATCTTTTCACCCTGTTACTCTGTTACCCTGTCACCCTGTTACTCTGTTACCTTGTCACTTTTTATCACGTGTCACGTTCAATGGAGCTTTTCCCAAGCGCCTGGCCGATTACCTTGCTCAGGGTATCATAAGTAAAGGGCTTGCTTACATAACCATCCATCCCGGCTTCAAGATATGACTCGCGGTCGCCTTTCATTGCGTTGGCCGTTAAGGCTATGATCGACACATGCCGGGAGGTGCCGTTTTCCTCTGCCCGGATGGCTTTGGCCACCTGGTATCCATCCATGACCGGCATCTGAATATCAAGAATGACCAGGTCAAACCGCCTGGAATGATATTTTTCTAAAGCCTGCTGTCCGTCGGCAGCCAGGTCGATTTCGAATCCCATTTTCTGCAGATGATAGCTGACGATGCGCTGGTTTATGGCATTGTCCTCTGCCACAAGCACCAGTTTTTGCCTGAAATCCGAACTCACTTCGAGAGAATGTACCTCCGATTTTTTTTTCTGAAGACTGGAAAGGGTGAATGGCAGGGTGAACCAGAACATCGATCCTTTTCCCTGCGTACTTTCTACTCCGATATGACCACCCATCAGATCAGTGAGTTTTTTACAAATCGAAAGTCCAAGCCCGGTCCCTGGGTTTTGCTTTGTTTTAACAGGTTTTATTCTCGAAAATACGCGGAACAGTGATTTCATGGCCTCCGGTGAAATGCCAATGCCGGTGTCTGAAACCTCAAACTTCAGGTTGGTACTGTTGTCTTCATGATAAATCCGGCTGATGTGTACTTCAACTTTTCCCACTTCAGTGAATTTTACGGCATTGATGGCCAGGTTGAGCAGGATCTGGCGCAACCGCTGTGAATCCCCGACCAGGAGATTTGGTACGTTTTCATCGATGGCGATGTTGAACTGAAGTGATTTTTCTTCCGCTTTCATTTTCATCACCAGTGAGATATCCTCCATAACCCGGTCGAGCATAAATGGCTGGTTATCCACCTCCATTTTTCCGGCTTCCATAGCTGAAAAGTCGAGTACATCGTTTAGCAACACCAGCAGGTTCTGGGCCGATGAGATGATGCCGTGGAGCAAATCGAGCTGGTCGTGCGAAAGGGGTGAATTTTTCAATATTTCCGATAAACCAAGGATGCCGTTCATTGGAGTTCTGAACTCGTGGGAAACACTGGCAATAAATTCATTTTTTGCGAGGGTGCCGGCTTCAGCCTGTTCTTTCGATTTCCTGAGCATCTCTTCATGCAATTTCCTTTCGGTGATATCCCAGGAAATTCCGATCAGCCCGATGATTTGATTTTCAGCATTCCGGATGGGAGCAATGTTGCTGTTTACCCAGCGTTTTACACTGTCGTAAATGATCTCCTCCTCGATGTCATAAACAGCCACCCCGTTTTGGATGACTTGCTGCTCCTTTTTCAGGTAATCCACATTGTCGTAACCCGCGAAAACATCATGAATTGACTTTCCGGTGATTTGTTCCGGTGAGATACCGGCCAGCTCGGCAAATTGCTGGTTCACAATCATGTATTTCAGGTGTATATCCTTGAAATAGACGAAAGCGGGGATGGTGGTAAGCAAAGTTGAAAGTTCTTCGGCACGTATTTTCAGGCTGTCGGAGACCTTTTTCAGGTCTGACGATGTTTTGGTCAGGAGGGAGTTGAGGATATTTTTTTCTTTATTCGCCCGTTCATATTTAAATTCCATTTTATCATATTCAGATTTGATCTTTTTCAAATCTTCAAGAATATGCCCTCTCTGACCGGAAAAATCTTCCGTTTTTTGAATCCTGGATATTTCATCGATCAGGGAAAGGATTTTATGCGACATCGGCCTTTTGCTTTAACGAAACCATGGTGAATGTTTCATTGTAGAAATCACAGGCAGCCTGGTAGTTATTCCCGATCTCGCCGTAGGTGAAAAATCCGATCAGCGGTTTAGTCCAGAATTGCCATGCCTCATCAATTTCTTCTGAAATGGTAGGTCCCAGTGCATTGTGCCGTGCCATACAGGAAAACACGATCAAAACATCCGTCTCCCGGTTTTTTTCATAGAATTCCTGGACCTTGGTCTTTGTTGATTCTATGATCTCGAATCCGGGTGAGCTTGAGAAGGTGACAACGGCCCCGTTGGGAACGGATCCGGCAAAGATCAGCGACTTTTTCACAGCATCCACGTTGATCACTGCCCGCAGCACATCCTGGGATCCCGATTTTTTTATGAGCAAGGGATATTCAACACCGATCTCAGGAAGATCGGTATCAGAAACGTTCAGGTAATCCTTGTAAACATCGAGTGCCGGTTGCCCGTCAATGGTATAAACCACATTCCCCTCCGAATGGGTAATGATCTTGTCAGCGCCAATACTCACCCATCCGCTGGTTGCGATTCCTTCGATATGATATTGATTCGTATCAAAAGCCATTGCGATCGAACCACTGCCCTCCAATGATTTTTCTGAGAAGACAAATGTTCCTTTAAACTGTGCATCATCTCCTGCCAATCCGCCAAACATGCTGATGTGTTTCCCGGCAATGTGCTGGATGCCTCTCACTAACTGCTCGCCATCCGTGTCCAGACCGCTTCCAAGGACCAAAATTGCTGGCTTTTCAAAACAATCTCCGGCCCATTTGCCTATGGTATTTCCCAGTTCAAAGGAGGTCAGATCAGTTCCGTTAAACAGTTTTATCTCGAAACTCCCGGGAAGGAGCTCCATCATCAGGCAGACCAACCCGCCTTCGGTGATGACCTGATTTGTGTCGTCATAAAGGAATTCGCCGCAGGAACTGCAGCCAAACACCCTGACCTGCTGCGTTTGGAGAAATGAGACCAATTCATTCAGGTCAACTTCAACCGATGAAAAAATCACCGCAGCATTGGGTTTAAATCCATCAAGGGTCTTGTCACTCCAGGCCAGTCTGAACCCTGTTACCGAATCGGTGTGAAAAGTCTTAGTAACCATAACCTACCTTTATTGTATCTATATTTTAACAAATGTACATGACATTTTTTATATTTCACACTGCCGGATAAAAATCCCCTCAAGAGATTTCTGGACTTATGCTTCAAATTTTAATAAATTGATGAATTGTTTTTAAATGCAACATTTCGGACGAATAATATATATACTTTTGTTATTATATCCATTTCGACCCGACCCTTATGAAACATCTTTTTATTACCCTGCAGATATTGCTGTTTGCCTTAACCATGGCCGTTGCACAGGATTCACCGCTGATTCCCAGGAGTGACCATGCAGTGTACTTTGACATATCGCCCCCCTTGAAAGATATGTTCAATGAGATGCCTGGAAAATATGATGGCAGCTGGAAGGATGGCGTGGTGAACAACTACGTGAATCTGCATGGCGAAGCCGACAGTAGAGAAGGCCGTCCCCTTCTTCCGGATCCGGGTTTGCAACGCCAATTCGGCAGTATTCTTTCTGATACGACTATACAGAATTTTGACGGACAGGGAACCACTGGCGGTGTTGTTCCTCCCGACACCCATGGCGATGTCGGATTTAACCATTATTTCCAGGTAGTGAACTGTGCTTATGCCATATACAATAAAAGTGGAGGAAAAATATTCGGCCCCTTTGGCAACAGCACTGTGTGGGCCGGGGTTCCCCACAACTCGAACGACGGGGATGCCATAGTTTTGTTTGATGAAGCCGCCAACCGCTGGCTCTTTTCCCAATTTTCACTGCCGAATGGCTCTTCTGTAGCCCCTTTTTACCAGATGATCGCGATATCGCAAACGCCCGATCCGACAGGCAGCTGGTACCGGTGGATCTACGAATTCAGCGACATGCCCGACTATCCCAAGTTCGGAGTCTGGACTGACGGCTATTATATGACAACCAACAATTTTGCCGCTGGTGGCGGGGGATGGGTTGGAAATGGCGCCTTTTCGTACGACCGGAATGCGATGCTTGCCGGTGATCCGGGTGCCACGAGGATCTCCTTCAACCTTCCGGGTGGAGGCGACGGATTTGTCTCCTTATTACCTGCCGATTGTGACGGAGCATTCCCCGCCCTGGGGACCCCAAACTATTTTACCTACGTCCGCACGGGCGGAACACAGCGACTGAGTGTTTACGAATTTCACTCCGACTTCACGACGCCTGCCAATTCGACATTTGGGAATGTGACCTATTTAAATGTCAATCCGTTCAGCACGCTGGGATGGGGTAATGGAATTCCGCAGAAGGGATCCCCGCAAAAACTCGAAACCCTGGGCGACCGGCTTATGTACCGGCTACAGTACCGAAAATTCAACGGTTATGCATCCATGGTGATGAATCATACGGTCGATGCCGGGGGTTACGCCGGGATCAGGTGGTATGAATTACGGAATGACGGAACAGCCTGGAGTATCTATCAGCAGGCTACGTATGCTCCCGACAACACCTCCAGGTGGATGGGGAGCATCGCCCAGGACACGGCCGGTACCATTTCGATGGGCTATTCAGTTTCAAGTCTCGACATTTATCCAGGCATCCGGTACACCGGAAGGCTGAAAACAGATCCATTGAACCAGATGACCATGATGGAGAAGGCCATTGTCAACGGGGGTGGTTCGCAAACAGGGATTTGGAACGGACGCAGCCGTTGGGGCGACTACAGCGCCATTTCCATTGATCCTGCAAACCCGACCACTTTCTGGTACACCCAGGAATATTATGTTACCACATCCTCAAGTGGCTGGCAAACACGCATTGCATCCTTTACCTTTTCCAATGTGTTTTCATCGGCAGCCTCCAGTATGCCGGCCATGTTCTGTAGCTCAAATCCCGATTCCAGTCAGCTCAATGCCTATGGCTACGGGGGAAGCGGAACCTATACCTATTCCTGGACATCCAACCCGGCAGGATTTACCTCCACCCTGAAAAATCCGAAAGTCCGGCCGCTTGAATCCACCCAATATTTTGTGGCTACCAGCGACGGAACCCAAACCCGTCTGGATACCACCGAAGTACGCATCGTAAATGCCCCGACTGCGTTTGCCGGAAATGATACCATTGTCTGCTGGTATGTCTCACCTATACCAGTAAATGGCACAGCGACCAATTACCTTGAGTTTGACTGGGTAACCAGTGGTGATGGACATTTTACAGATCCTGCCTCGCTGACAACTTCCTATCTTCCCGGGATCCATGATAAAACCTCAGGATCGGTCGACCTGGCACTCTTCGCCTGGCCACGGGCCCCCTGTTCCGTAAAAGCGAGCAGCATACGGCATATCGTACTCGACCCATGCACCGGCATTCCGGAAATTAGGTCCAATGGGCTGGCTGTGGCCGTACAACCTAACCCTGCACATGATAAGGTGACCTTGACCATCACCGGGATGAATCATTCCGCACTTCTGACAATTACCGGGATAGAGGGGAAGGTGGTTTATTCTGCCACAATCGATGCGGCCGGAAAGCAAACCTTGACCAGAATGCTGGATGTCAGTTCCTATCCAGCCGGAATGTACGTTGTAAAACTACAATCGGAAGACAAGTTTTCGGTAGCCCGCTTTATCGTTCAATAACCCACGACCACGCTGTAACGGACTTTACAGGCCCGTTGTGAAATGAATCAGTATCTGCACCTTAAATACATTTATTGACAGATGGTTCAGGAGGGTTGCCAGAATTATATATACACGTTAATTGATAAAACATGGAATATCAGATTTTAAAAATTCAGATTGCCGATCGCATTGCCACGGTGACAATCAGCAGGCCTGCCGCATTGAATGCGCTGAATACCGCTTTTTTTAAAGAGCTGAACCATTTCCTTGATGATCTTGAGCCCCGCGATGATGTGAAGGTGCTGATCATCACCGGAGAGGGAAAATCATTTGTAGCCGGTGCCGATATTGCGGAAATGGCACCCATGACATCCGCTGAAGGTTATACCTTTTCAACTTATGGCCAGCGTACCTTCGACAGGCTGGAACGTCTTCCCATCCCCGTCATTGCTGCAGTGAATGGTTATGCACTGGGTGGTGGATGTGAACTGGCGATGGCCTGCGATTTCCGCATTGCCAGCAAACTGGCAAAATTCGGTCAGCCTGAAATGAACCTTGGCATGATTCCGGGGTATGCCGCAACACAAAGGCTGTCGAGGCTGACAGGACTTGGGAATGCCCTTTATCTTATCCTGACTGCCGAAACCATTACAGCTGACGATGCCTTAAGGATCGGGCTGGTTCAAAAGGTAACCGAACCTGAATTGCTCCTGGAGGAGGTGATGAAACTGGCCTCAAAAATCGCAAATAACGGGTCCCAGGCTGTCTCCACTTCAAAAAGAGTGATCCGTCAGGGATTGAACATGGGGTTTCAGGAGGGCTCGGAAATGGAGGCAGTTGAATTTGGGAAGCAGTTTGACCATAAGGCAACCAAGGAGGGAATGAAGGCATTCCTTGAGAAACGTAAACCAGCGTGGTGATGGTTGCATTTGAATATAGAATCAGTTAATCAGAATTGAACCAAAATATGAAATAATATGTCTTACGAAGAACGATTACAGCATGTTTCGGTCCTGGGCGCCGCCGGGAAAATGGGAAGCGGGATGTTACTGCTTACCGCGGTGGAGATGGCCGATCTAAGTCTCAAACCTGAGAATAAAGGGAAACCTTTTGTCCTGAACGCCATTGATGTTTCTGATGAAGCACTGATGGGCGTGATGAAATATTTAAAGGCGCAGGTGCTGAAAATGGCCGAAAAAAAGGTGGTGGGATTGCGGAAAGTATATTCCGGACGCGCCGACCTGATCGACAATGATGAGATCATTGATCAATACATCTTCGATGTACTCAGTCTTGTGAGACCATCAACTAGGATCGAGGCAGCCTTTGATTCGAACATGGTTTTTGAGGCCATCAAGGAAGATCCTGCCCTGAAAAGCGCCATCTTTTCTAACATTTCTTCCAATAACCCGCACAAGCCATGGTTCTTTACCAATACATCTTCCATTCCGATTTCCAAGCTGGACGCGGATGCCGGACTTGAAGGAAGGATCATCGGTTTCCATTTCTACAATCCGCCTGCTGTGCAGAAATTGGTTGAAATCATCAAGGCCGATCATACCCTGCCCGAAGTAGAGGCCTTTGCCCAGCAGTATGCAAAAAATCTGCGAAAGGTGGTTGTCCCTTCACACGACAAAGCCGGATTTATCGGCAATGGCCATTTTATGCGTGATATCCTTCATGCTGCCGGCGAAGTAGACAAGCTCAGCAGCGAATTCTCCTTTGTTGAGGCCGTTTATGCCCTGAATAAAATAAGCCAGGATTACCTGGTTCGCCCGATGGGGATTTTCCAGCTGATTGATTATGTTGGCGTCGATGTATGCAGTTTTATCATGTCGGTAATGAATCCCTATCTGCCCGGTGAGGATCTTCACAGCCCGCTGCTTGACAGGCTTCTTTCGCTGGGAGTGAGGGGAGGACAATTTTCGGATGGCTCCCAGAAAGATGGAATTTTAAAATATGAGAAAGGTCGCCCTGTTGCCATTTACGACCCCGATTCCAAAGTCTATGCGCCAATCAGCGATTTCCAGGAAAAGGTTGAAAGGAAATTGGGAGCAATGCCTGTTCCGCCGGCATGGAAAAACGTGGTCGGAAATAAAGCTAAGGATGAAGTTTTGCATGGATATTTTGGTCAGTTGAAAACCGCTACAGGCCTGGGGGCCGAACTGGCAAAAGCGTATGCCAGCCGTTCATGCGCCATCGGGTTGCAGCTGGTAAGTTCGGGGGTGGCCTTCAACGAAAGCGATGTGAATACCGTTTTGCTGACCGGGTTTTTCCACGCCTATGGTCCGATAAATAGTTATTTAGGATAAATCACACCTCAATTCCCCTCCCGGTTGGGGAGGAGAAAATGAAGGGATAAAAGATACAGTGATGAAAAAGTTAAGACGTAAAGTATATATGGTTGCCGGTTACAACACCCTGTCGATGGGAACCGGCCGGAAGGAGTTTAACCCCAAAAAGGAACGGCCAGGGCTGGAAGAATATTTTAAAGAGGCCGGCCAGGGTACGCTGAAACTGATCGGCGGTGCGCAGCATGTGGATGAATGCGTCATTGGTAATTTCATGGCCTCCAGGTTCAACAGGCAGGCTAACCTGGCCGCATTTTTTCCTTTTGTGGATGAAGGATTGCGTTACAAACCGGCCATCAGGGTCGAAGGAGCCTGTGCTACCGGCGGACTGGCGCTCATGAGCGGCATCAAAAGCGTTCTTGCTGAAACAGCCGATGTGGTTCTGGTGATTGGTGTGGAGGTTCAGAATACGGTAAAGGCCATCTATTGCGCCGATTACCTGGCTGGTGCCGGCTGGTTCAAAAATCGCAAAACCGGTCATGCCTACTTTTTCCCGGGCCAGTTCAGTGACCGTGCCGGGGCCTATTTCGAAAAATACGGAAGGGATAAGACCCGCCAGGCGTTGGCCAGGTGGTTCCGCAATGCCATTGAAAATGCACGGCTCTGTCCCACGGCACAGGAATATCATAACACCACCAAGGACCTGGATGCCTGCGGAATGATGGAGCCCAACGGCAAAGCATTTGTCGATAACCTGAATGTATTTGATTGCTCAAAAGTATCGGATGGTGCCTCGGCCATCGCCATTGTTTCGGAGGAGGGGTTGAAACGCTGCGGGATCCCCGCCAGCCAGGCCATCGAAGTAGTGGGCTGGGGCCAGATCGAAGAGGACATTACCAAGCCGCCTTCTGATCCAACCGAACTCAGCACCACAAAACAGGCGGTAATGGAGGCCCTGGCCTCTGCCGGGATCACCCGCGACCAGATTGGCACGGCCGAGATCCACGACTGCTTCACCATTGCAGGACTGATGTGTATGGAAGCCATTGGTTTCGCTGAAAAAGGTAAAGGAGCTGATTTCATCCTCGAAGGAAATACGACGCGCAAAGGTCGGGTCCCGGTCAACACGACCGGTGGTCTTATCGGCTGGGGGCATCCCACCGGAGGCACCGGGGTTCACCAGGCTGTGACCATTCTTGAACAACTTACCGGGATAGCCGGCGATTCACAAATTGAGATTCCCGAAAACCGGCCCTATGGACTCACAGTGAATATGGGTGGGGATGATAAATCCCTGGTGTCGATTGTCTATCGGAAAGGGAATTAAGACCAGATCTTGAATAACAGGATAACAAATCTCTTTGGTATCAGCTTCCCCATCATCCAGGCCGGGATGGTCTGGTGCAGCGGCTGGCGGCTGGCATCCGCGGTAAGCAATGCCGGCGGATTGGGACTGATCGGGGCCGGCTCCATGTCACCAGAAATACTGGAAGAACATATCAGGAAATGCAAAGCTGCAACGGATAATCCTTTTGGAGTGAATGTTCCGTTGCTCTTTCCCCTGGTTGAGAAACAAATCGAAATCATCATCCGTGAGGGTGTGAAAATCGTTTTCACCTCGGCTGGAAATCCTGCCACCTGGACCTCCTTGCTGAAACAAGACAACATCAAGGTGGTTCATGTCATTGCGAATGTGAGATCGGCCGTCAAATGTGAACAATGCGGTGTGGATGCCATCGTGGCTGAGGGATTTGAGGCCGGCGGGCACAATGGGAAAGAGGAGACTACCACCTTTACACTCGTTCCGCTGATCCGGAAATCGACGGAATTACCCTTGATTGCAGCAGGCGGTATCGGCACCGGCCGGGGGATGCTGGCTGCAATGGCCCTTGGAGCCGAAGGTGTTCAGATTGGCAGCCGTTTTGTGACTTCTGAAGAATCATCGGCCCACCCGGCATTCAAACAAAAAATAGTGGAAATGGGAGATGGTGAAACATTTCTGGCACTTAAAAAAGTTGTCCCGGTAAGAATGATCAGAAATGCTTTTTTCCGGAAGGTCCAGTCGCAGGAGGAATCATGCGCTTCGGCAGAGGAGTTGCGGGAATTGCTGGGAAAAGGAAGGGCAAGATCGGGCATGTTTGAAGGGAACCTGGTGGAGGGCGAACTCGAAATCGGACAGGTTGCAGCGCTCATCAACAAGATCAAACCTGCAGGGGAGATTGTTCGCGAGATCATGTCAGAATTCATCCGGGCAAAAGAGGAATTATAAAATACCCGGGACCTCTTCCAAAGATGCCTCAATGGGCCTAAATCCAGGTTTTTCCGTACATTCGTAAGGTCAATCTAACGTGAAATGGGTCAAGGTTATCTCAAACCATCCATGTTTCTCCAGCTCAAAAGAGTTGTCACCCACCGGATCTTCTTTCCTACCGGTTCTTATCTTTTGGCCCTGTTCGTCTTTTTCAATCTGGTTGTTTTCCAGGTCGTTGATTGTCATGCCCAGGTTCCCAGATCTGCCTCCGTCACCTGCGATTTTACATTTCAGGATACGGTGTGTAAAAACGCACCCGTTACCATCACCAATCTCTCACAGGGAGCAACTAATTATTTCTGGCAGTTCTGTCCCGGAACCCCGTTGAGCTTCCCATCGGGTATTTCAACAGGATCTGTTGCAAATAAATTGGGCCTTCCTTTTGGAATCTCCATGGAACGGGAGGGGAACATGTTCTATGCTTTCATCACCAGTGCAGCCGACAGTTCCGTTACAAGGGTTACCTGGGTAACCAGCCTGATCAACACGCCCACGTTTGAAAAGCTGAATATTCCGGGAATCCTGACGAAGAAGATTGCGGGAATACAGATAAAGAATGACAATGGGAGCTGGTATGGATTTGTTGCCAACGGATCATCCCTCGTCCGGCTTGATTTTGGACCGTCGCTTGGCAACCTTTCACCCGCTGTTTCAACTGTGGCAGTCTCCGACTGGATGAATATGGTCACCGGGCTGGTCATTGCAAAGGATGGGGTAAACTGGGTAGGTTTTTGTGCAAATTATCCTGCAAACACCGTCGTCAGGTTTCTTTGGGGAAATACCCTCGCCGCCAATCCTGCCCTGAGTTTGATCGGGAATGTTGGCGGACTTACCCGGCCCATGCAGCCCGCCCTGATCCAGGATGCATCGGGATGGTATCTGTATGTGGCCAATACCACAAGCCTGGCTGAGATCAAGTTCGGCACTTCATTGTTGAATTCGCCAACAGGGGTTAACCTTGGCAAATTGAACTGGATCACCGACAACCGCGGAATATCCTCCTTCTTCCAGTGCGGTCATCCATATATCCTCATAGCCAACCATGATGCCATTGAAAACCAGCTATTCCAGATTCACTTTAAAAACGGATTGGCAGGCCCTAAATCACTGATTCCGCTGGGGAACGTCGGCTCTTTGTTCGAAACCCTGGCCCTGTCGGAAACCATGAATATCGGCGACACCACCTTTTGTATTGCCATCAACGCGCTGCCCTCTCTGACTGTCTTATATTTTCGGGCCTGCAACGATGCCACCATCCCGGTATCCACAAAATTTGATCCTTCACCGGTCATCTTTCCTGATTCGGGAACCTATACCATCAAACTGACGGTTGACCTGGGATTACCAACTGAACAGCAGGTTTGCAAAGAGATCGAGGTGAATACGACCTCCCTTGACCTGGGAAAAGATACCTCCTTGTGCGAAGGCAGGAGCCTGGCACTTGATGCAGGCAGCGGATTCGATTCCTATCAATGGAGTACCGGCGAAACAACCCGAAAGATTACAGTCAGCAAGGCAGGGAATTATTCTGTAACAGGGACCAACCGTTTCGGATGCACTGCGTCGGATGCCATCCGTTTTGATCTTAATCCCGGTGCACATGTGAGCGTTGACACCTCCATCTGTTTTGGAAGATTCTACTATGCCGGCGGCAAATTGCAATCATCCTCCGGCACCTACATTGACTCCCTGGCCACCTCCAAAGACTGCGATTCGGTTCTGACCACCCGTCTCACGGTAAAACCGGAGATTATACTGGATATTGGCAATGATACCTGCATGATTGCCGGGACAACCATATCCCTTGTTGCGAAGGGGAACCTGAACGCATCCTATACCTGGCAGGATGGTTCGCACGATTCGGCGTATACCGTCACCCAACCCGGCAATTTCTCTGTAAAGGTCGAGATCGATCATTGTGACAAGACCGACGCAATGGTTGTGAGCTTGTGCCCCGTAACAGTGTATTTCAATGTTCCAAATGCATTCTCTCCCAACGGGGATGGCCTGAATGATCTGTTCCTCCCAAGTGCGAGCGGGATCACCGGTTTTACAATGATCATCTATAACCGCTGGGGTGAAGCAGTTTTCGAATCCGTCAATATAGAAAATGGCTGGGATGGCACATACAAAGGCAGGCCCTGTGAGGCGGGTGTTTATGTTTATGTGATCACCTACGGAACATCTCAAAATCCGGAAGAGACCAATCAGAAGGTAAACGGGACTGTAACGCTTGTGAGATGATGGGGGGATGTACTATTTGCAATAATGTTCAATAAAATCATTTGCCTGGGTGAATTTTAATCCGCTGGCTTTCCTCATGTCGTTGCAAGCTCCGGTATTATTGCCCATTTTTTCTTTGGCAACTCCCCGGTAATAATATGCAGGGCCAAGCTGTGGATCGATCTCAATCGCTTCAGAGAAATCGGTGATGGCCTGGTTCAGTTTCCCAAGGTTAAGGTGAGCGGCTCCCCGATTGAAATAGGCATTGGTATATTTCGGGTCAATGCTGATTGCCACGGTGAAATACCCGATGGCCTTATCAAATTGACCGAGGGCCCCGAAAACATTCCCGAGGTTGGAAAAGGCCTTCATGTTTTTCGGATCGATCGAGATTGTTTTAAGATAATCGTCGATGGCCTTATCCCATTGTTTAAGATTCCCGTAGGCGATGCCTCGGTCGAAATAGGCTTCAGCATAACCCGGGTCAATTTCGATGGCCCTGGTGTAATCGTCAACCGACATGTTGATCTGGCCCAGATAACCATACGCCATTCCACGACTGGAATAGGCTTTGGTGTTTTTCGGATCGATTGCAATGACCTTTGAGAAATCGTTGATCGCATTCTCATATTGTCCAAGGCTGATGAAGGTAATGCCACGGCTGAGATAGGCTTCAACATATTTCGGGGTGATATCAATTGCGCTGGAAAAGTCCTGTATCGCTTTATCCGGATTGGCGGTGTTTGTGCAGGCAATCGCGCGATTGTAGAAAGCATCTGCATTGTGCGGGTCAATGCTTATAGCCCTGGTGTAGTCATCAATGGCATTTTCCCATTGTCCGAGGTTCCCAAACGCGAGGCCACGGTTGGAATAGGCATCTGAATATTCAGGGTCAAGGCTGATGGCCTGTGTGTAATCGATAATCGACTTGTCTGCCTGCCCGGTTGAAAAGTAGGCTAATCCCCTGTTGAAATAAACCTCAGGATTTTGCGGGTCAGCCTCTATCATGCGGGAGTAATCACTGATGGCCTTGTCCCATTGTCCAAGGTCCCAATAACCGAGGCCGCGGTTATAGTAGGCGATAAAATAATTTGGATCAATCCGGATCGCACTGGAGAAATCGGCCATCGATTTATCCAATTGCTTCAGATCTCTGTAGGCAATTCCTCGTTCGCACAATGCAACAGCCGAACCGTCATATTTCCTGATCACATCATTCCACAGGGTTAAGCTGTCTTTCCATACCATGCAACGCAGAAATGTCATTGCGGATAACATGCCGATAAACAAAAAAAACAGTGTATACCGGATCCTGGCATGTTTTATTTTCATAAAAGCAAAGGCAAAACACAGCAGCAATCCTACCGAGGGAATATAAAAATATCGGTCGGCCATGATTGCCTGTCCGACAGGTATTAATTGCAAAAGTGGAAGAAGGGTCAGGAAAAACATACTGATCCCGAATACAAGAATTTTAGAATATTTAAACAGGAAATAGGTTCCGGTAGCATAAAGAGGCAGCAACATCATAAACAGCCAATAATAGGAAGGGATATTCCCATCCGGGGGTTTCACCGGAAAAGGATACAGGGCCGAAAGGGAAATGGGGAAAATGCTTTTGATCAAATATTGTGTTAAACCAAAGGATGCAAAAGCGAACCTCTCCGGAAGGGAAAAATTATCCAAATGAATGGCATGCGCAGATTCCTGAGCCTGGAAAGCGAACCATGTGAAGACCAGAGACAGAAGTAAAAAAGGCACTTTTTCCAATAAAACCTTCGTTGAAAACCATTTCCTCCCCTTCAAATAATCGATGAAAGGAAGAAGGACTACCAGCGTTACAGCTTGTCCTTTTGCCAGTAACGAAAGAAGAAAGAATAAAAGCGAAAGGATAAAACCTGACTTTTTGTGTCCCGAAGTGTAATTTGTATAAAGAATGAGCGATAGCAGGTAAAAAAATGAATACAAAACATCTTTTCTTTCTGAGATCCATGCGACGGATTCAACATGCAATGAATGGATCCCAAACATCATGAATGTAAGGAGGGCCAGCATATGGTTCTCTGTAAGCCGCTTTACCAGGATATAAACCAGGAGGGAGTTACATATATGCAGCAGGAGGTTTGTCAAATGAAACATAAAGGGCTGGTCGCCCCCGATCAACTGATCAAGTCCCAGTGATAACAAAGTGAGGGGATGATAATTTCCGGCGAAATAAACGGAAAAAATTTTCACGATGCCCGACAGGGACAGGTTGGTTACAAAGGGATTATGAATATATTCAGGATCGTCCCAATTGGTGATGCCGTTGAAAAGTGAGGGTAAATAGACCAAAAGGATCACCAGCAAGCCACCAATCAGCCAATAAGAAGAATCCTTTTTTTTAACAATCGCAGGTACCGGAGCTGGTTTTGCCGGTCTTGATTTTTTTGAGGTCATTTACCAATGTTGTCTTGTTGTGTCTGCCGGCTATTTCATCTCAATTGGACCATTAACACTCCTCCGGATCCTTCCGTTTAAATAGTTGTAGATTAATCAACCCCATTTTTTGCAAAGAATAACTAATGGCGGTGGTCATCACACCCATGCCATAGGTCATGCTCCTTCTGAAAGTAATCGAGGAGGCTTCGGGAAAGTATTTTGTAGGGCAGGTGATTTCAGCAATCTCAAAACCTGCAAAACATATCTGGGCCACAACCTGGTTATCAAAAACAAAATCATCGGAGTTTGTCTGGTAGTTTATTGTATTCAATACCTCCCTTGAAAATGCGCGATAACCTGTATGATATTCTGACAATTTTTGTTGCATCAGGATGTTCTGTGAAAGGGTAAGAAGCCGGTTAAAATAGTATTTGTAAACAGGCATTCCTCCTTTTTTGGCCCCTCCGCCTAAAATCCTTGAACCAAATACGACGGGATATAAATCCTGAGCGATAAGGTAGGACATAGAGGGAATCAATTTAGGGGTATACTGGTAGTCGGGATGAAGCATAATAATTATATCAGCCCCTAAATCCAAAGCTTTTTTATAACAGGACTTCTGATTTCCCCCGTAACCCATATTTTTATCATGGGTGATGATATTCCTGATCCCTAATTCCCTTGCAACCTCCACAGTCCGATCACTGCTACAGTCATCCACAAGAATAACCTCATCCACAATTTCAAAGGGGATTTCGGTATAGGTCAGCTTCAGCGTTTGTTCAGCATTAAAGGCAGGAAGAACGACAATTATTTTCTTATTATTCAGCACTTCAGATTAAATTTATTGCGCAGAATACCGCTTTTTTCAAAGTTTCCTTTATGGTTTAATAGCAGGGGGGTGGAGTATACCGGAGTCGAACCGGTGACCTCTGCATTGCGAACGCAGCGCTCTGGCCAACTGAGCTAATACCCCCTTTTACTGGTCCTGAACGGGATACAAAGATATTACATTTTGCGATTCACCCGGCTCTCTTCACCTTCACAACCTTATTGATGACCGGCTTCAGCCCATGCAGGAATTTGTAAATGGCCACGAGGTCGGTGGTATCCATTCCCGCATACATCGTCCAGGGCATGATCGATTGTATTTCACCACGCTGCACAACGGGCGGGGTGTACTTTGACAGGTTATAGGCCCTGAACCGGAAGAGAAACGCCTCCTGCGTCCACTTACCGATCCCTGTCTCCTCATCCGGGGTGATGTTGGAAGAGACAAGCAGGCTTCCGTCCGGCATCTGGAATTCCCTTCCTCCCGAGAATGAAAGACTTTTCACTATTTGTCCGTGTTCGGCCGGGGTATGGCATTCCACGCAGCCTGAGGCCTTGACCAGGTACTCGCCATACTGAAGGGTGTCGTTTGCCAGGGGCTTGTTTTGAGGAGTGGCTTTTGCCGGGATGAGATGCAGGATGACATTCATCGGGAAGGTCGGAGCTGAGCGCGATGGTTTGAACGTAATGGCCGGAAGGCTGCGGATATAAGAGATCACACACAGGATATCTTCTGTGTCAAGGGTACCGTAAGCCGGGTAAGGCATGATCGGGAAAAGGGGATGACCATCTTTGCTAACGCCACTGGTGATGGCGCGGTATATCTCGGCATCAGTCCAGTCAGCCAGGGCAAAAGGGGTGATGTTTGACGACATGAAGTGCCCGGGAAATCCCAACTTTTCATCAAATACTTCTCCGCCCTTCCCCTCAGTACCGGCAGTTATGGGCCCTGAAAATTTACTCCAGTCGCGGGTTGAATGACAATCAATGCACACCATCACGTGGTTGGCAAGGTATTTTCCCCGTTCAATGCGTTGCTGGGTCGGGTCTGCCTTGATTTCCTTTACCGGGACGTTTGGCAGGAACCAGACAATGTAGAGAACAACAAAAATGAGTATCAGTACGAGGGCGGCAACAATGCCACCAAGGATCCTGGGCCACTTTTTCTTTTCCATGGTCTGTTAATTTATATTTTTAAGGTTTGCGCCTGGCTATTTCACCTACTCTTCACTTTGATAATAGATCTTATAGAATTTCCGGCCATCGGGATCAATCCCCTGTTCGATCAACGCTCTGTCCCCGTGGATATAGATGTGAAAATTTTTATCCAGCTTCAGCACACTTTTAAAGATCCTCGACTGTTTTTTTACCGCCTGAACGGATATATCGAAATTGCCCTCCACCTCTACATCGTGTTCTTCACGGTAGGCAGCATCAAACTTTCTGAAGGATTGGATCATGTCGGGATTCTGGAAAACGACCTGTTCGAACTCTTCTTTATCAAAAGTTTCGTGTGTTTTAAAGTAATCGAGGGAACGGTTCAAAACATCGATCTGGCCGGTCCTCCCCACCTCGAAATCTTCGGGCAGCTGTTTTGTCGCGTAGTTCCTGGTGAGGGTCAGAAAATCCCTGGTCTGGTGATAATCATCATTGCAGGGTTTCAGCATCAGGAAGTGATCCTTCCAGAACTGGGCCTCTGTTGATTTATTCAGCTTGTCGACGATGCTGACCACATATCCGCTGTCCCGGCCGGTATTGAAGATCAGGCAGCCCTTGTCCAGCTTTTCAATGTTAATGCCGTCCTCATAGTTCAGTGAAAAATGATCCTGTGCAACATTGAGCTTGAGGAAGGGCTGCCGGGTTTCGGATTTGAAAATACCCAGGGCATTCACCTTTTCCTCCCCGATGTACAGGTTTGAAAAACGCACCACGAACAGGTCCCCTGCCTTGATCTGCGGATGACCCGACATCTCATACAGATGCCTGGCAATGTGGATGCTGTTGATGTGGAGGTCTGCATCGCTGAATACCTGGGTGGCGTACTGGTATAGCGGATTCAGCTTGAAATCCTCATTTGAAAAGGTGAAGTTAAAAAATTCACCTGAAGTAAATGGCGGCAGTAAAAAACGCACCAGCAAATCCCGCAGCTGGATATCGGAGGTGTCGAGACTTGCTCTCGAAATATGCAGATCCTCGCCGTTGCTTTTATTGCCGACATGGTGGACTGAGACCTTTTCAATTGAACACTGGGTATAATCTATCATTATTCCTCTATTCTTTCTTTTTTTCCTGGAGCAGTTTTTTATACAGATCGTATGAATCGTCTTGCGGCTCGTGTTTACTGTAAAAATTAATCTCTTCTTTATTGTTCATCCACCGGTAGATCCATGAAATTCCCCATTTCATGTAATATTTATCCTCCTGTTGATATACAACATCCTGCAATGCATCACCAAAGCCAATAAAGATATGATTTTTCTTTTTTAATTCATTTACCAGCACAGGCAAATAATCGGTATTTAACCGGCTGTCGTGGCATAGATAGACCTGGCTGATGGGCCTTCCGTAAATTTTTAGTGCCAGAGAATCGAAATAATCAAAATACTCAAGTGTCTTTACAATGTAATCAGAAGCTGTTTCCCTGGCCTTTACCTGGTCGTTTTTCCCAAGATAATATTCATAAATGTAATTAAACATCCAGTCAGCGCTTTCAACCGTAAAGGGTGCTATTCTGAATTTTCTGGAGGAGAGGTATTTTTCAATTTCAATATGCTGAAGGCTGTCCTTGCCCAGGTCATTGTATGGTAACCTGAAATAGTCGACAGATTTACCATGCTTCTGAGCCAGTTGCCGGACAACCTGCTCACCATGCTCACAATCAATTTTAAATGAATCCAGGCCAACCTCTGAGTACCGGGAATGGCGGGAGGAGTGATACCCAATTGTAATATAACTTCTCTTCATCCAATTATGAACAAGTTCAAAATTCCTGTCTGTGCTGTCTCCCTTGTAAAGCAGGCCTTCGGTAATAAAGATGGTGACAGGGATGTTCAAAGAATCCAGTTGATCCAGGAGCTTTGATCTGAAGTTTTCTTTCAGGGATTTGCCCGTATTTGGAACATCATCTATGGTAATGGCTACCGGTGATTGTCCGCAGGCGAATTCGGAAATACCGGACAGTCCCCAGATAACAGTTGTCATGAGGGCGACAAAACCGAAAATAATCTCTGACCTGGTTTTCTTCATGATCATTTCATCATAATTTACAAAATAAATTTCATCAATTCCGACACCCCATCTGCGAATTGAGCTGATCTTCGTAACGATCTCGATTGTTCTATAATTTTGTGCATAGTAAATACATGAATAATTGAAAATCTTCTCCTTCACCGAGTCTGACCATAATTAAATTCTTCTCAGGACAAACCCCCAGAACCTGGCCATCAAACCCGTAGGCATAAAAATATGGAAAAATATACCATATACGCCAGGAATTTCCTGGTAAACCATCATTCCATATTTTGTAAAAGCATTTCGAATTTTTATGACCAGGGCTGTTCCATGCTCTCAGCGCACTTGCCGAGTCAGGATAGGACTCTTTAGAAACCGATGTAATGAAGCGCCATTGATACTGATATCCATTGCTATGGTTATTCGGAACAGTTGACTTATTTATCCATTCTTCCGATAAAATTTGTTTACCCTCCCAGTTCCCTTTTTGGAGATAGAGCCGGCCTATTTTAGCAAGATCAATCGCTGTGGCATTTAATCCCCCATAGGCTTTGGCTACACGATGTTTTTTATCGTCCAGGCTCCAGGATGCACCGTTTTCCATACCCAAAGGGATCCATATCTTTTCTTCAAGATATTTAGCAAGCGGGATCCCTGTTGCATTCTCAACGGCAATTCCCAGCATGGCAGTAGAAACACTTTGATATTCAAATTTTTTACCCGGTTCACCTTCAAATTTCAACTTTTTTATTTTCCCGAGCTGATTGCCCCCATAATAATGCCGGGCCATCTGGCCAAATGGATTTAAATAGGATTCCGTAAATTTAAGCCCCGCCCGCATATTTAATAAATTCTCCAAGGTAAGCCGGTTGAATTTTGGATCCCTGCCCTTCAATTCAGGAATATATTTGGTTATCGGATCCTGAACACTTGAAATGGACCCATCATTAACAGCCAGTCCAACCAAAAGGGAGGTGATGGATTTCGATACCGAAAAAACGGTTGAGATTTTGCCCCTGTCATACCCCTTGTAATATCTTTCAAACAGGATCGAGTCGTTGCGGATGACAATAAATGCCGTTGTTGCGGTTTTTCCCAGGAAATAATCCAGCGTAAAGGGTACACTGTCATGAAAAGTGTGGATATGTTTTACATCATCACTATAAAGCAGTGCCTCATCCAGGATCGCCTTATTCCCTTCTTTAAAATGAAAAGTTGCTCCTCCGGGCCTGATGGTATCAAATGGGAAAATTTTATATGCGTCAATTTCCGGCTCACCGTACCTGATTTCACGATAAATACTTCTACACGATTGGATAATGAGAGCAATGACAATCAGAAATAAAATTTTTCTGTTCAACTGTACAATTTTAATTCTTGACTATTTTGTAAACCAGTCCGGTTATTGGTTCAATTGGTTTTGAATTGTATGACAATGATCCTACTCCATAATTGTCGCCGCAATCCTCCACATAGTTGTGATATACGGTAAGATTAATTGTGTCGATATCATTTTTAGACAAGGAGATCAGGTAATTCATACTGTTGAATTCTACCAGGTCAGGATACGAAAAATAGATTCTTCCCTGTGAAATTTGAATATCAATATTTTCATTTTTTACCGTGAGCCTTATTGAATCCGGGTCATATTTCCTGCCAATTAACAGGCTGTCATTCTTATCCACGAGATAGATTTGTAAACTCGTAGGAATGGGATCGCCGCATAGGGGCTGTGATTTGTCATTCCTGCATGAATTCAGGAACAGGAATGGTTGAAGGAGAAGTGCAAAAATCAAAGCTGATCGTTTCATAATTCAAATTTTGTTTTTAATCTTCACCTGGTGTGATTTCCGGGTAAATATTGACCGAATTATTGTCTTTTCGCAGAATCAGAATAAAGAATTATATCCGTTAAATAGCAAATCGATTCATTATCAGGATTTAAGAGTTTTAGTCTTAGATGATGCTTTTTGTTTTCCATTTGATATTTCCAGGCGATTTCATGACGACGGGTTGTAAAACTCATCGGTAATTCAATAGTTTCAACTTTTATTCCATCAAGGTACATTTCCACAATGGCAATTTTAGTAATATTTTCGTCAAAAGCGCTGCCGGTTTTAGGTTTATATTCTCCATTTATAACAAAAGCATTTCCTTCTAAATCAAAATCATATTCTCCGGTCAATTCTTTCCCAATCCATTGTCTGTCGAAAGGATAGGTACCTGTAAAAGACTGTTCCCATTTTACTGTCCGCGGACTCTGTTTATTTATGATAATATTGTTGCCCTCAACTCTTCCGCCATTTCTTTTTATATTTTCCAACGCCTGTTTATAACTCAATTCATAAACTTTATTGAGCGATGTATTTGTGTATTTAAAATTCATATCCTCAATTTCATTTAACCCCATTTTCCAATAGTCAGGGATACCTTTATACCCCAGGATTACTCCCAATATTCCACCGGCTGTCGAAGGGTTACAATCTGCATCTTGTCCGGCTCTTGTGCATATTTCAATTGTTTTTGTAAAGTCTCCGTTTCCATAAAGAAGTCCCATGACTACATAGGCAGAATTTACGGTTGCATCAATATCAAATGGGTTAAAAACTCCACCTGGACAACCAATGTCATCTGTCCATTTTTTTTGAATTTCAAACCAGGTAGATTTCCATTCATCAGGAAATTGTTGGTGCCATTTAATCACATCTGAAATGCATTCATGATATTTTGTGTTTTCAGGAATGGTTTTTAGCGCTGCCGTTACAATATTCTGAACATCATTTGAACTAAATGCCAATGAATACATAGCTGCAACGAATACACCTCCATACCAGCCATCTCCATAATTCATTATGTGCCCTATTTTATCACAAATTTCAGATGCGGTATTGGTCATATCAGGAGACATTAGTCCGGCAAAATCTGCTTCAATTTGAAAATCAATACAATCAGCATGCGGGTTATTTAACCAATATCCCGACAAAGGTGGTATCAAACCATGTGATATATTATATCGTGCGGCTTGATTTGCGTGCCAAAGCATATATCCTGAATTAGCCAGCGCTTTTGCATGTGATTCGGCAGGAGCGTCTATTCCTTCTCTTTCAAAAACTTCGACAAAAGTGATATCCAAATACAAATCGTCGTAAATGCCGGGAGCGTCAGTCATTGATTTTTTTAAAAGACCATCGTACCAGTATATTTTCTGGTAATCATTCATCATTGTTCCCAGAAAGCGAAACTCTACAGGTGCACCATAAGTTACACCTATGGTTTGTCCTGCCCATCCACCTTTTATTTTATCTTTAAGTTTATCTGAACTGATAGAAAGTGATTCCTGAGCATTTGCTTCAATGCTCAGAATGTTAAAAAGTAAAATACACCAGCATGCAATTACTCTCATAATAGTATTTTTAATTGTACGTTACTTTTCTAAATCTTTACTGAGTGCAAAGATCAAATACCTTGGATTTCCTTCGATCGTACCGTTAAGATTCCAATGATTTTTTTCGATAATGTTTTTCAAACCATCAATCCCGAGCAACCGCGGTTTAATGGTTGTTGATATTTTCAATGCAGCTCCCCCTTCAATATTTACAAAACAAAGATCTCTTTCCGGCGATTTTTGGAGCAAAGGAATAGGTGCACTGGCCTGGCATAAGCTTATATCTCTCATTCGCATCCTAATCACAAGAGAACCAAAACCTTTGGTTACCTGCCTGTCCCAGAAACGTCTTTTACCTTTGCCAATAAGATTCGGACCCATTTTCATCATCAAATTACTAATTCCACTGGCAAATGAACTTTCGTTGCCCAACAATTCTGCCATTGCAAAAGAATGTTTTGCGAAATACTTTTGAATGAATGCCGGCATTCTGTTGAATTTATTTGCGTTGTTTTCTGCATTCTTTTCAATGTAAGGCAACATTTTTTTGAGTTTATTTTCATCAATGCTTGAAATGAATTCCGGATGTGTAATATCCAGAACGGGTAATTCCACACCGTTCATTGTAAATGCATAGAATAAACCAGGAAGTTTGTTTTTTATGTAATATACACGGGTACTCATAATTCCGGTGCGGGTGAACATTTAAGGTGCTATCTTATGCAAAGTAATTTAATTGAGAATGCGAGATCGTTTCAAGTTCCAGGTTTGATAACCTTTAATTGAATCGTCAATTTCTTTTTTTATTATACCAAAATTGGCAGCAAAATACAGATAGGTGTCAAATACAAACTCACGCTGAAACTGCAAGCTGGCCGTTATTTTCATTTTGGTAATATCATAATATTTTGTCCCCAGGACGTTCATACTGTCATATTTATCCACGACTGTGGCTCCATTAAAACTATAATCAACTGGTTTTTCGTATATAAAAACAGGCTGTCCTTCCTGGCTATATTCGCCCCCACCATTTAATTTTATATAATCAGACATGTAATAATAATTGGAAGCAATGTTATTTGTGATATCTAACAGGTTCATTTTATAGAATTCGTCGCGTGTAATTATTCCTCCCGGACAACCATGTGGACAGGGAATTGTGGTAAATCCATTGGTATCACTCGTTACAATAACACTGTCAAGGAGACTGTTTTGATTTTCGTAAACCCAGTATGTGCCTGGTTTAAAAAAATATTTTGTCAGCATCGCAGCATTCATATAGGTTGTGTAATAGGTGACCTCCGTACTATCCTTTTTACAACTCAGGATTGAAGTAACAGCCAGAATGAATATTAAAATCGCGCGATGTTTCATTTTTTGATTTTGCATAACGCCAGACATACAGCCGCAGTGCGGGGTTGACTGTGTTTCATTTTTTCTTTTCGATTACCCCTGCTTTCAGCAGTGGATCAAAAAGATTTGCAGCGCCTCCATGTTCAATTATTTTGCCATCCCTGATCCGGTCAACATTTACCCCGGTGAAGGTAATTTGTTTCCCGGTAGGTTTCATTTCAAACCATTCATCCATAAATGTTCCTGTAACCGAATAGACGGTCACTACCCATTCTCCTTCGGATATTTGATTTTCTATGGTCAGTTTTAGATCAGGATAGACCCTTCGTATCCCGAGCATGTGATCTATTGCTCCTTTTATTCCGATAGGGTAGCGTTCCCCTTCGTACACCTCCACATAATCTTCAGATATGAACTCCCGGATATTGGATACATCTCCTGTATTTTCTATTTGCTCGATAAATCGGCGAATAATCGTTTTGTTATCAAAATTTTCCATGTCGATAAGGATTTATTGCATTCCCCATAAATCCCCGCCAATCTGATTTAATCAAATCCCGGCAGAAAAAATTCGATTTTTCCACATTTAGGACAACTATAAATATCAAGTGATTCTCTGTTTATAAATACTTCAAGTAAATTACCAATTGATCCGGCGCTCGTACCTTCATTAAATTTAAAGTTCCCATGAAAATCAAGAGCAATCTTGCATTTTAAGCAATCAACATGTTTGATCTCATGTGGTTTTACTTCACTTTCATGATTGGCTTCTTTTAAATCATAATGACAATAAGGGCAGGAATGTAAATAGGATTTTACCTCTTTGTTGCATTTTGGGCATATTAATATAAAATCGCTGTAGTCAAGAACTTTATTATCAACAAAGCTGTATTGACAATTCCAACACAAATCGAAATTATCGTCAATTTCAGAATTACATTCAGGACAATTTTTCATAGAAAGATTTTGAAGCAATGGTTGATAATGTAATTGGGATAATTTAATGCATTTCTATCACAAATCAGGAAAATTCTTAAATCAAATCAAACACAAATCATTCATTTGCCTGCCTTTAATAGCGTACCGCGTCTTCTGCCATTTCCGTTACAACTTCATTTTCAAAATTGTAAAGTTTCACCAGGGTTTGAGAAGATGCATCAACGCTCTGCGGTGTTATTACCACAAAATTCATTGTAGTTAGTTTTGGATTATTGTCAATCCAGGTTCCGGAATTTGCATAGATACATTTTTTGTTATCATAACTTGTCCCCGCATCAATCCTGGGTACATGAGTATGACCAAATACAACAATTCTTTTATCTGAGGCAGGGTTCATGAAGTACTGCAAATTGGCCTGATGGTCGACTTCAGTATTTGACATTACTGAATCAATTGCATGGGCAGTTGCAATATGGATGGGAACATTATTAAGCGTTTGCCTTATGTCCCAATTTTCCTGAATCCCATGGTAGAACTCCACATCTATATATCCGCCGGGTGTTAACTGGAAAGGAACAAGATCGTTGACTGAATAATTGCCCGTAAATCCATTTACTTTGGTAACAATGATTTTCTCATCAAATCTGTTTTTTATAGGGAGACTGATAACGGACGCATCCCATGTCTTCCAATATTGAAATAATAAATCCTGGCTTTCATCCCCCGAAGTATTTGGAGTAACAATGGGTAAGGTATCTCCTGGTGGTGGGGTCTTTTGTAATACACAGAGTGCGGCTATTCTTGTAAAAAAATAACCGGGAGGCATGATAGTCCCCGGGGCAATATCCTGATTTGAAATTGGATCAGGTGCACAGAAAAAATTGTAGCGGTGGCCATGCTCAATAGCTATTTTAGGACAGTCAACCGGGGAATAGGTTCCTAACCCCAGCATATGTTCCCGTGCCTGGTTAACCCCCGGAAGGATGCTTTCAATGTCGGCTGCCGTAATGGCTAAATCATGGTTCCCGGGTAAGTAGGTAACTAAAATCTTTCCTTCCTGGATGATACTGTTAAAAGCATCAAATACCCCCTGGTTGGCTGCCGCAAGACGCTTGACAAAAGCAGCCTGATCCTTTTCCTGAAAAGTATTTACTGTAGCTGGCACAAACCATTCATCAACCAAATCGCCGGCGATAACAAGTTCTTTCACATTTGGAGCCGCTTTTATCTGTTTAATCAATTTTTCAAGAGGCCCAAGGTTTAATTTGCACTCAGCATAACTGGAATCGGCGCCAAGATGCAGATCGCTGATAACCACAATCATATTCCTTGCACTCCCGCCATTGCTGAATGGGTCTATCACAGGAATTGGGGTGTCTGACTTTTTGCATGATGTCGAAACAAATATGAATATGAGTATACAAAATGAGCTGAATAATCTCGAAATAGTTCTCATGATAGATCAGTTTAAGTAAAAATATTTTGTCAGATGAATGATCGCTGATGTGTTGTCAGTAGCTAAAGTATAACAAATATATTGACATTCCTCTTCAATCCATGTTCCACCTCAAGAAAATACACTGCGCTCTCTAAATTCCTTATGTCAATTTCCAGTTCACCAGGATAATCCAGGGTTGAAATCATAAGCTTTTGTCTTAATAAATACCTGTTTATTTCCAATACCGGCTTTTTTCTAAAAAATCCTTTGGGTTTTTCATTTGAATAATTTCATATATAGCTTGTTTTTTATCACTGCTTTTTATATAGTAACTCTCCACAATCCGATATCCAACATAATATCCCAGATCAGCCGGAACTCCCTCTTCGACCCTGTCTGTATTGTACATCCAATTGTCTGTATTTTCATTATTTTCAAGATCTTTCTTAAACTTGTTCCATAATTCCGGTTCATGTAAATTTCCGTAATCATAAAGATAATGATTTGCTTTCACTCCAGTGAATAATTCTGCCAGGAAATCGGCAGAGCCCTCATTAAGACTTTTATTTAATAATTCATAATTATTAAAGTCGGCGTTTACCTGCAGATCATGAATGGTTTCGTGCGCAACTACGAATATTAAGTGTTCCTGAACGTTTGTATCAAAAGCCAATACTTTGCTCCAGGGGCCTGTTCCAAATTCAGACAGGTCTACTTGTTTTGTTGAAGCAATAATTTCACTGCCAATAATCAGGTAGTTCTCTAAAGCAGTTCCGCCGCATTGCAACGGACTGATCACATAGCATATTTTCAAAGGTTTATACTCAGGGTAGTACTCCTTCAGTTTAGTATAAAACAGGTCAATTCCATTTCCGGTATTTTTAACTGCTAATGTGTTATTTCGAACACTTGTAAAGAACTTAGGATATTGGCTGATTGATTTTACATAATCCTGTGGCATATAGTTGTATTTGTTTATAAAACAGTTAAAACCGGCCGTCCCTTTTTCAAAATACAGACTTTTTATACAATAAACGCTGTCCTGATAACTTTTGCAATTTTTAAGATGGTCAAAAGCATCCCAGAAATGGTCAACATCCAATGTTAGAATTACAGACTGGTTCTCCCTTACAGTATACTTTTTTGTTTGTGAGGGCAACATGATTGAACTGAAGAGAATAGTAAAAATAATTGTCGTCCTCATGTTTTTATTCAATTTTTGCTAACGCCCCGCCAGCATTGCCCGGCTGCCGGATTATCAGCCGCATTATTTTATTTGCTTATTTTTCCGGTAACAATAATGCCATTCCCGGATCTCCTCTTTTTCTCTTGAACCAATGGATCGGATCATATAACCGGTTTACGATACTCACCTCAATGATAAGTATTTTTTTCGAAATGTCAGGACTTTTATGAAAAGCGACAATACACAAAATGTCGGACAAGGATAGCCAGGTAAATGGTCAAATTTGACCTGAATTTTAATTTCTTAACCGGAATTCGTGGAGTTGTTTTTTATTTTTTATTCTATCTTTGAATAGATTTTTGGTCATTTCATAGAGCGAAATAATATCTTCCAAAGTACTTCAAAACCAACTATGATGAAAAATCCGATCCTTTACCTGGCTTTCATCGCTCTTTTCTGCCTGTCTGCCGGGCGGTCCTTCTCCCAATCTCCTGAATGGATATGGGCCAAAGGTGCCGGGGGGGTCAATGATGAAATGGGAGTTTCTGTAGCCACCGATGCATACGGGAATGCTTTTGTGGCAGGATATTTCAAAAGTCCCAGTCTCACACTCGGCTCTTTTACCCTGACCCGGACGGGCAGTTGCAATGTGTTCCTTGCGAAATACGATGCCATGGGAAATGTAATCTGGGCTACCAGCGCCCCGGGGACCGATTACGATATTCCTTATGCCGTTGCAACGGATACATCGGGTAATGTGGTAGTTGCGGGACTTTTTTCAAGTCCGGTGATCACCTTTGGTTCCATCAGCCTTACCAACGCTGGAATTCAGGATGCTTTCGTGGCGAAGTACGATGCCGCAGGAAACGTGATGTGGGCGAAAAGAGCCGGGGGTGCCGATTGGGACAACGCCCGTGCCCTTGCCCTGGATGGTTCCGGTAATGTTTACCTTGCGGGGTCCTTCAGAAGTCCTTCAATCACCTTCGGGTCCTTTACCCTGACAAACACTGCAGCTGGAAATTATGATGCCTTTCTGGTAAAGTACGATGCCGGGGGAAATGTGCTGTGGGCCAATGCAGCCGCGGGACCGGGCAACAACCTGCCGATGTCCCTCTCAACGGATCCCGCGGGAAATGTATTCATAGCGGGAAGTTTTACCGGATCCTTCATGACCTTTGGTTCCCTGACCGTGTCCACCCATGGTCTGGATGACCTGTTTATAGCCGAATATGATGCATCGGGGAATGTGCTCTGGGCGAAAAGTGCAGGGGGCACCCTTGAGGATAATTGCTATTCTGTGGCAACGGATGGTGAAGGGAATGCTTACATAACCGGCATGTTCAGAAGTGAGACGATCTCATTCGGAACATTTAACCTGATGAATTTTGCGGGTTGGTATCCCACTGCAGATATCTACCTTGCAAAATACGATGGTTCAGGGAATGTGCTCTGGGCCAAGGGTGCCGGCGGAATTCAAAATGACCAGGCCAATTCGGTCGCCACAGATGCGGAAGGGAATGTTTGTTTCACGGGTTTTTTCTACAGTGATACCGCCCACTTCGGTTCAACCACTCTGGTTAATACAAATGATCATTCTGACATCTTCCTGGCAAAATACGACCCGGAAGGAAGCAATCTGTGGGCCCTCCGTGCCGGGGGTACCGGCGACGACAACGGGTATTCCGTTGCGCGGGATACCACCGGCAGCATATTCATGACGGGCATTTTTACCAGCCCTGTCATCGCATTTGGCTATGATACGTTGATTAATGCAGGTGCCGGTGATCTATTCCTGGCCAGGCTGGACGACAATATCACAGGCATCGGTGAATCCTCCATATCCGGGGGTCTGTTGTTCTTCCCGAACCCCGCCACGGACCGGATCACGATTGCATCCCTCCCATGGACCGTCGATGGAACGATAATGTTTTCCAACCTCGAAGGACAGCCATTCCTTCAGCAACATATCACCGACACCGCCTCACCACTCGACATCAGCCTCCTTCCCCCCGGGTTATATTTCGCAAGACTGGTCAGTAAACAGGGCGTACTGGTGGGAAAATTCATGAAGAAATGATGTCGGTCACCTAAAAATATTCAGCTTTCTTGTCGGTCCGGCTCTGGAGACCCTTGCAAAAATTGCATCCCTGGAAGGATTTAAGATCTTCTTCTACCGATTTTTGCAACTGTTAGACGCTGCCGGACAGATTATTTTTATATCCTATGAGGTAGTAACATTTCTTCTCTTTTGTATGCTCAATAGTTTCAATGGTTTTAAACCCTGTTTTTTCCATTTCTTTAACTACATCAGCAATACTATGCAGGTAAAATATTGTTTCGCCTTCAGGTTGTTTGTTATCCTTGAAACACTCAGAATCTGCCATGAAAATTATGACTTTACCATTTTGTTTCAGCATGGAGAATATCTTTTTCAACCGACCATGAATTTCATCCCAGAAATAGATAACATTCAAAAAATATATGCAATGAAAAGTATCATTTTCAAAGATGTAATTATCGAAGTCAGCACATTGTAGAATTACTTTCCCCCGCTTGATATTTTCATGGTTTAATTTAAGTGCTCTCGAATACATTAATCGGGAATAATCAATGCCATGAAAAGTACAATCATTCTTTTTTGAGTAATCATAAATACCGTTACCTAATCCATATCCAATTTCCAGAACAATGTCGTCCCTGTTTAGTTTAAGCAAAGAATCCATTTCATCATATTCTATTTGATTTTTCTTTAGATACCTGATGATATAACGGCCAAATAAACCACCCGGTTTTCGAAAATTAATGGCCATGAGTCTTTTGAACATAATATCCATTGGAGAATATAATTTGGCAATCCCAATTGCGACTATCTATCGGCCGGTTTGTCAGCTGTCGTTATGCATTAATTAATTTTATAACCCGATATACTTTGATGATACCCCCGGTCATATAGATTTGCACCCATCTCAATTTGAATATCTCCGTTCTCTTTTATTGACCCATCGGTGAAACAATAGTTATCACCATTTTCATTTTCACTCTTTTTACAAGAGACCGCCGTCATTCCCGGAAGTCTGAAGTATGGGGCTTCTCCTCATTTTAGCGGCTGGTTTCTTTGTCATTCATGATTTTGTCATAATCAAACAAGGCCAGTTTTATGCTTGAAATGATAACATTTGGATCATCCTTCTGTATTATATGACCGGAATTCGAACAATAAAAGAATTTTCCATATTTGAGCGGATCAATGAGTTCAATCCAACTTTTCATTTTTATATTATTGTTTATTCTGAACATTTTCTTCCCATCATATAATGAAGCAGTTTGTTCAGCATACATTGGATATCCGCCAGCCATAATAAAATGTACAGGGACGTCGGGCAAGGGATTCCGGTTGCAGAGTTCATAACCTGTCTTGCTATATTCTCTTTGTGCTTTCATTTCCTCAACAACAAACTTAGGCCCCTGAGCCATGTATTCATCAGCCGATTTGTCATATTCAGCAAAAAGAGAATCGATCTGATTTTCGGTTAATCCGATTTGCTGGTAAGGCAATCTGCCCCCACCTGGTTTTTTGACAAAATCGTGCGGATCAACGAAAATCAAGCCTGCAATTTCTTCAGGATAAAATGAAGCATAGCACCTGATGCAGGCGGCACCCCAGGAATGTCCTACGAAGATATATGGAGGATAAAGTCCCTTCGCGAGAAGCGCCTGTTTGAGAATTTCAACGATATGATCAATTGTCGGAAGCTGGTTGTCATCTTCAGAACATCCGATCCTGGGTCGGTTATAGGCGAAAGTTGCATTTCCCTTTGATACTTCTTGAATGATGGGGAGCCAATATTCGAAATCAGTTCCTCTTCCATTTTCGAAAACAATGACGGGTTTTCCTTTTTGGTTGTTATCCATACCATAAGTAACAATTTCTACCTTGAATCCATTGACCGGTATTAAGTCCAGGTTGGGAAAGGCTTTCTTTTTATTGGCCAGAACAGTTTCAAGTAATGGATTCCACCTGTTATTATTATGGAGAGAAATCAAATCTGGATCTGATTTTATAAGTCCGAAATTGGTGTAATTCATGAATGTTGAAATATAATCTAAATTGTAGAATGCACTGTCGGGGTAATTTGCCAAGGCCCATGAACAGGCAGCGTTATAACGGTGGTTCATAGTTATCCTGGAATCGGGTGCTTTAAATGCATCCGAAAATGTAAAAGCAGATTTCTTAAAATCTTTTACCTGGTACAGAGAGTCTGCTTTTCGGATAAGAATATCATATTTATAGGTATTGGTCTGACTCAATATCGATGCTGTAAAAATGAAAAGATTTAAAAATAGTATTGTTGTTCGCATCTGTTTTAATTCTTCAGTGGAGTTGAATAATATTCCGTCAATTTATTTTTTCTTTATTGTAGATTCATATATTGAAATCCATTCTGATACACTGATTTTACTAATCAATTTTCCAATGAGTTCAAAAGGAATTTCTTTTGGATCTTTGAAACGAACACAACCTTTTCCCATATCTAACTTTTTTTTACTGTGTTTTGGATATTCATTGACAAACCAGTCAAGAAGTATTTTATTTGCATATAGACCTAAATGGTGAAGTGCAAAATAATTTTTTTGAGAAGCAATATTGATAAATGGTAAAGGTTGCTTTGGATTAGTTTGATATCCCTCAGGATATATAGAAAAAGGGACAACATATCCGATCATTCCATAATTGATTGTTTCAGAAAATCCCTTTGGCAGATTTTCAAGAATGACATTTCGAAGCATTTCAAATGAATTCCTTCTGTCAGGTGGAATTTGTTCTATGTATTGTTGTGGTTGCAGACCCTTTAGCGGTTCGTTAAGCAGCATGACTGTCAGGTATTTGTATAAATAGTGAATTATTCTATTGACGTTTTATTTTACCCTGACGGCTGGTCGTTTTATAGGCCAATAAACCAACTATCAATGCACCTGCCACTACAGAAAAAACCCAGTCATACCATTGAAAGAAAGGAAGGGCCGTAAGGAATGTTACTGTACCAAGCGGCAGCAGCAAAAAAGAATTTGTGATCAAACCAGGATTATAGGCAGGCTTCTCGGGTTGAAAAATTATGGTATGCATTAAATTGTTAATCGTTAATTCAAATAAAATCATTGAAAAGCCAACCCACGGTGCAATGTTGGCAAGAATAGCGCCGATTATTACCATCGGCCATGCAATTATAATGTTAACCTGAAATACATAACCTTCATCAAGTGGGTAGTTGCGATCGGTTCCGGAACCAAAAGGAGTTTTTAAATTGAAAAATTCTTTAAAACTTAAAGGGGATAAAACATACTCCTCAATTTCATGAAACATTAAAAAGGGGAGATGAAGCCATAAAAGAAATTGATAAAAAGTCATGTAATCTCTAAAATAAATCAGAATGACCAATAATACTGGAGCAATGAACAAATTTGCACTTTGCCAGAACCGGTTAACTTTTTGAATATTCATAAAACCTCCTTTTAAGAATTTGATTAAAAAAAAGATGAAATTGTCAACATGAAAGTTGTTTTGTCCAACATTGCGCTGCTAAAACCTTTAATGGGCTATGGGTGATGGTGACAACGATCATTGGTTCTTTAGCATTGGTTTAAGCAGCATGTTAGCGGTAGTGTATCACTTATTTTCGACTTCTTGTTTAAAATTATTTAAAAACACAGGAACATAATCATTGAAGCTTTTATATTTATTTCGATTATTGGCATAATCCTTAATAAAGGCAACTATAATTTCATTATAAACATATCCTTGTTGCTTTTCACCTTGTATGACCATTTGTGCGAAATCATCATATTTGTTTTTAATCAAAAAGTAAGCTGTCAAACTACGAAGGTATGACTCACATAGAAAAGAAATCTTTGATGGGTCTGCTGTAGAATATTGAAATGCAATTTGGTCTATTTGTTTAATGTAATTTTCCATGATGGGATTTAAGAAGGAATGTCCAATCTCATGTATGGCCCCATAATAAATATAATCCTTTGCAGCTATTTTACCTTCACTGAGATGAGTTATATCGCTATTGCCGAATTTTGCATCATTATCAACGACAAATTTTGGAGATAAGTAAAATACACAATTTGATTTGTTGTTATCTGTAAACCAATATGCATGTATATCTTGTTCAAGCATGGTAATTACTATAAAATAGTTGTCCTTTTTTGCTCCCCAAAATGTCTCAAGATCATTAATCATATCAAGACCTGAAATCTCTTTTGCAACCTCATCAATTTTCTGTTGATAATATCCCTGGTGATTTTCAATGAATTTCTCAAATTGGCTGAATTTTGCAAATGACTCAATCGCGATATTAAGGCTGTCAAGTATCATAGTTTTATTGGCCAGTGTGTTAGGCAATCCAAAATTATCTAATTGTAAAAATTTTAAATATGAGGTATCTTTTTTGAAACTCTCATCAAAAAATTGTCCATTTATTGATAAATGGGCATGATAATTCTGCAAAACTTTTTTTATGAATTGAACGGAGATGTCATTTTTATATAAAGCAAAGAAGGTGTCTATATCAGATTTATATTTGAAATTAAAATTGTTCAGATGATTTGAATTGCTCATGTAAGCCATTATATGAAATAATTCAAGTTTAGTATTAATCTCAATTTTTATTCCTTTTGTTTCGGCTGCAAAAGTTTTAAATTTAAGTGCTTTAGCGTACCCTGTTGATAAAAACAGCAAAAATCCCATCGTTATCAATAATCTGTTTCTCATATTAGTGTTCATTATTCTTTACAATTTTCATTTTGTTGTCTTAAATGGCTGTTAGCGTGTGGCAGCAATGCACGGTTATTTTTCATTATCAAGTTGTTTCAAACTATCTGCCGGGAACTGCAGATAAGCTGTTGATAGAAATTATCTGCAAACCGGCTGTATTGGCTTTTACAATCCCATCAACACGGACGGTCATCCCTTTTTCTCTGGTAAATATAATATCAATATTGTGATTTCGATAACGGATGTTTCTAAAAGAAAACGATTCCCAGCCCATATCAATCGGATCAATGATCAAATCTTCCGATTCCCGGGGAGTGATGCCTGCAGCGTGTTGTATGAGCAGGTCGATCCATGAGGAATGATTATAATCAAGATCTTCCATAAATGGATTGCCTGTATGAGGGTCATACCGTTCGGCAATATTGGGCCTTTGAACATTGCCATTGGGAAAGTGCATTCGTGTATACCGGTCGAAAAGTGTTGCTGCTTTTTTGCATAACGAAGAATCAAGTGTCTTGGCAGCCCACAAAACACCGTCAACAACATGACAGGTGGTACGGGGCCAGGTTGCATAATTCCAATATGTCCAACCGGATTTCTGGAGTCTGGCATATTTTTCATAATCAAGCGGGAGCGATGGCAGTGGATATTCTGTCCAGAAAACAGCCGGGCTGAAGAGGTGTTTCAACATCGGCAGATGTTTAGGTTCTGCTATTTTTGCCCAGAAAACATAAAATCCTGTTGTGGATTTAACCCGGGCTTTTTTGCGTGTAACGGGCTTTACATCATAGAAAAAACTATCCTCTGCATCCCACATTACTGAAAGAAGTTGAGTGCGTGTTCTTTCCATCATTCTTGTATAAAGCTTTTCAGTGGCCGTGTCGTTCAGTAATCCGGCAAGGCTTGCAGCGGCGCAAAAGTTTTTATATGCATAGGTTGTCTGATCAACGGTTGCCAGGCGATGGTCGGCTGTGCCGTAGTAAATACGATAGAGTTCCTCGGCCGTTTGTGGCCATAGTAAATCGGGATCCGTTACAACAGCGTTTCGGATTTTATTAAGCAACGCCATATCCTCAGCTGACTTTGAACCATCCGGTGCATAGGTTCTGCCGCGCTCATTCCGGAACATTTCAGGTATCGGATCGAAATACGAATATCGGGCAGCCCATTCCTGTCCGGCCGAATTACTCCATGGATATGTTTCGTAAAGCCCGTCTTTATCAATATCAAATAAACGATGGTACGATTGAAGGTTACTGACCATTTGCGGCCATACCTCCTTCAGTGTTTCTCGTCCCTGTTCGGGGTGAACAAGTAAGGTCCCCCTGAATGCATCAACTGCATAATTCTGGTAAGGTACGGATTGGCCGGTACCGTCCTGGTTGCTTTCATCCCCATCAATTCCCCAATCCCAGATATGGTTGGAAAGATAGCCGTCGTTGAGATTCTCCGGAGCAAAAAACTCTTTTGTAGTTGAAAATGCCCAGTCAGGATTTCTCATCCAGCGGAGTTCATCAACCGAAATGCATGATCCCGAATAAGAAACAACACCGTCGTAAGCAACAGTACCTTCACGGGGTGCCGGGTAATAGAAATGGCCTACCTGTGCAAAGATCATTTTTGTATAAAGCGACCACCAGCGGTAATAATAAAGTTTTTCGAAGTAGGGATCGCTGCATTCAAACCGGGGAATTTCCTCGTCAAACCAGCCATTCCAATCCTGCCTGACTGCTTCGGGGATATCTGGCGCTTTCTTCCAGCGGCTGACTGCCTTGTCAGCCAGCTGCAGGTCGGTAGCAATACTTAATAAAAGGGTCAGTTTTTTTTGCTCTCCCGGCTCAACTGAAATTAGATAAACAATATTATATCCGCTGTCGAGCAAATCTACCCGGTCAGGTTTTATAGAGGATCCCAATACATAGTGTACAGGCTGCGGAACTTTATCGCTGTATGGAACAGTTGAATACAAAAAACCAGCAGCGGTATCTTGGATCGAATTCATTTTGCCCGGCAGTATCCCATTAAATGAAGCCTGTAGGGAAATTTGCCGTTCAGTATTATTTTCCCATACCAGCTCCATTCCTGCCACATCATCCCGGGTAATAAAAACTTTACGTGAAACGGGAGAATGAGAAATATTCGCTCCAACAGGAGGCATGCCATCAGCCATTTCAATCCTGTCGGGACACCATGAACGAACGTTCCCTGAAGCCCAATCGAACACAGCTTTTTCTTTCCATTGCTGAACGAACAGAACTTTTGTTCTCCCGGGTTCAATAACCAGGGCAACGTTCCCGCTTCCCATGAAGTTTTTATCGTCACGGCCTCCAAGATATTCACAGATATTTCTAATCTTATCTTCTTGTGCGTAAGCGCTATATATCCCGAAAGGAAAGAGCTGTACTAACAGAAATAATAGAAACAACTTTATGCTTTGATTTTTATACATTCATCGCTTATTCAGTATTTTATGCCTGGTTTTCAGCCTGATTCATTTCGTTTGGTATATTATTAATTTATCAACTCTGCTCAGGTTTCAGTATTCTCGTTGCGCGGCGTTATTTTGTTTGTTTCATAATCTGTCAGTCACCAACCCTTTTACCTGGCATCATCATTCCGTCAAATGTTGAAGTTAAAGACGCTGCTCTACCTTCATTGTTTAAAATGAATGAAATCCTGCTGGCTGTTTCCATCATAAAATAATCTAATTCACTTGCGGGCAGCAACTCGTATTCAGGCATATTGGGTGTTAATACAAATAATTTGTCATTCTCTTTTACTATCTCAATAACATAATTATTTCCAAAATCATATTTACCGGTTAATTTATCAAAAATGTCCGGATTTACTTTTACCGGCACTTCATCTTTTAGTCTGCTTGCTTCAAAAGACACACCATCCTGATATTGAATTAAACGATCAACAATTGAGGAGGTATCAGATACAAATTTAATCTTTGCATTCATAGCCTTGAAATAAAACTCATTTGCAGAAATGGGTGTCAACAGATTTGGGGCCTGACCTGTTATCTGTCCAAATAATTGTTTGTCTTTCATTGTTACCATCATGGCCATGCCATGCCCATAATTATACCTGCCCACATATTTTTTCAAAATGTTTTCGCTGACAACAGAATCCGCTCCTATAGTCTGTTTTTCCATTTTATCCTGAAGTATAAATTCAGATATGGCCTGACCATTTGATATGGGATTAATCCCTTTGGGGGTTGGAAGTGAGTTACACAAAACACATATTGTCAGTTTATTATCCGGTTGACGTTCAAGATAAGAGTAGAAACCTGAGGAAACGCCTGAATGTTGGATAAATTTAAGTCCTCTGTTCGTGCTTAAGAACCAGCCAAACCCATAGTCAATCTTGCCGCCGTTATTTAAAGCCGCCGGTGTGAACGCCGCTTTTAATGTTGCATTCGATAATACTTTTCCATTAAAAACAGCTTCGTTCCATTTATACAAATCCATTGTTGTGGAATAAATACTTCCAACTCCCAATGCCCATGACATTTCCTGAAAGTCAGCTTTCTTAACTGTTTCACCATTCAGGCTGTACCCTTGTGCTTCGTTACTCAATACAATATTGGTTGCATAAATACCGGTATTATTCATACCCAAAGGCTTGAAAAATGTTTCGTTAAGATATTCACCTAAAGTTTTACCTGAAAGTTGTGCAACAAGATACCCTAAAATAAAATAACCGGAATTGTTGTACAGGTAGCGTTCCCCAGGATTGAAATCGTATGGTAACTTTTCAATAATATCAAGCAGGGCTTTAGGAGTAGCAGGTTTGGTCATTTCAAAATTTTGTTGAAAACTATAATCATGGATTCCTGATGTATGCGTAAGAAGTTGATAGATGGTTACTTCGTTACCACGCGGAAAATCGGGGATGTACTTTGATAATTTATCCTCTGTCTTTATCTTGCCTTCTTCCTGAAGTTTGAGAATTGAAGCCGCCGTAAATTGTTTTGAAATAGAGCCTATTTTAAACTTTGTTTCAGGGGTAACCGGAATTTTCTTTTCAATATCGGCATACCCAAATCCTTTCTGGTAAATAATATCTCCGTTTTGGGAAACCAATACCGAAGCTCCCGGCATTGTGTCAACCTGTAAGATTCCAAATATGGTTGAAATATAGTTATCTAAGCCGGGTATTTTACTCTTTTCCTGAGCTTGAAGATGAATACTTACTATAAGGTTAATAAAAATGATAACAGACGAAATAGAACAAATTATTTTATTCATAATTGCCGTTTTATAAATTAACTTTTGTGTTCATTATCAGTTTATTCTGATGGATTTGTGTATTACATATTTTTCAAGTAACGAGTGATAATATTTCATCACACACCTCTTCAGGAGTTTTGTCTTTGACAAAAACCGTGTGTTTTGCAACTTCATAATTTGAGTGATTATAAACTAAATATTCGATCAGTTCTCTGTCGCCTGATTTTATGTCTCGGCGTTTATAGATAAAATTCAATGTTTCTGCATTGTCATTGCCTGGGACCAAAAAAACAACATTTTCATAGGGTTCTAAGGCTTTTTTTATGCGAGTTAAATCAAAACTATACCCGGATATGATATTGCCGCCACCGAAATCAAAGATGCAGTTTTGGTGATCTTCAAGTACTCTTTCTATTGAATACGCATCAAATATTTTTCCATATTGAAAAATCGCCATAATCCCAGCTTTCTCATGTAGTTCCTTCATGTGCATAGGGTCATATCCGATTTCTTTATAATAATCGAATCGAAGATCATCAAGTGAAATGACTGGTTTGTTTATCTTTTTTGAAATTAACCTGGCTGTTGTTGTTTTTCCTACCGCAACAGGACCTAAGAGAATTATTTCTTTCATTTATAGCTTTGATGAATTTATTATATTATTTTATGTAATTCTTTTTCATAATCAAACTGCAAATCCGCATGTAAAGAATATATGGTTTTTTTGATCTTTTCTATTTGACGTTTGTAAATATTATTAAGCCCTATATTTTCTTCCATGGACGGCCTCAATTTTTTAAGCTCGCAGCAAAAACAAAGCAATAATTCTACCTCTGTTTCCTTTTTCTTTGAATATTGGATATATTTCTTAATGGCACGCAATATTTTACGTACACTCTTTTTAATAAAATAGTAATTCTGTTTGTTTACCTGCTTAAATAGTTGTTCAATTTCTTTTTTTACACTTTCTATATAAGCCGGTTCATTGGATGCTTCATACAAGAGGTAAGTCAATAATTCCTTATTTTCCTTTTTAAATTTTGATAAGCGTAAGCAAAGTTCCAACAGTTCACCTTGTGAAAGATTACTTAATTCTAGTTTGAGTTCACGTATCGAGGCTGATTTCACAGATGAATTCTTAACATTGTTTGATTATTTCTTTATTTTTAATTTTTTTAGCAGTAAACACCCCAAAGAGAATTTATAAAAATCTCCATTCAGAATCTCCGGATTATTTTTAATCAATTTTTCATAGTACCAATAATATTTCTCCGTGAAGTTCTCATCTGAAACGGAATTCCAAAATCTCTTTTTATAATCTAATTTTGAAATCTCATAATACGCATAATCATCAGGTTCAATGTCCAGGAGATTTAATTCACCATTTTCCAAATCAGTAAACGTCTTTTTAGTTTTCATTATCATGGCGATATAAGTTCCATCGTATTCAAAATTGACGATAACATCGCCTTTGACATAGTAGGAGCCTGCCCGTCTACCTGGTTTATATTCAAATGGTCCTTTAAATCCATGGGTTGAAACAAGGAACTGGAAATAGGAGTATAGCACAGCGTCATGCATTGTTTCAGATATTGGTTCAAATGCCACCTATGTTCGGCCGCTATCCGCAGCAAAGGCAAAGACTTTGATAAGCACAATTCGCTAGATTTGTTGCTGTTAGCGGTGTGTCGGGTGTAGGTTCTGTTCGAATTAAGTACAAATGTAACTATTATTAATGCTAATAAATTAACTGGGGTATGCACGTGTCTCATGTGATTAAATCACTAATTAACAGATGAATAAATTATTTTCTTATATGGTACTGGTGAATGCACAACAGCTTGTTGAATCAGTCGATAAAAGAGCAGACCC
>Ga0247841_10000809_pt1 | contig 77236 bp, 91 predicted proteins | sample LaCruzMarch2015__2_FD_192410 | JGI IMG/M metagenome (GOLD analysis project Ga0247841, IMG submission 192410) | Freshwater microbial communities from meromictic Lake La Cruz, Castile-La Mancha, Spain - LaCruzMarch2015_18m | ecosystem: Environmental > Aquatic > Freshwater > Lake | place: Spain... | reverse complement strand
CGTCTAAACCTCTTCCTCCAGTACTACAACAACGAGAGACGGCATCGAGGAATCGGGATGGATGGGATGACTCCAATGGAGAAGCTATGGAAGTGCGCGAGTGTAAACTTGACGCTGCAATGCTACAATATTTGACAAATTTTTAATTCATTTCACGTTGGTTTGACATTTTTTTTAATTTTGGTAATCTTAGCCACGATTTGGACAAGTTGTCCAAAGTGAACGTTGATAAAACAATCGGAGAGAAAAGACAATGTTGGAAACCTTGGTAGGGTATTTACCGATCGCTCTCGTTGGGATGGTAGGGATTTTCGTTGCCCTTACTCCGCTTCGCCTGATGGTCAAGTACCGTGTCGTCGTTCCGACGAACGTGGTTCATATCGTGCAGTCGAAAAAGAGCACGATCTCCTATGGTACCGGACAGGAAGGCGGGAACGTGTATTACAAGTGGCCGGCGCATTGGCCGATCATCGGCGTGACCACCATCGAATTTCCGGTCAGTAACTTTGACCTGACCCTGGACAACTACGACGCCTATGACGTCGATCGCGTGCCGTTCCTGGTCCATGTCGTATCGTTCTTCAGGATCAAGGATACCAATAAGGCGGCTAAGCTCATTTCCACCTTCGTGCAGCTGAAAGAACAGCTCATGTATATCACGCAAGGCGCCGTTCGTAAGGTCTTGGCGTCGCATGACATCAACAAGATCATGCTCGACCGCGCGACCTTCGGGTAGGCGTTCACTGATGAGATCTCTTCGGACCTGGAGAACTGGGGCGTTGAGAGCGTGAAAAATATGGAATTGATGGATATCCGTGACGCTCAAGGGCACGCCAACATCGCCAACATCATGGCCAAGAAATCGTCTCATATCGAGATGGAGAGCCGGACCGAGGTCGCCAAGAACCGACAGTTGGCTGAAACGGCTGAGATCGCCAACAAGTAGCTGATCCAAGTCCGCCAGCAAGAGGCTGACCAGTTGGTCGGTCAACGCCAGGCCGAGAAGGACAAGCAGGTCGGTATTGCGAAGCAACAAGCCGAGCAAGAGGTCAAAACCGAAGAGGCCAAGACCGCTGCGAAGCGAATGGAAGTTCAGAACGTCGAGCTCGTGAGGGCTGCTCAAAATGCCAAGGACGCCACTCTCGTCACCGCTGAACAAGGCAAGCAGGTCGCGATCCTTAATGCCGAAGGTACCTTGGAAGCCACCAAGCGCCAGGCCGAAGGTATTACTACCAAGGGTCGGGCTGACGGTGAGGCCCTGAAGGCTTTGCAGTTGGCTCCTGTCCAGGCTCAGATCGAGCTGGCGAAGGAGATCGGCAGTAACGCGGGTTACCAGACCTATCTGGTCGCGCTCAAGGCGATCGAAGCGTATCTCGCTGTCGGTACGGAGCAGGCCAAGGCCCTCTCCGAGGCTGACGTGAAGGTCATCGCGACTGCCGGCAACGCTGTGCAGGGTTTGAACAGCGCTATGCAGCTGTTCACTCCGCAAGGCGGCCTCGCCGTCGGTGGAATGATCGAAGCGCTTTCGAACACGCCGGAAGGCAAGCAGCTTCTGGACGCGATCACTGGTCGGCTTGCCGGCAACGCCGGTACCACTGAGACCGTCTCCGAGTGATCTCGGAAGTTGAACTAGCTCTTTAAAAGGGACCCCCGCCGCATGGATGCGGCGGTTTTTTATTCAGGATAAAAAAATTGAATAATTCTTTGATTTCTGTTACAATCTCGGCATCATGCATGTAGGAGTAGCGGCTGAAAAAATTTTCACGGTCTTTTCGTGGCCGGTCTCGAACACGGTGCTCACTGCATGGATCGCCATTATTTTGTTGTCCGTCCTTGCCTTTATGGCGACGCGGAACATGAAACGCGTTCCTTCCGGACTGCAGAATTTTTTCGAGTGGGTGATCGAATCGCTCTTTGGTATAGCGGAAGAGTTTATGGGGGACAGAAAGAAAACAATAATATTCTTTCCCTTGCTTGCGACTCTTTTCATCTTCATTATCGCCACGAATTGGCTCGGCCTCTTGCCCGGTTTCGGAAGTATCGGATGGCATGAGGGAGAAGAATTCGTTCCGCTCCTCAGGAGCACGAATGCGGACATGAACACGACTCTCATGTTGGCGGTTGTTTCTGTAGTGAGTATACAAATAGGCGGTATAATGGCACTTGGTTTTTTCAAGTACTGGAACAAATTCATCACGTTCAAGAATCCGATGGCTTTTTTTATCGGTTTGATAGAATTGGTCTCTGAGGCCGCAAAGCTGATCTCTTTCTCGTTTCGTCTTTTCGGAGCGGTCTTTGCCGGAGAGGTTTTGTTGACGGTCATCGCTTCGCTCGCTCCCTATCTTTTGCCGCTTCCTTTTTACGGACTGGAAATATTTATCGGGGGGATACAGGCATTGGTGTTCATGCTACTTACGACCGTGTTCATAAAGCTTGCAACGACGGAGGCGGGGCATTAGTATGATGTTACGTTATAAAAGTGATAATTTATTAATTAATGGAATTAAAAGTAAAAAAAATAATATGCCGGAATTAAAATTTTTAGCTGTGGCCATTGCTATCGGCTCTGCCGCAATCGGGTCAGGTATCGGTCTTGGAATGATTGTTTCGAAGTCTGTGGAAGCATCAAGCAGGAATCCCGAAGCGCACGGAAAGATCTTCACTATGATGATGATCGGCGGAATTCTCGCGGAGTCTCTTGCGATCTACGCGATGGTCCTTTCGTTCATGATGCTCGCAAAATAAAAAACACCCATGCCGTCGTTTGCTCGGCGCGCTGATATTTTATGGAAATCCTGAAAAATTTCGGAGTCGAGTGGGAATTTTTCTTGTCCCAGCTCGTAAACTTCGCCATACTTTTTTACCTTCTCAAACGGTTTTTGTATAAACCGATCTTGGAGATGCTTGAAAAGCGACGCGTTGAGATAGAGAATGGAATTGCGGAAGCAAAACGTATTGCGGAGGAGGGGAAGAAATTCGATTCCGAAAGAGATACGATGTTTCGGGAAACCAAGCAGGAAGCGAAAGCGTTGCTTGACCGTGCCGTTTTTGAGAGCGGAAAGATTCGTGATCAGATAATGAAAGAGGCCGATGAAAAAGTGAAGGAAATGATGGAACGCGCCGCGAAACGCGCGGAAGAAGAACGGATGAAGATGATGTCTGAAGTGAAAGATGATATACGCGGTCTCGCCAAAGAAATGGCGGAAACCATTTTGCGCGATCATATCGATCCGTCCCAGGAGAAAAGGTATATAGAAAAGACGGTTAAATAAACTTTATGGATAAAGCCACGCTTTATGCACGAGCATTTACGGCAAGTCTCACGGATCAAAAAATGTCCGTGGTTCTTTCTCGTCTTAAGGATCGGCTTCTTCTAAAAGGCGAAATGCATCTGTTGCTTCGCATACTCAAAATGTCTGTCGATATTCTGGAGCACGAGGATAAGACCGTCGTTACTTCGCGTTATCCTCTCGATGTGGGAGAAAAAAAGAAGATCTTCGCATTGCTTGAAAAGAATTTCGGCGACGTCGATACGGAAGGTATCGAATTCGAGACCAACGAGAAAGTTCTTGGAGGAGCTTCCATCCTGCGAAAAGATTTTTTGTATGATGCGACCGTCAAAAAACAAATTGAAAAAATTAAATAAAACATATGTCCAACGCCAAACAGATAATTGAAGAGCTTAAAGCCGAACTTGCCGGAATAACTTCCGACACGGAGTTTGAGAATATCGGCAAGGTTATCGAGCTCAAAGACGGCATTGCTCGCATCTCCGGTCTTTCCAAGAGTTTCTATTCCGAAATGCTTGAATTTCCGGGTGGAATACAGGGCATCGCGCTTAATCTCGAAGAAGACTCGGTCGGCGCTATTATTCTTGGAGAATACGCGCACATCAAAGAGGGTGATACGGTAAAAACAACCGGCTTGATCGCGAGTGTCCCCGTTGGCGACGGGCTTATTGGCCGTGTCGTCGATCCTCTCGGTACGCCGCTTGACGGACGCCCTGCTCCGAAACTTTCAAAAAGATATCCGATTGAGAAGATTGCCGCCGGCGTTATTGAACGCAAGGGCGTTTCGGTCCCTCTCGAGACCGGTATTCGTGCCATAGACGCGATGATCCCTATTGGTCGCGGACAGCGCGAGCTTATCATTGGTGATCGCCAGACCGGAAAGACCGCCATCGCCATTGATGCGATTATTAATCAGAAAGGAAAGGACTGTATCTGTATTTATGTGGCGATCGGACAAAAAGAGTCCAAGACCGCGAAGATCGTTGCCGAGTTCAGCAAGGCGGGTGCAATGGATCACACCATCGTTGTTTCCGCTTCCGCCGCGATGCGCGCATCATTTCAATACATCGCTCCTTTTGCCGCGACGGCTATGGGAGAATATTTTGTCGACCAGGGTAAGGATGTGCTCATTGTTTATGATGATCTTTCCAAACATGCGTGGGCATATCGCGAAATATCGCTTTTGCTCCGCCGCCCGCCGGGTCGCGAAGCGTATCCCGGAGACGTTTTTTATCTACATTCTCGTTTGCTTGAACGATCTGTTCGGCTCGAGAAAGGGGGTTCTATGACCAGTCTGCCGATCATTGAGACTCAACAAGGCGACGTTTCGGCATATATTCCGACGAACGTCATTTCCATTACCGACGGTCAGATCTATCTCGATACCGACCTCTTTTATTCCGGCATCCGCCCTGCGATCAATGTCGGGCTCTCTGTGTCCCGCGTCGGCGCAACCGCCCAGACAAAATCAATGAAGCAGTTTGCGGGAAAAATTCGTTTGGAGCTCGCACAGTTCCGCGAACTTCAGGCCTTTGCACAGTTCGAAGGCGACTTAGACGAAGGCACTAAAAAGCAGATTGCTCGCGGTCGACGTTTGGTTGAGCTTTTGAAACAGGGTCAATATCAGATGCAATCGCTTCCGCGTCAGGTTGTCGGAATTTTTGCCCTCACTCAAGGTTTTGGTGATGATATCCAGCCAGAAAAGATAAATGTTTTCGAAGAAGGGTTGTTTGGATATGTTGAAAGTAACGGAAAAGACGTGATCGCAGAGATTGCGAAGGGAGATAAACTGTCTGATGAAGTGCAGGAGAAACTCAAAGCATTGATCGTTGAGTATAAGAAAATGAGTTAGACATGGCAAGCTCAAAAGATATAAAACGCAGAATAAAGCTGATCAAGACCACGAGCCAGATAACTCGCGCGATGGAGCTTGTGGCCGCGACAAAGATGCGCAAGGCCGAACAGGACGCGCGCGGTACAGACGCATATTCTCAGCACGGTCGGCATATTTTGCGCGATCTTTTGGCTCATACCGAAGAAAAAGGACTTAAATCGACGTTCCTCCAAACGAACGAGAAAGGAAAAATTCTCGCACTCGTTATCACTCCCGACCGCGGACTCTGCGGGGCGCTTGGCGGAAACGTGGTCCGCGAAGCAAATCATATTTTGTCTCAATTTTCAAAAGAAGATGTTGATATTATGACCATAGGCAGGCGCGGACAGGATGTGCTTCGCCGCAAAGGATACAACATTATTGCGACCGCAACGCACCTTGATTGGAAACCGAAGGTCTTTGATGTTCGCCCGTTCGCAAAGATCGCTCTCGACGGTTACGCTTCACAAAAATATCGCCGCGTGTATCTTATTTTTACAGACTATCTTTCCAGTTCTGTCCAGAGACCCATCGTCCGTTGGTTGTTTCCGTTCTCGGCGGAAGAATCCGAGGGATTATCAAAACGGGCTCGAAGTAAAAGGATTGGAGAACAGCCCGCCTCTGCCACAGGCTCCGGCGTGGCACGGTGGAAATATCTTTATGAGCCGTCTCCGAAAATAATTTTGCCGATCATTATCAGGAACTTGGTGGAGATGGAAATATATCAAGCGCTCTTGGACTCCAACGCCTCCGAACATTCATCTCGCATGATCGCGATGCACTCGGCAACCGAGAATGCGAAAGACCTGATCGGCGACCTCTCGCTCGCGTATAATCAAAAAAGACAGGAAGGAATTACGAGAGAGTTGGCCGAAATAAGCGCAAGTAACACATAAATCTTAAACCATAAATCAACTATCATGCCAGGAAAAATAATTCAAATCGTCGGGAGCGTCATCGATGCCGAATTTCCGGCAGGGCAATTGCCGTCGCTTCAAAATGCGCTTACTTCCGAAATACAAGGAAAGAAGATCGTTTTTGAAACGGCGCAGCATTTGGGTGGCGGACGCATTCGCGCGATCGCTCTCGGATCTACCGACGGTCTCGCCCGCGGAACCGAGATCATCGATACTGGCGAGTTTATTTGTGTTCCTGTCGGCAAAGAAGTGCTCGGCCGAATGTTCAATGTGCTTGGCGAGCCCATCGACGGAATTAAAGATCCCGTTAAAACTAAAGATAAATGGCCGATACATCGCCCGGCTCCGAAATTCAGCGAACAGAGGACCGATACCGAGATTTTTGAAACGGGGCTCAAGGTTATCGATCTCATCTGCCCGTTTTCAAAAGGAGGAAAGATCGGGCTTTTTGGCGGCGCGGGTGTGGGTAAGACGGTGCTCATTATGGAACTCATTCATAATATCGCCAAAGAGCATAACGGTTACTCGGTATTCGCCGGAGTCGGAGAAAGAACCCGTGAAGGAAATGATCTCTATCATGAAATGAAAGGTTCGGGGGTTTTGGAGAAGACCGCGCTCGTCTTCGGACAAATGAATGAAATGCCCGGCGTTCGCGCGCGTATCGCCCTCTCGGCTCTCACAATGGCCGAATATTTCCGCGACGAATCAAAACAGGATGTTCTCCTCTTTGTCGATAACATCTTTCGCTATACTCAGGCGGGTTCCGAGGTCTCGACTTTGCTCGGTCGCATGCCGTCAGCTGTGGGTTATCAGCCGACCCTCGCATCGGACCTCGGCGAGCTCGAAGAGCGCATCACTTCAACCGGAAAAGGTTCCATTACTTCCGTTCAAGCCGTGTATGTTCCGGCGGACGACCTGACCGACCCCGCGCCGGCAACAACCTTCGCACACCTTGATTCGACAATCGTTCTCTCCCGTGCTCTTTCCGAACTCGGCATCTACCCTGCCGTTGACCCTCTCGAATCGTTCTCGTCGGTTCTCGATCCGCGCATCGTCGGAAAAGAACACTACGAGGTTGCCCGCGGTGTGCAAAAAACGCTTCATCGCTATAAAGAATTACAGGATATTATCGCCATCTTGGGAATGGATGAACTTTCCGACGAAGATAAGCTCGCCGTCTCCCGCGCTCGTAAGATCCAGAAATTCCTCTCGCAGTCGTTCTCTGTCGCCGAGGTGTTCACGGGGCGCCCGGGGAATTATGTGCCGCTCAAAGAGACGATACGGGGCTTTAAGGAGATATTGGAAGGGAAGCATGATGATAAGTCCGAGGGTTCCTTCTATATGGTGGGCGGTATCGACGAAGTAAAGGGGTAACGAGCCGTCTTTTTCGCGATCTTCGCTTTCTTTTTCCGCTTCGGCCTCGGGGCAGGGCACTTGCCCAGCACCACAAGAGTACTTCCAATTTTTATCTCCCTCCGGTCGTAAAAATTTAGGTCGCCCACTTCGGCACTCAGCGAAAAATCCCGGCTCGGTTGAAGGTTCGCTAGAGTAAAATCTAAATTGAAACAATTATGAAAAAATATGAATATCTAATGCTTTGGGCGATTGTTTGTCTCTGTGTTTTGATCCGACCTCTTTCTGTTCAGGAAACAAATCAACTTATTGCCATAGGAATTTCTTATTTTTTAATAAAAGATTTTTTTAAAGTGTTATAGCGGTAAGGTCGGTTTATTAAAAAAATGACAAAAAAAGAAAAAGAACTTTTGAAAAAACTTGCAGATTGCCATGATGGAACACTTACACAGAGAGAGTTTTTTGATCGGGGTAATCAAAAAATCGCTCGAAGGTTGGTTTCGGTCGGGCTTGTTGCTGAAGTTTCTTACAAAAATGTCTCTTCTTACCAATTAACAGAAAAGGGGTGGTTGATGCTCGGTCCAATATATAAAAGGTTTTGGTACTTTTTTACCAATGATTTTGCGAAGATTTTGAGCATCGTAGCAACGATTTTGAGTATTACAGCAACCATTCTTAGCATCTGCGCCTTTTCTCGATGAGAGTTATATGTCTCTTGAATTCAATTATGCTTTTATAGACGGACAGAATTTACATCTTGGTACAAAACAAGAGGGTTGGTCTGTTAGTCTTAAAAAATTTCGAGTGTACTTGGAAAAGAAATATCAGGTTTCGACCGCTTATTACTTTCTCGGTTTTTTGGATGAAACGAATCAGGATCTTTACGAAGAAATACAGAATGCCGGTTTTACTCTCATGTTTCGTGAACATAATTCTCAGATGTTGGGAAAGAAAAAGGGGAACGTCGACGTTGATATCGTTTTTCAGATTATGAAAAAACTGTATCGCGAAGAAAAGTTTGATAAGATTATTCTGGTTTCTGGTGACGGGGACTATAAAATGCTAGTTGATTTTTTGATCGCCGAAAAACGGTTCAAGAAAATATTGTTCCCGAATATGAAATTTGCGTCATCCCTTTATAAAAAGATCGGTTCTGAATTTTGTGATTATTTAGGAAACCAAGGGCTTCGGGCAAAAATTTCAGTACAAAATAAAAAGGGCTCCTTAGGTAGTTAGCCGTTCGGATCCCCTTTTGTGTGGATGGCTATATTATAGCAAAAACGGGTTGCAAGTCAAGTGAAAAGTTTGTAAGGTTAGAGTATGTCGTTTCGTTATTCTTGAATCATAAATCTTTCCGCCCGCAGGCGGATCCTCCCGCGGGAGGAAAATCATAACCATGAACACTTTCCCCCTCGAAATAATCACGCAGGAAAAAGCGCTCCTCAAGGAGAACGTTGAGTCTTTGTATGTCACGACGATTGACGGCGATATTACGGTGCTTGCGCACCATATGCCGTACGTAAGCGTGCTCAAGCCGTCGGAGATTATTATTAAGAGGAATGGGGAAGAGGTTCCTTTTGTCTGCACGGGTGGAATTCTGGAAGTAACTCCGGAAAAGACAGTCATTCTTGCAGATTCGGCGATCCGCTCTGAAGAGATTGATGAAGCGGAAGAGCTCAAGGCGAAAGAAAAGGCGGAGAAACTGATGTCGGAAAATCTCGAAGAACGCGAGCGCGCGGCAACTACGGCGGCACTTGAGAAAGCGCTCCTCCATCTGCATATCGCGGAAAAACGGAAACGTCGACACAATCGTCCGTAATTAAACAAAATAGATGTAAAAACGTGGTACGCAAAAGCGTGCCACGTTGTGTCTTACCACGGGAAACGGTCAGTTGGGTGTCGCATTGCTATGGCGAGAATCAGCATACAGAGCATCACGACAAGCGCCGCCACTGTCCACGGGTCGTTAACTGATAATGAAATGAGCCATTGCATAGGTATTCTCCTTTGGTGGTTTTTTCAGATTGATAATCCCGTATTTTTGCTTTTTTGTAAAGGATTTGACATCTCTCTATGGGTCTGATATAACACAATCTGTAGGTAGCCACAACGCAGTAGGAGAAAAGAAATGAGACCCCGCAAAGGTTTCAAAGAGAACGACCATGTCGAAAAGGCCGGTCAAAACCGGAAAGCTCTCAAACCCGCCGAGTTGCGGGAGGGGCACGGAAAAAAGATGCGGCCGGTCGGTCGCCGAGAAGATGAAGATGATGGCCGAAATGAGAGTGGCCGTCTGCGTGGGATGAAAGGGAATCCCCGCGAGGTCCTTACGGAAGAGGTCGAGAGAGAGGAAGGTCGGGACGAGTGATTCTGCTTTTGCGGCGGCCATGTGGTCGCCGCTTTTTAATATCTGCCTCCTGTGCTAAAATAAGCGGATGTTTGATGTTGTTTCTTTGGTTAAAACCTTCGGTTATTTCGGGATCTTTGGCATCGTCTTTGCCGAATCCGGGCTTATGGTTGGTTTTTTCTTTCCCGGTGACAGTCTTTTGTTCACTGCGGGTGTTTTGGCGTCGGCGAATTTTCTCAATATCTGGATACTTACGCCACTTATTTTCCTTGCCGCCGTTCTTGGTGACAATATCGGATATTTCCTTGGGAGGGAAGCGGGTGAGAAACTTTTTGAAAGAGAGAGCTCCTTCTTTTTTCGTCGTTCGCATGCGGTAAAGGCCAAGGAATTTTTTTCCGAACACGGTTCGAGCGCTGTGGTCCTGGCTCGTTTTGTTCCCGTTATGAGAACTTTTGTGCCTGTTATCGCCGGTATCGGTAGGATGGAATATAAAAAATTCTTCTTTTTTGACCTTATTGGCGGCCTCCTTTGGGGGGTCGGTCTTACTCTCATCGGTTTTTTCCTCGGGAATATAATCCCGGACGTTGATCGATATTTGTTGCCGATTGTTGGGGTTATCGTTACCGTCTCTTTATTACCGGTAATTAAGGTGTGGTATTCGGCATGGAAACAAACGAAGCGGTAAAAATATTAGAGAATGGAGGCATTGGCGTTCTGCCAACCGATACCCTTTATGGTCTTGTGGGCCGGGCTTCGTCTCGCGAGGCTGTGGAACGAATATATCGAGTCCGCAAACGAAGCCCTGACAAACCGCAGATTGTGCTCATTTCGTCGGTGAACGATCTTAAACTTTTTGGGATCGATCCGAAGAGTAAAGAAGCAGCTCTGGCGGGGAACTATTGGCCGGGAAAGGTAAGCGTTATCTTACCGTGCGATAACCCGGAATTGGAGTACCTTCATCGCGGCACCAAGTCGATCGCTTTTCGCGTGCCCGATATGCCGGAGCTTGTCGAATTGCTTAAAAAAACAGGTCCGCTTGTTGCGCCGTCCGCAAATCACGAGGGTGAACTTCCTTCCCTCACGATCGATGAAGCGAAAAAATATTTCGGTAACGATGTTGATTTCTATCGCGATGACGGTTTGATCGAATCCGAGCCGTCCACTATTTTAAAGATAGAAGGGAATAAAACGATCATTGTCCGCGAAGGTGCGGTGAAGGTTAACCTTTTTTAATTTGTGGCGCGGATTTCTACTTTGTTTTCTATGTTTATTCCTCTCCATTCTTTTTTTTCAGCGTCCCATTTATAGCGTACGGGATAGTCCGTTCCCGCGCACGCCGGTTCCTCTGAGATGAATTTTGTCGGGACAAAACGGCAATCGGCGCCGTTCGCCCTGCAAAACTCTTCCATTGTTTCCATGGCCTCATCGATTTTTTCGTTTTTTTCAAGATTCAACGCCGCTTGATATCCGCGGTTGCGAGTAACAGAAATATGTTCGTTAAAGGTTCTTATTATTCGATTGAAGATTTCTACTGGTAGATTTGTCCTTTTTTCCTTTAAAAAATTATCATTCCTTTCTTTTTCTCCGTTCGTCGGGTTTTCGTTTTTATTGCGGTTCAGCCGGGACATTAATACTTCGCGAATTATATCTTCGGCCGAAAGAGAAATACCATCGTCTCGGTACTTAAATCCGATTCGGATCAAGGATTCAACAGAGGAAACCAAGGTTTGGTTTTGGGAGATGAATTTTTCCATCTCTTTGTGGCTTGTCTGTTCGGAGTATTTTTCATTCTCGTCGTCGTTCATCGGTCGCCAGTACCATATTGCTTCATTCGATATTGCCGCGAAACGGAGCTCTCCGCTAAGGCGATACTCCGGTGCTTCTGATTTTCTAGCCAACGAATAACTGAGATCATCTCGGTGTTCGTCCGGTAAAATCGATGGCGCCATATACGGGTTGAAGGGGTATCCTTTTGGGTCATCCGGCGTGTTCGGGTGTGTGTGAAGAAAACAGATTACGGGTTTTATGTTGGGTAGCTTTTCTCTTTCAAAAATCACGGAAATGTTTTCCATCTCTTGGTCTGTCGTTCGTGCGCTTGTTTTTTTGGCGGCTGTATCCGGGGAAGAAATCCATTTTGTTGTGCTGTCGTTGAGGACCATGTATGCCAACATTTCGACACCTTTCACGTCTTGTTGAGAGAGCATTTTTTGAACGCCCTCAATCCAAGGTGTTTTTGATGGTATGTCGGCGGCTTCGGCGTTAGGAAAAAACTGCGGGGCAAGCGTAAGCATTGCCGCGAATATTCTTCTTCTCAGATCCGCCTCAAGGTTGATTTTTTGCGCTTCGTTTGGTTTGGGAAAGGATTCTTTCATGATAAGAAAATCATATCATTTTTTGGGCTTTGGGGTAATTTGTTTAAAAACAAGGGGCTCAGGGCTTGGGGGTTGCATTTTTTTGTTTTTTTGGTAGGATACAAACCAATGACTTCAATTATCATAAACACAGATGTACAGTACGATGTGGACGAAAGCGTATTCGCCGATATGTTTTCGGCGGGCGTTCACTTCGGGTACTCGCGTTCCAGCCGGCATCCTTCGATGAAACCGGTCATTTATGGAACCAAAAATCGCGTAGAAATAATCAACCTCGAGAGAACATACGAATATCTCAAGGAAGCAAAGGACGTTATGCACGGACTTGGTTTGGGCGGCAAGACGGTTCTCTTCGTGGGGACCAAAAGCGAAGCCCGCGAAGCCGTCAGAAGTGCGGCTGATTCTCTCGCTATGCCGTATATTACGGAACGCTGGGTCGGCGGTATCTTCACGAACTTCGAGGAGATCAAAAAACGTATCGCCAGAATGAAAGACTTGGCTGACAGAAAAGCCAAAGGAGAGCTCGACAAATATACCAAAAAAGAGCGTCTCATCATGCAGTGGGAAGAAGACCGTTTGATCAAACTGTTCGGAGGGCTCGCCGAGATGGCTGTACGTCCGGCTGCTATCGTCGTTGTCGATACCAAAAAAGAACACATCGCCGTTTCTGAAGCGAAGAAGATGGGCGTTCCCGTTATAGCCCTTGTAAATACCGATTGCGATCTCAAGGACGCCGAATATCCGATTCCTGGAAATGATGCTTCAATGGCAAGCATCAAGTATATTCTCACCCAACTGGTGAATGCCTACAAAACAAAATAGGACTAAAATTCGAAACGCGGATACTGAAATACGGGGCAATACCTAAATTCGAAGCGCGAAATTCCAAACACGAAGAGCGGGTTTTGAGATTTTGATTTCGGAATTTGGATTTGTTTCGGGTTTCGAAATTCGAGTTTCGAGTTTTTTGTTTTCTTCATTACTTAAGTAATTTAAAAAAATTTATGGTTACAGTGGATCAAATAAAAGAGTTGCGCGATGTAACCGGCGTTCCGGTTGTTCAGTGTAAAAAGGCTTTGGAGGAAGCCGGGGGTGATATGAATAAGGCTATCTTGCTTCTCCGGAAGACCAGTGGAGATGTCGCCGCCAAAAAAGCCGAGAGAACGCTCGGTGCGGGAACGGTCGCTTCGTACGTTCATGCGAATCACAGTGTTGGCGCCATGGTCGTCCTTTCCTGTGAAACAGACTTTGTCTCAAAGCATGAAGATTTTCGCAAGCTTGCTTATGATATCGCCATGCATGTCGCCGCAACCAATCCTCAGTATCTGAAACGCGAGGATATGCCCAAGGATGAGCTTGAGATGGTCACAGAAACACTGAAAGAGGAAGTGCCGAAAGATAAACCGGAAGCGATTCGAACAAAGATCCTTGAAGGGAAGATCAATGACTACATGAAGACCAAGGTCCTTTTGGAACAACCCTTTATTAAAGATGAGACCATTACTATTGAAGGTTTGGCGAAGGGGGCTGTACAGAAGTTTGGCGAAAGGACTGAGATTATGAAATTCGTCCGTTTTTCCGTTGCCCGTTAATCTGAGCGTGATACAATAAAAGGCAGGGGCATCTTCTTTAAAGCCCTTTCTTGTATGCCATTTCTTATCTCAATATTTTTAGCATCCTTTTTTGCGTCGGCGGGAATGCTCTTTTTCCGCAGTTGGCAAATGCGGAAGGGTAAAGTTCCGATGCCTTTTCCGAGTAGTGTGGATGTTAAATATCGTTTGCTTCGCAACTGTGCGATTTGGGAGAAAAAGATATGGGACGAAAGCCGTCATTGGAGTATACGACTGAGCACTCAGGCTCTTCGCGGCGCGGTTTTTGCCATAGATCGTATACGGATAGAGATGCGTAAACTTATCGCCAAAATGGAGGAAGGTCTTATGAAAAAATATACCAAAGACCCCCAGGGCGCGCCGTCATTCTTTCTAAAAGAGATTGGAGAACATAAGAAAAAAATGCGTTTAGGGTTCGGATATCGGAAAAAAGAGAAAATGCACGAAAGTGAGGGAATAGACAAACCTTAAAAAAAGAGATAGATTATACCAAAGTCGAAAGTCGAAACTGACTTTTAACTTTTCCTCCCGCAGGAGGATCCGCCCGCGGGCGGAATAGACTTTAAGGACTTTTGACTTTATGGACTCGTGTACGCCGCCTTAGCTCAGCTGGTAGAGCAACGGTTTTGTAAACCGTAGGTCCTCGGTTCGAATCCGAGAGGCGGCTCCAAATTAAACTCGAAATTCGAAACAAATTTGAATTCTTAAAAACCCGCATAGGCGGGTTTTTGTGAGTAGTGAAAGTAATTTTTACAAAAGGAAAAGTGGAAAAAAATTTGGGATTATCTGTTAAAATGAAACTGAACGACTTAATATTTTTTCTAAAAATTTTTTTAAAATGTACAATCAAGAACTTTTTGGTTATATAACCCAACAACTACAACAGGGGGTTTCTCGTGAGCAAGTAAAAAATGTTCTTGTCTCGACGGGCTGGCAAGCTTCTGATGTTGATCAATGTCTGGCAGCTGTCGAAAGTGGTGTATTAATGGCCGCTCCTGTTCCTGGAGGGGGCGCCGCGATTGAAAATCCCGCTGTTGTTTACTCTGGTTTCTGGCTTCGCGTTTCCGCCTCAATCATTGACGGCTTTATTTTTAACCTAATAACCGGGGCTTTTGGTTTTTTGTTGTTTTGGTTTTTTACAAAAAATAACCCGTCTTTTTCTGTTGTGATAGGGACCGTGACGGGAATTTTTACATTTGTGACATGGATCGTATATTTTCCTTTTATGGAATCGAGGGGAGGGGCTACGTTTGGAAAAAAGAACGTCGGTATCAAAGTCACAAGAGTAAATGGTGAACCGGTACGGCTTTTGCGGTCTCTCGGGCGAAATTTAGCAAAAATAATCTCGGTAATGATATTAATGATTGGGTTTGTTATGGCCGCTTTTACTAAAAAGAAACAATGCCTCCATGATATTCTCGCCGGGTGTGTGGTTGTGAGAGCGAAGGAAATAAACCTTTGGAGGATCTGGATGGAGATTGTTCTTATCGTTGTGCTCTATGTAGGTATTCTGATTTTTATGGTTATTAAGTTCTTTTTTCTCTTATCGATTTTGTTTTCGGGGATAAACAATAATGCCGAGATAAAAACCTTTGGTTCTACTACTCTTAATAACGATAATGGTTCTTTTACTTCTGAAATGTCTGTTGTTCCCGTAAAAATCGAATTTGTCTCTGTAAGTAAGGAGGAATATGATACCCATTTTTCAAAACCGATATCGGGAATGGAAGATGAATCCGACTACAAGAGCGCTCATATTTTTGCCGGTCCCGCTTTGATTGCTTTTGATGATTTTTGGGGACTCAATATTGATCTGCAGACCATTCCGAATATGGAAGACGGCAGAGACTACTCGTGGGTTGTCCTGGAGAGTGTTTCTTCGCGGGAAGGAAAAGAAATCTTGGATAAAGAAAATTCTTTTGAAAAAGACGTTTTTTTCCAGAAACTGAGTTTTTCCAAGGAAGACAAACCTTTTGAGTATCTTTCCGCCCATAGAACAATCCATCTTATTAAGGGGGCCGAGCCTTCTCATATAAAAACGATCAAAGGCACACTCTTTTTCAAGATCCCTATCGGGAAAAAAGATTCAACTGTTTTTTATGAAAAGTCATATCCTTTTGAACTGGATATCTAGTATCCAGTTTATAGTTAGCGTGTCTGACCCAACACAAAGAAGAAACCCGCGTAAGTCGTTTTTGTAGGAAAAAATAAAAAATAGCTATTTCAAAATCCTGAAATAGCTGTTGTTGTCCGCAATCCTTACAGTAAAGTGATGTTGTAAATTACAATGGTGATACTCTGAAGTATCGCCAGGACGCTCATTGTAAGTCCAACCGCGGCAAGCACCTCCATGCTTCGAAATGTCGCTTTCTCCTCCCAGTTCATTTTCTCTTCCATGGATGTCAGTATTTTTTTCTGGTCCAGTATCCATTTACCGAATTTTATTTTTGCGCTTTTCATTCTTCTCTCCTCTTTGCTTAAGAAACACGATGCTTTTGATAGCTAAGCATATTGAAAAAATAGTCAAATATACGCTCCTTAGAATTCTCTCGTAAATTCACTAAAATTCTTCTACTGACCTTTCTACGTTGGTTTAATATGTAAAAATTCGAATATTTCAGCCGATCGCGCAGCCGTGGAGCCTAAAATATCGTGAGCCGTACTCGCAGTACGGTGAAACGATATTTTTGGTGAACGGCAAGCGATCGGCGAAATATGCAGATTTTTCGTTAAGGTAATGTGGAAAGGTCAGTAGGGTCTGTTCAAATTGGCGGATTTTTGTGTGTGGTAAATTGCATTTAAAAAAACGGCCATTCCTTTCGGAATAGCCGTTGTACTGTCACTTGAGCCTTACACCGCAATCCGTGCAGTATCTTTGCCCGCGGAGCCCGTACTGCCCGCAAACAGGGCAGGCTGGGGGTTTCTGCGGAAGAACATTCGTCCCTTGTGCTTCGCACAGGTCCCCACAGTTCGGGCAGTGTTTGCCCGCACTTTCTGGTAGGGGCATGTAGTGGCCACAATGGCACTTATTGGTGTAGTCCACCAACTGCCCGGAAGAGTTGTAACCTTTCATCTTTGCCTCCTTATCTATGAACGGCACTGCGGAGTTGTTCTTCGAGGTCACCACCAAGGCGGTCAGCGAGCGTGCCTGTCACAGCGGGTCCGGACCTGCGATTAAGAATCGCATCCAGACGCGTACCTTCTTGCCTGTCGAGGCAATCAAGCGGCCCGGCGTGTGCGACTCGATAGACTTTGCCGTCAATTGCGTAGATTGCGTTTGCCGTCAGTTTCGGTACAAAACGATATGTCGTATCGAGTTGTGCCGGAAAGGCGTCACTCGGGAAGACAATAACCGGATACCCGTCCGCAACGATCGAAAGGACGAAATGTGGCAGAGAACAGTTGAGTGTGTAACCGAATTTTCCGGTTGTGGGACCAATGTGATTCTTTCTCACGATCTTCTTCTCACTTTGTTTGGAAAATCACCATTTTTATTATTAACATGTTTTATATGTAAAGTCAAGATAAAAATTGACATTATCCCAACATTGATATACTCTTCTTTCCAGATCGGTTATAAACACCGGTTCGGCGAGGTGCTCTGAGCGAGCGCCTCAAATTGCGGGCTGAGCGCCCGCAGACGACAATTCCGACTGAGCGTCGGAAGGGGTGTGAGATGACGCAGGTAGCAAGGTTCGAGGTTATTATCGGAAAGTTTCCTTTTGTGAAAAAATTCCTTCCGCAAGGTTTACCAACAGGGTCTTCAATTCGGCTCTTGCCGTATTCTCCGGAAGTATTTTTTTCCCGAGTCTCTCAACAAGGGGCAGGATCTTCTTCCTCTCGCCATCACCTCTTCGACGGGAGTGGAATCGAAATAGTGCGTGATGCGCACAATGTTCAAGAAATTCGGGTCGAGGAGCTGATCCTTTCCGAAAAAAAACAGGGGCGCAGTACCGCATACATTTTGTCTGTTGAAGTGGATGGCAGTTCTCTTACGCTCTATGTTCCGCCCTCGGGGTGTGACGATATCTCGGAGTACATGACCCCTTTGCTCGCAAAGGAACGCGAGGCGGCAAGGGCGCATCTGGAGCAGCAGGTCGCAAATTTGTATGTGACACCGCCCATGGTGACTGAACGCGGCTATATTCCTGGCCGGAATGACCTTCCTCTCCCAGTGCCGTTTGCTCCTGCTCGCCCAACAGGCGAAACACGCCTCGAGTGTGTGATCCCCAAATGATCCCTTGAAGGAGACGCATTTGGCTCGTCCAAAGCGTTAAGTCTCTTTCCGCGTACCCCCCCCCAAAAAAAAGGGGGGGGTACGCGGTTTTTTCTTTTCGTTTATACACACTCGTAAAAAAATCCCTTGTGTTATAATGAAATTAAAGGGAATACCTAAAATTCCTTTTTCACTGATACCTTGCCGACATTTGCGTCCAAAAAACCACAACTTGAAATAATTTTCGATATTGGAAGCGCAAGCGTTGGCGTCGCGGTTTTTTTGTTGTCTGCTGGAAAAAAGTCGATCCTTACATTCTCTTATCGCGAAGAACTTCCCTTGTACGAAGACACGAATTTTGATCGCCTTGGAGCAGCCATCCTTCAGGCGGTCGGGAACGCAGCTCAAAAAACAATTGAAACAGGGATTCAAGCGCACACGATAGCGGAAGTAAAATGTTTTTTATCTTCGCCCTGGTATCTGTCCAAAACCAAGATCTCAAAGGAGAATTTTGAAACTCCGAAAGAGTTCACCGAAGCGGTTATGAAGGAGATATATAAAAGAGAAACAGATAAAGTTGTAAATGATCCGGAGTTACTTTCATCGGGGGATACGGAAATGCTCGAAGCTGAGAACATTCTCACCAAGCTTAACGGTTATGAATCAAGCGATCCTTTTGGTAAAAAGGCTAATACCATTGAAGTTGCCCTGTTCGTTTCTTTGTCATCTAAAAGTGTTCTTGGTTCTATTCGCAGTGCCATCAAGGGGTATTTTACATCGAGTACAGTGAAATTCCACTCCTTTTCCTTTGCCTCTTTTGTTGTCGTGCGCGATATTTTTCATGAGAAGAATTTTCTTTTATTAGATATATCCGGAGAAAGTACGGATGTTATCATTGTACGCGACAACCTGTTGGAGAAAGCTGTACCATTGCCAATGGGGAGGAATTTCTTTCTGCGTGGGTTGGCAAAAAATCTAGGGATAACGCTTGCAGAAGCGAGCTCAAAGTTTCGGCTTGCCGAAAGTGAAATGTTGAATGCGGAAGCCCATAAAGAAGTGCTGAAGGCATCGTCTGAAATGGGAGAGACCTGGAGAATGGGTTTGCAAAATATCTTTTCAGAACTATCGAAAGAAAGCAAATTTTTGCCGCATAATGTTTTTGTTATGGCCGATGATGAAGTGGCTCGGTGGTTCATCGAGAACATTCAAGATGAGGGGGTATCACAGTTCACTCTTTCGGATGGCGTTTTTATCGTTCGACACCTTGATGCACAGTTCTTATCAGCTTTTTGCGATTCGGCTAAGGGGGTTCCGCGCGATCCTTTTCTTATGCTTGAAGGGGTCTGCCGCGGTTGACAGAGGCCATAAAAACGAACTTTGTTCTTAAGCTTTAAATTTAACTTTTATCAAAATGCCCAAGAAAATAATGCAAGACGTCGTTGTGAAAAAGAGCCACAAGGGGGAGCCGGGACCTGAGGCCGCGCATCATCAGATCGCTCATGAGGCGCACACGCCGAAGCGTTATGTGGAAGAATTTGCTCCGACCCCGAAGGCTGCTCGTGCGGAGAAAAAACAGGAAACATTGATCGATCGGTCCCCGATATTTGAAAAAATGCGGCAGCGGCACGAAGAACGCGGCAGTTTTTCCGATGAATATGAAAGTATTTCCAGTTTGGGTATAAAACGCTACACCAAACACATCATTGCTGCGGCTTGTGTCCTTTTTATTGGTGCGATCTTTGCGTATGATATCATCGCTTATTCCGCAACCGTAAAGGTAACGCTCAAACATTCGGAGGTTGCCATGAGCAATCAAGAATTTACCGCGGAAGGCTCAAATACTGCCGCGGATGCTATTCCTTTTCAGGTAATGACCCTTTCAGACGAACAATATGTAGGATTGGCGCCGACCGGAGAAAAAGAAGTGAAAGCAAAAGCTTCTGGGACGATCACTATCTCTAATGCATATAGCGCGCAGGGTCAGACCCTTATAAAGAATACGCGTTTCCTGACTCCTGATGGAAAGATCTATCGCATCGATAAACAGATTGTTGTGCCCGGAATGTCTGGGCAAACACCGGGAACGCTGGATGTCACTGTGTATGCAGATGCCCCCGGTTCTTCGTATAATGTTCAATCGAGTACTTTCACTGTGCCCGGTTTCAAAGGTACGCCAAGATATGCGAAGTTCACCGCGAAAACAAAAACACCGATAGCCGGAGGGTCGGAAGGGATCCAAAAAGTTGTTTCTGAGAACGACATAAAACAGACGCGCGCAAACCTGACGGAATTGCTTAGGAAGAAATTATTGGCCGAGGCCGAGGCTGAACATCCGAGAGGTACGGTTCTCTTTGCGGATGCGGTATTCTACACTTTTACAGACTCCACAGAGAACAGTAATGTTTCAGGGCAGGATGTGGTCAAGTTCACTCTCAAGGGGACACTGCGGGCTGTACTTTTTGATTCGTCGGCATTGGGTCGCAAGATTGTTTCCATGGCATCTGCTACGAGCGTCGGACCGGGAGATCAGATCGAAGTACAGAACGTAAAGGAACTGAAATTCGCGTGGGTGAACCCTGGCAGTTCTGTGCCTGAGGTTGACGGAACAGTTAAGTTTCTTTTGACCGGAAATGCTCATGCTGTATGGGTGCTTGAGACGGAAGAGCTTCGCACAGGGTTGCTCGGGGTCAAAACCTCGGAATATCAAGGGGCTGTGACGCAGTTCACCGGGATCAAAAAGGCATCCGTTCAGATCCGACCTTTCTGGAAGACTGCCTTTCCCGAAAACCGTGATAAAATCTACATAGAAACGTCGGTCGACGAAAAAATCAACTAAATAGCCCTAAGATGCTTGACTATTCCTTATGGAATATGCTAGCATATGGAGCACTTACGCAATAATGAATTCAACAGAAAAAGCAGATGGCGTATATGGTACTGTAACAGAGGCATTGCCCAATACTTTGTTCCGGGTGGAACTTGATTCTACCAAAGAAGAGAAGCTGGCATATTTGTCCGGAAAGATGCGAATGCATCGGATAAAAGTGTTGGTTGGAGACAGAGTATTCGTCACATTGGACCCGTACGGAGGAAAAGGACGGATCACAAAGAGGCTGTAAAAAGCCGGTGCATGTTTTTGTCTTCCGGTCATCCGGAAGCTGTTAACTTTTTAGTGCGTTTTAATTTTATATTGTATTAATAACAAAAATTTATGCGAGTAAGAGCTGCCGTAAAGAAAATATGCCCGAAGTGTAAGACCGTCAAACGTGAGGGACGGGTGTATGTGATTTGCAGTAATAATAGTCGTCATAAACAAAGACAAGGATAAACTAAACTTATGCGCATCTTAGGTATCACCATTCCGGATAATAAGCGTCTCGAGATAGGCCTGACCTCCCTCTATGGGATCGGGCGAGCTACTGCTAAAAAGATCTTGACCGAAACGAAAGTCGATTTCGGCGCACGTCCAGCAGATCTCACCCCTGAACAAGAAGCGGAGATCCGCAAGGAGATCGAATCGCGAAAGGTCGAAGGAGACCTGAAGCGTCTCGTTGCAGGCAATATCAAGCGGCTCAAAGATATTAAAACGTATCGCGGTATGAGACATTCCAGAAGATTGCCCGTTCGCGGACAAAGAACCAAAACCAATTCCCGCACTGTTCGCGGAAATGTGAGAAAGACCATGGGTTCCGGTAGAAGAAAAGTTGAAAAGACATAAAATCACTGATTATTAAAATATTATGGGAAAGAAACGTATCGTCAAAAAAACAGGAGAAGGAGCGGGAAGCAAGCCGCGTTCTTTAAGCCGTGTTCCGAGAAAGAAAGTTCTCTCCGGAAAATTGTATGTTGAATCAACCTACAACAACACGAAGGCGCAGGTTACCGATATGGCGGGAAATGCTCTTATCTGGTCTTCTTCGGGAATGCTCGGATTCAGAGGCGCTAAAAAAGGAACACCGTTCGCAGCTGCCAAGGTTGGTGAACTTCTCGGTGAGAAAGCAGCAACAATGGGAATGAAAGAAGCCGGTGCTGTTATCAAGGGTGTCGGATCCGGTCGTGAAGCTGTGGTACGCGGATTTATGTCAAAAGGTATCGATATTATTTTTGTGAAGGATGCGACGCCGGTTCCGCACAACGGTCCGAAGCCGAAAAAGCCGCGAAGAGTGTAATCTGAAGACCAACGAAAAATAAAAACATACAGTATTAAATTTTACAGATTGTTATCATGGACGACAAAAAATGCAAATTATGTAGACGCGCGGGAGAAAAGCTCTTTTTGAAAGGAGACAGATGCTTCACGCCCAAATGTGCGTATGAGAAAAAGGCATATGCTCCGGGGAAGCGCGATTCTGAAAGGAAGCACCGAAGTACACCGACAGAGTTCGGAATACAACTTCGTGAAAAACAGAAGGTCCGCAACGTTTATCGCTTGTCGGAGAAGCAGTTTTCTATGTATGTAAAGAAGGCGAGCACTTCGCAGACCAGCCCTTCAAGCAAGCTTTTTGAATCACTGGAGACCCGCCTCGACAATGTCGTCTTTCGTATTGGCCTTGCCAATTCGCGTTCTGGCGCTCGCCAGCTCGTTGCTCATGGACATATTACTGTTAACGGTCGCCGTGTTACCATTCCGTCGCGCGAACTTCATATCGGCGACAAAATCTCGGTACGCAAGCAGAGCCTTGAGAAAAAACCGTTCGCAGGAGTAAGCGAAAAAGCATCAAAAGCACCGGTTCCGGCCTGGATTTCATACGAACCAAAAACAATCGAAGCCATTGTTCGTACGCTTCCGATAATGGAAAAGGGAGCCTCAGAATACAACCTGACGTCCGTACTTGAGTTCTACAGCAGATAGACATTGACGAAATAGCTAAAAAGATATATAATTAAAGCTTAAAACATATAACTAAATAAGGACTTTCCTTAACCGGCGCCATTATAGCCGGACAAATAAAAGTCCAAACATCGTATGCTCGATACAGATATTTTATTACCAACAAAGCCGAAAGTGGTGGAGGAAACAGAATCCACCGGCGTTTTTGAAATAGACGGATTATATCCGGGCTATGGACATACGCTCGGCAACTCGCTTCGCCGGATCCTCTTGTCCTCGCTTCCCGGTGCGGCGATCACTTCCGTTAAGGTCGACGGAGTGAGTCATGAGTTCAGCAATCTCGATGGTGTAAAGGAGGATGTCATCTTGATCCTTCTTCATCTGAAGAAAATCCGTATCAAAATGAGTGGCGACGAGCCGCAGGAGATCACTCTTTCCGTAAAAGGACCGAAAGTAGTGACCGCCAAAGATATCAAATGCCCCGGACAGATTGAGATATTGAATCCCGATCAATATGTTGCCGAAATCACAGGGCACAATACGCCTTTCCATGTCAGTATGATTGTAGAGAAGGGCCTCGGGTATGCAACTCTCGAAGATCTCAAGAAGGAGAAAGTAAATATCGGTTCCATCGTTCTCGATGCTATCTTTTCTCCAATCAAGCGTGTTAATTATGAAGTCGAAGATATGCGCATCGGAGACAAGACCGACCATAACCGTCTCCGTGTTTTCATTGAGACCGACGGTTCCGTTTCTCCTCGCAACGCTCTTGAAAGAGCTATCGAAATAATGATTAAGCAGCTTCAGGCGATAGTCGGCTTCAAGGAAATCGAAGAGGAAGAAGAAATTACCGAAGAAGAAGAAGCTGCAAAAGAAAGAACCAAGAAAGAAGACATTGACCCTGAATTGCTCAAGACGAGGATAGAGACGATGAAACTCACAACGAGAACTGCAAACGCTTTGAACGCCGCCAATATCCGCACTATCGGAGGACTTGTGTGGAAGAAGGAGGAAGACCTGCTCGACGTAGAAGGTCTCGGCGAAAAAGGCATTCAGGAAATTAAGAAAGTATTACACGATATGGGCTTGTCCCTCAGACAATAATTAACAAGTCAGACTACTAACTAACATGAGACACCACAACGCAAACAGAAAATTCGGAAGAGAAAAGAAGGTGCGAGTAGCTCTTCTCCGGTCTTTGGCCGTGTCTCTTATCAGGGACGAAAAAATCGAAACTACCGAGGCTAAGGCGAAAGAGATTCGACCGTTCGTCGAAAAGCTTTTGACAAAAGGCAAGGAGCCGACTCTTGCAGCCCGCCGTCTCATTGGTGAGCGACTTGGGGGCGTACGCGCCGCAAAGAAATTGATCGAGGAGATTGCTCCCAGGTACGCCAAGCGTGCCGGCGGTTATACTCGTATCATTAAGCTTTCACCGAGGCACGGGGATGCAAGCCCGATGGCTGTAATTGAATTTGTATAAAACCATGGAAAAGACAATTTTCACAATAGACGCAGAAGGAAAGAAACTCGGACGGGTAGCAACGCTCGCAGCGATGCACCTCATGGGAAAGACTGCGCCGACATACAAGAGAAACGCGGTAACGGGAGACAAGGTGCGCATCGTCAATGCGTCGAAAGCTTCCATTTCTCCGAAAAAGCTCACAGACAAGGAATATAAAAGATATTCCGGTTATCCGGGCGGACAGAAAATACTCAGCCTCGAAAAACTTATCGAGAAGAAGGGCTATGGCGAAGTTTTCAAGAAAGCTATTCGCGGAATGCTTCCGGACAATCGTTTGCGTGCACAGTTATTGAAAAATCTTGATGTTGCAGAATAAATAAACCATTATGGCTACAAAGACAGAAACAAAAAGCGAGAAATATATCGGAGCCGTCGGACGCAGAAAAACGGCGATTGCCTCTATCCGTTTGTATGAAGGCGGAGAGAATGAAGTTATTGTGAACGGCAAGAAGTATACCGAATATTTTCCGACCGAAGAAATGCGCGGTATCATCCTTGAATCGTTTGCTTCGGCAAAACTTCCTGTAAAGATTAGGATCACGGCCGTTGCAAAAGGCGGTGGCATTCACTCACAGGCAGAAGCGGTACGCCATGGCATTGCCCGCGCTATTATCTCGATGGATCCGGAACTTCGCAAGAAACTCAAAAAAGACGGATTACTCAAACGCGATCCTCGCGCAAAAGAGCGCCGCAAATTCGGTCTCAAGAAAGCCCGCAAAGCAGGACAGTGGTCAAAACGATAAAAACTCAAAACAAAAAAGATGCTCCGACAAAGTCGGGGTCTCTTTTTTGTATGGGGTTCATTCGTTTTTTCCTGGGGCCGCCCCAGGAATTTCAGTTTTACACAGGACTATCTTGTGGAGTTTTTAATTAAAAAAATAGCCCGAACCTCGAAAGGAGGTCGGGCCATTGCGCGTTTATAACGGACGTAACTTTCTTCCGTCTGCTTCCGCCGGTACGTCGACTACTTGCGGACGAAGCTCATTTAACGGCGCACCCGCACCGTTCGCATCGTCCGAGGGCACGGGCGCATTCTTTGCAGTACGTCCAGGGACCTCCCGATGTCGCTTGCACTGTTTTTCCGCACAGGCGACACGAGAAAGAACTCATTACCGCGGCGTGGTCAGTCAGTTCGCAATCACACATGTTGGATTTCTCCCCATGAGTACAACCACGACATGACACTTTCACACGCCATCTGGCACGGAAGCATCACAAAGATGGTGAAAATCATCCAGGCCGCCCAAAAAATCAAGGAGCCGACCGACACGGCCACAAAAAGGAAGATTGCTCCCGAGAGGAGGTACAGGGGATAGTACCCCCCGACCATGCCGGGATGGAAGATCTGAATCCACGGAGTGAAATCCATGGTTTCGGTCACGGAACAGGGATCATACTGAATCATCATCGTCCAGCCGACAAAGATAGCCCCTGCGGCGATTCCAGCCGCAACGAGAAGCCAAAGCCAAGGGATTTTTTTCACCTTCTTTTCCTTTTTTTTGATTGAACCGAAATTAAGAATAATATCTTTATCTTTTTTGTCAAGTTTTTTTAGCTTCATTTTACACCCTTACTCGGGCTCTATTACACAGGACTACCCTGTGTAATTTTCGAACGTGCCCCGATATCCATAAATATCTCCCGTTTTTTTGTGAAAGAATGTTTGTGTCTTTTTATTAAATAAAAACTATGTTGTCAATCGTCGTCATCGGTCGGTTTTTGGTCGGGGTAAAGGTTATCCCTATAATTACTCCTTACTTTAGAATACAATACAAATAAATTATTAATCTTAAAAAAGAAAAAATATGGACGATGATAAAAAACAGGATAATGCGAGCGATACGGCGCAGCCGCAAAAATCAGAGTTTGAAAGCGGTAGCGAAGCCGTTTCCGAAAAAGCGGATGCAAAGAATGACGGGTACGATGATACGCACGATCAGGCCCCAGATTACAAAGAAGGTTGGCAAGCCGGGCATGATGCGTCCGATCCGGCGCTCGCGAATGACGGAAAGAGCACTAAAGATCAAGTGCATAATGACGTGAAGGATAAAACGTCCGAAGAAAAGGATGCATATAAGCAGGGATATGCATCGGGTGCGGCGAGTGGACACTAGGTCTATTTTTGAAAAACCAAAAAGCGGCGCTCTTCTCGCGGCCGCTTTTTTGTTGTAAAATGCGCGTATGAACGACGAAAACGAAACACAAAAAGAAGAAAATATTGAGACAAGGGAAAACAATGAGACCCAAATGGCCGAAGAAGAAGCCGATGACGTGGTCTTTGAGCCTGAGAATGAGGATGGTGAAGGGGAAGGGGAAGCGCCTCAAAAAAAGATCAAGAAACTCCGCGAAGACCTGAAGCGCGCACTGAAAGAACGCGATGAATATCTTGCCGGCTGGCAAAGAGCAAAGGCCGATTTTATCAATGCTCGGAAAGAAGAAGAGAAGAAACGCGCCGAGACGATCAAATTTGCGAACAAAGAGTTCGCGCAAGAAGTTCTCGCTGCCGTGGACAGCTTCGATATGGCCTTTGCTAATAAAGAAGCCTGGGAAAAAGTGGATAAGAATTGGCGCACGGGCGTGGAATATATCTACAGCCAGCTTTTAAGCGTACTCGAGCAAAATGGCCTCAAGCAAATAAATCCGATTGGCGAAAAGTTTGACCCGAACATTCACACCAGTGTTGAAAGCGTGCCCGTTACGGCTGCGGAAGACGAAGACAAAATTCTGGAGGTGGTGCAGAAGGGGTATACGATGCATGACTCGTTGATTCGTTCGCCGAAAGTGAAGGTCGCCGTGCGGGGGAAATAAAGCTTTCCTCTGCGTTAGAAATCGCTACCCGAGGCCTCTCCTTCCCCCGTCTCTCTGCTCCGCTCCGTTCCTCCTTAAGGAAAGACCTCCGTCCGCGATATAAATGAGGCAAGTTTTTGTTTTTTGAAAACAAAAGGAGGCGATTATGCCCTTTCAAATTCACGAGATTCCGTGGAGCCTCTTGCTCTTTGCTCGTTTGGAACACCCCGTCATTCGAGAACAAGTCCTCGACATGCTCGAAGTGGCAAATCGTGGGCGCGTTTCTCGGAAAGCGCTTGAAGAACGATTTTTGGCCAATCTTGAAATGGTCAAAAATTGGACGCCGGTGTCGTTCGAAACGCGACGTTCACATACTTCTGGGCACGACAAGAATAGCCGCGAGGTTATTTCGCTCGGATACGTCGATCCGCGAACAGGGCGGAAATATTCTTCAAAAGAACGACACATTACCGAGGCGCATGAAAAAGGCCATGTGATCAGGTGGGATTATCAGAACGGACGGGATCGTCTCGGCCCCGAACTTTCCACAGTGTTTCGCTACAACCTTGCGCCGAGCTTTTATCCGGCATTCGACTTCTCCGGGGCCGTTCGGGCCTGCGACCGCAATTACTTGCGCGACCCGGCAGAGCTTGCCGAAAGAATGTCTCAGCTCAAAAATTACTTCGGTTTTTGCGGAGCGGAAACATTTTCTCCGGAACATTTAAGATATGCCGGTGAACACTATTTGGAAGACACCGGTTATGACAACGGAATGAGTCCCTTTTTCCGGATTATTACACCCGAAAGAGAAAGCGCGTTCATCGAATTGATTAATTCCGCCGGTATATAAGAAGCCCCCGAGAGGGGGCTTTGTCTATAAGAACAACATCGTCAAACCGTTTCCGATCCCGGAACCGACCCAGGACACGAATGCAATTTTTAGCCAAAAGGAGAAATGCCCAGGCAAAACGTCCTCCGCACAGACCCGATAAAGATCGTAAAGATAAATTTCCTCAGACGACCAATAGTGGTGTTTTCCGCTGATGCCTTCGTCTGGGTCTTTTTCGATCATATTTCTTATGAAAGCCTCTCTTCTTTTTCCGCAGCCCGGAATATTCATTAAAAAGTCTTCTTTGGAAAGATTGATTGTTGTGAAAAACCTATTCTTTTCTCCGAGAAAACCGCTGTTCAAAAAATACTCGAACGCAAAATAGGAATACCAAACTAGGAAAATGCCGGTTAAAATAAAAAGAACTCTCATTTTTTCTTTTTCCTTGTCGCTTTTTATCCTTTGTTGAATATATCACGGGAGCTTCTCTTCCGCAAAAAAACCGGCCCCAAGAGAAGCCGGCACTCACGGGACTAAAAAATCCAGGTCAGAAGTTCAAAGAGTGAGTTTCCGATTGCGACGCCCGCGATCAGGGCGACCGCAACATATCCCACGGCCCGATAAAATTCGGGTTGTATGTGATTGATGTAATCCGGCAGGATTGCGCGTGTGCACTCCTGTCGGGACTCGCGGTCCTCAATCAGTTTCTTGCTGTCCCACAGCATTCCGCCTGCAGAGAAAAAACCAATTAGCTCTGGTTTCGATTCCGAAAAGGGGAAGTCTTTGTTGGTCAGCGCGATATTAAGGATCCATCGGTCCTTCATTGCCTCGGACCAAGGCAAGCGCCACCGGAGTTGCTTTGCCTGGTTATAGGCGGCGAGCAGGGGGTGGCAACCGAGCTGGTAAAATCCTGTGTTTGCAACCCCTACGACGATTGCTGTATTGATTGCCAAGTACGCGAACCCAGCAGCGAAGACAGTCAGACAAAAAGTATACATCGATTCCTCCGTTATTTGTTTAAGATCTCAAGGCCACAGCTATTATATAACAATGTTTATTTTTTTGTCAAGTTTCTTGACAGGGATTTTCATATAGCTATAATATAGTTCTAAGCTATATCACTGTTATGGCCAAAAGAATCATTATTCACGAAGAAACGCAGATTGTCTTCAAGAGCAACCCCGACCTGAAGGACGCGGCGCTCGAGAAGGCGAAGAATGAGGGCGTGACGCTCAAGGCCGTTCTTTGCATGGCGATGCGCGCTTATGTGAACGATGAAATGGTGATGAGTATGACGCGAAGAGAAGAACATTACGAAGACGAAGAAGAACTTCCTCCGGAAAAATCACCACCAAAGAACAAGAACGTTAAGGTGCAAAAAACAAAAACAAAAAATACGAAAATTACAAAAGCATAATTCATAAAAAGAGAAACATATGTCAAAAATACTTGGTATCGATCTTGGAACAACTTATTCGGCGATGGCCGTAATGCAGGGGGGAGAGCCGAAGATCGTAGAAAATATAGAGGGTGCGAGAACGACCCCGTCTGTTGCCGCCATCGCAAAGAACGGCGAGCGTCTTGTCGGCGCCGTGGCGAAACGGCAGGCGGTTACGAATCCGCAGAACACACTGTACGGCATTAAGCGTCTGATAGGCCACGATTTTTCCGATGCCGGAGTGCAAAAAGATAAAAACATCGTGTCTTTCGCGATAGAGAAATCCGATGACGGCATCGGTGTAAAGGTAAAAATGAACGATAAGTTCTATCGTCCGGAGGAAATTTCCGCGATGGTGCTTCAGAAATTAAAACTTGATGCGGAAGCGAAACTCGGTGAAAAGATAACGGAAGCGGTCATTACTGTTCCCGCATACTTCAACGATTCTCAAAGAAAAGCGACAAAGGACGCCGGACAGATCGCGGGCTTTAATGTTCGCCGTATCATCAACGAACCGACGGCGGCCGCTCTCGCGTACGGTTTCAATAAGAAAAAGAATGAAAAGATTGTCGTTTATGACTTCGGAGGCGGAACGTTCGATGTGTCGGTGCTTGAGGTTGCGACAGGAGACGGTGACGAGAACTCGATCGAGGTCAAATCCACTGACGGCGATGTGCACATGGGCGGTGAAGATATCGACCAGGACATCATTCATTGGATCGGGGATGAGTTCAAGAAAGAGAACGGCATTGATATCACCAAAGATCCTCTCGCGGTCCAGCGGTTGAAAGAAACAGCCGAGAAGGTAAAACACGAGCTTTCGACCTCGATGAAGGCCGAGATAAATATCCCGTTCATCACTTCTGATGCGACCGGTCCGAAACACTTGAATATGACCATGTCGCGTGCGACTCTGGAGGAACTTGCCGCGAAATACATTGAACGCTCTATTGATATCACAAGACGTGCCATGACGGCATCGAAGCTTTCGATCTCGGAGATCGACGAGGTCGTTATGGTCGGAGGTCAGACAAGAATGCCGGCGATCGTTGAGGCTGTTCGCAAGTTTTTCAACAAAGAACCGAACCGTTCGATCAACCCGGACGAAGTTGTGGCCGTCGGTGCCGCGATCCAAGGAGGTATTATGCAGGGCGAGGTGAAAGACGTGCTTTTGCTCGATGTTATCCCGCTTTCTCTCGGTATTGAAACGATGGGTGGCGTTGCGACCAAACTTATCGAACGCAATACAACCATTCCGGCATCGAAGTCGCAGGTATTTTCCACGGCGGCCGATAACCAGACGAGTGTCGAGATACACGTGGTGCAAGGGGAACGCCCGCTTGCAAGCGATAACAAGACCCTCGGTAAATTTATGCTCGATGGAATCCCTCCGGCACATCGCGGCATGCCGCAGGTCGAAGTCACATTCGATATCGATGCGAACGGTATTCTCTCGGTGAAGGCCAAAGACAAATCGACAGGGAAAGAACAGTCGATACGGATTGAAGCGTCGTCAGGACTTTCAAAAGACGACATAGAAAGAATGAAGAAAGATGCCGAAGCGCACGCGGAAGCCGATAAACAAAAACAAGAATTGATCGAAACGAAAAACCACGCCGAAACGCTCGCGTATCATGCCGAGAAATCGCTCAAGGACGCCGGCGAAAAAGTTCCGGAAGATGTGAGGGCGAGTGTTGAATCGAAGATTTCGGGACTGAAAGCGCTCAAAGACAGCACCGATAAGCTCACGATTGAAAAAGCGGCGAACGAACTTACGGAAGAGCTCATGAAGATAGGCGATGCGATGATGAAGAAAGAAGAGCCGAAGCAGGAGCCGAAATCGGGCGGAGGCGAAGACAATGTCCGCGACGCGGATTTCAAGGAAGGGGAAGGGAAGTAAAAACAAAAACAAAAAAAACCGTTCGGGAGAAACCCCGGGCGGTTTTTTTACGATCAATCGTTTAACTTTTTCACAGTCTACCGCCGGACGCGGGTCTCTGACCCCGTCCGGAACGTTTCGTCCGTTTTTACTCCCGGTCCGGCGGGAGGTTTTTGTTTTTTGTCTTAAAATACTGGAGTTTTTTCCCGTACCCGCCAAGCACGAAGGACTTCCTCTCTTCAAAAAGATGGACAAATTCGTCTTTGTTTTTTCTTGCTAAAAGGAAAATTTGTTTCGTTATTTGCTTTTTTCGCTGTTTCGCTTGACACTTTTTATGTTAAAAAGCTATTATATGACCCAGTGTGTGTCAAAAGATGGCGTTTCCGCAGATCGATGCGGGGCGACATTTTCATTATAAAAAATTTATCAGAATTATTAATTGTATAAGTAAGAATAAAAATATGAACAAGATTCTTTTGAGTGTTGCGACGATCGGAGTTGTCGGCGCGGTAGCAGCAGGAGCCACGATGGCTTATTGAAACGTCCACGGGAAATACTTTTACCGCGGGTACGTTGGATTTAGCGGTTAACGGACAAAATGCGGGAATCATTCCGGTTGTTGTTGGAAACATCGCGCCGGGGTGGACTAAAGATATTACCTATACTGTTAAGAACGCAGGATCGATCAGCGGCGTGCTTTCATTGAAAAGTGGTGCTGTCACAAATACGGAGGGTCTTAACCCGGAATCAGAAACGGGTACTACTGAAGAACCCGGTGAATTGGGGGGATACATCACCGTTACCGCAACTGTCGATGATGGCGCCTCACACGACCTCGGCATATTAAACAATCTTAGCAGTGCAACAAACATCGTCATCACGGATTTGAACGCTGGAGTGGAAAAAACCGTTGTCCTTCACCTCGCTCTTCCGACATCTGTTGAAAATGATGTTCAGGGAGACAAAGTTGTTGCGGATTTCATCCTCTCTCTTGACCAGGCTGCTTATTCGAACGAATCTACGACAGAAGTAATTTTGGAAAATAAAGATAATAACTGGCAAATTATTTCATCAGATAGTTTCAAAGGTACTTTGAGCTATGGTGTCACTGGTCCGAAATTCAATTATACATTTAGCGGAAAAGCGACTTTGCCGAATACCGGGTACACATTAGTTTATGTTGGTTCGACAGGAGAAGGAAATGGCTGGAACAACGGTGCTGTAACATTAGGATCAGGAATGACTAATGGTTCAGGAGACATTTCTCTTTCTGGTGAAGTTACTACCGGTACAATTACAAACGGAAAAGTTTGGTTAGTTCCGTCTTCAACCAATCCGTCGGGTTGGGATCAAACAAACACTTTGTTTGAAGGAACATCTCGCGTGAATTATACACAAAACTAGTTTAGTTCAAGCTTAACGCTTTTCTCTCTCTCCCTCCTTTGAGGGCGGGAGGAAAAAGGTTTTAAGTTTTGAAAAGGAAAAAGTGTTAAAAAAGATCTTAAAAATCACATATTGGGTGGTTGCGGTGGCGATTATGGCTGTTGCGGTATTTATGGTTGTCACACTTTTTCCTGTGACAGGAAATTATAAGATCAAGGTGGTTTTGTCGGGTTCGATGGAACCGGCAATTCATACCGGAAGCGTTGTGATAATTAAGCCGGAGGCGAACTACAAGATTGGCGACGTCATCACCTTCGGGAAAGATACGAAAAAGGATATCCCAACCACTCACAGGATACTGGATGTACGGGTGGAAAAAGGCGTTTATGTTTACGAGACAAAAGGAGACGCGAACAAGACATCTGACGCAGGAGAAACGGCGGGAGACATGGTTATCGGCAAAGTGTTGCTCAGTATTCCGTTTTTGGGTTTTGTTTTGAATTTCGCGAAACAACCTTTTGGTTTTGCCGTCATTGTCGTTTTACCGGCAATTATAATCATTTCCGATGAGATAAAAAAGATTTGGCTTGAAGCGAAGAAAATTAAGAAAAAAGAAAATGAATAACAGAATCCCTAAAATTATCGCGGTTGCGCTTATGATCGGTCTCAACTGGGCCGGCCTTTCTGCTGTGGGCGAAACCGTTGCGGCTTTCAATGACACGGAAACAAGCGACCAAAACGCTTTCACCGCCGGAGTTTTGGACATCAGCGCGGGTTCGAATTTTTCCGCCGAGATTATTGATAGTGATGTGTCGCAGGCTATTTCAGTAGACCATTCGCATACGGATATTCCGGGACAATATGACATTACTATCGCCGAAGCTCCCGGAAGCGATCATACGGTATGCGAAGCGCTTCAGGTCGACTTTGGAGATTATTCGGGCGACTTGCTCGGTTTGGAATTTTCTACCATCCCCATGCCTGTTTCACCAAGCGAGACCTATCCTCTCTCGATCTCGACAACGGCTCCGATAACCGATGATCTGGATGGAAAAACATGCCGGTTCGATCTTGCTGTCTCGGCGTGGCAATCAAACATCGCCAATCCCTCCGGCGGCGGTTTTTCTGATGCTGAAACAATTAGTGGCGCGATTACGGTCCGTCAAAGAACGACCGATGCCGTTTCATCAATCAAGGACTCATACGTAAGGTCTAACTCGGCGGCATCGAACTACGGAACGGCAACGGCGTTCTACGTGGATGCCCGTTCAACTGCAAAGTATCGTTCTTTTGTCGGTTTTGATTTCCATCTCCCCGTGGGGACAACGATCCTCTCATCGAACCTTTTGCTGTATATGTCGACAGCTCCGACCGCTTCTCGAACCTATGAAGCGAAAAGGGCATTGGCCTCCTGGATCGAAAGCGGCACGGGCGGAATAACATGGAATAATCAGCCTGCGGTCTACTCGTCGGCAAGTTCGGTCGTTACTACGGGAACAACAGGAAGCAGGTGGCTCTCTTGGGATGTCGCTTCCGACGTGCGCGATATTGTGTCGGGCGCTATCAGCAACTACGGCTGGGGCGTTTCTGATACAGACGAAACAACGACTGTCTCGAGGAGGGCAACCTTCGTGTCTCGGAATGCAACGACGGCGAGCACTCGCCCACAATTGGAAGTTTCTTTCTCTGTACCTCCGGCCCAAACGGATCACCTTGTCGTGAACGAAGTTTATTACGATGTTAATTCTTCAAAGGGTGCGGAGACGACGAACGAGTGGGTGGAGATATACAACCCGACCAGCGCAAACGTTGATCTAAGTAATTGGAAAATTTGCGATACGAACACTTCCTGCGATACCATTCCCGCGGGGAATATCCTCGGCCCAAGAAAATTCGCCGTTATCGTCGCTTCTGCGACAACATGGGACTACTGGCCCGATATGCCCGCCGATGCGCTTAAGATAAACTTGAATTCTAATACCGGAAACGGTTTAAGCGATTCGGGCGATTCGGTCATTCTTAAGAACGCGTCCGGGGCAAAGATCGATTCCATGAGCTATGGCAGTGTAACGACCGAGCTTAATCCCGCTGTCACGGTTTCTCGTATCGGAAATTCTCTGGCAAGAATCGTAAAAGGATATGACGCAAATACAGCGAACGATTGGATAGTTAACGCCACCCCGAACCCCGGAACCAACCCTTCTTCGAGCGGTGCGGAGACCATTCGCTTTACGGACGAGGGAGTCATGGTGGCGGATTACGCGGTAGGTCTTGAGCCACTGGAAGATGGGATTGCCACAGAACCGGTCGTTGAAATGAACGAACCTGCCCCCGGAGAAGCAGTGGTTTTGTCGACAGAAGAAAAAGCGATAACAGAAGCGTCTCCTATTGCGGAAGAGGAAGAAAATGAAGAAAGCGCCGAAGTGACGGCGCGCGAAGAAGATCAGACGAGTGTCGCGGAAGAGGTCGCTCTCCCGGAAATTCACTCCGAGGATGCTTCGGAGCCAAAAGAAGAGACCGAAGAACCGGCGGTACAAGAAACTCCGGCGCCCGAGGAAGACGTACTTTTGGAACCCGTGTTCGTAGAAGAATATATTGCTTCCGAACCGGAAGAAATAGCCGAAGCGTCATCTCCCGAAATTGCCGATGATGAAACGGGACCTGTCGACGAACCGTCCAAAACAGAAGAGTCTCCCATTTTAGAAGTGCAAACAATAACCACTACAGAATAATATGACTATTTTTAAAAAGATCATTCTTGGAATATTGTTTCTTCTGGCGGTGGCCCCTTCGTATGCTTTTGCCGGCGTTGTTTTTGAACAAACTCCGCTTTTTAAGAACACAAATTTCGCGCCGGGGGGAACGGTACTTCGGCATATTACGGTAAACAATAGTACGGGTGGCGAGAAAACCGTCATTATCGAGGCGATTAATTCCGTTTGCGAAACTCCGTGTCTGGCGGACATGCTTCATACCGTCATTTCCGGCGATGATATTATCTATTTTGACGGGACACTTTCCGCGTTTCTTGCAAAAGGCGAGCTTTCGCTCGGCGCTCTGCCTAGCGGCGCGTCCAGAATATACGCGGTGAATGTTTCGTTCTCCGATGGCGCAGAGAACGCTTATCAGACAAAAACCGTTGGTTTTGATTTGCTTGTGGGGTTTATGGGTGAAGAGTCGCATAGCGATAACCCAACCATTCCCGGAGGCAGTTCCGGCGGATCGGTTTTTATTCCCGGACTTCAAGTGAATAACGAGTCGGCGACCGTTTTTGTGGATCCGAACTATGTCAAGATCGTATGGGACACGAGCTATGCGTCATATGGGCACATTGTCTATGGCGTTGATAACGGAATGCCTTATTCGTTCGACCTCACTAAACCGAATTTTGGATATTCTTTCAGCTTCCCGAATGACCCGTCGGACCCAAATCACGTTGACCTGTACGAAAAGACTCAGCATCACGAGATGGTTCTCTCTTCTGTTTCTGGTCTCATTCCCGGTCAAACCTATCGCTACCGCACTGTTTCTCACGCATCGCCACCTACCGTAAGCTATGAACGTACTTTTACTGTTCCCGGTACGAAGAATGCGCAAAAATTGACTTCGGACGTTCCGAACAATGTAAATGAAAACGAAGATGTCGGCAACGTGATCGCTATGACGCGAACCGCTCCGGTTTTGCCGGGGAATGTTGTTGATGGCGATAATGCAAATAATCTTACAGAGAAAGAGTCGGACCGTGATGGGGTTGTTTTGTCGGGGGAACCGGTTGCCGAGGCTTTTGCCGATACTCCGTTTGTTCGCCGTATCTCAAACCTCGCGTCGGCCGCGACCTCGGGAGTACTGCCGACGTTCGGAACCATTCTTGGTGCCGCTTTTGCAATCGTTATCGGAATATTTGCTTTCCGAAAGTTAAAGACAAAGAAAAAATAAAATTCAGCATTTTTGCTTTAAGTGCGATAGTTTCGCCCGCGGCGATTTATCACCGAAGCACGATGAACAAATAAAAAACTCGTCCGGCTTGCGCCGGGCGAGTTTTGAGGAACGCGTACTAGATGAACAATTGAGCCAATCCGCCACCGAAGAAGATCAACAGGACCGTCGTGACTACGCAGGCGATCACCGAGATCACCCAGAGCAGTACACCGAAGCATGAGGCGCCGATCTGTCCGAGTGCGGTATAGACCGTAGCATTCTTCACTAACATCCCCAACGGGAATGGGTAAAGAACGTATTGAAAAATGGGGGATAGCTCAGTTGCGTGTACCTGATAATATCCCCAGATCCACCCCAGGTTCATGCACACGATGGTTCCAAGAAGGATCAGCCCGTACTTGGTGATTTTTTGTCTCGTCACGCGCATCTTCATGCCTCTTTACTGTCGAAAGATCTTGTTTTATACAAGCATTTCAATTAATTTCTGTCAATTTTTTAAAAATTGCGACAAAGGATTTTTTGTGATATGATGTAGATAACAAACACGGAAAAATAATTATGTCAAAGGATTATTACACCATTCTCGGAATAGAAAAAGGGGCATCGAAGGACGACATTAAAAAGGCGTTCAGGAAGCTTGCGCACCAGTATCACCCCGATAAGCAAGGCGGAAACGAGGCTAAATTCAAGGAAATAAACGAAGCTTACCAGATCCTTTCCGATGATCAAAAACGCGCGGAATACGATACTTACGGTTCAACCTTTAACGGAGGAGCCGGTCCGCAGGGCGGTTTTGGCGGGTTTGATTTCTCGGGCTTCCAACAGGGCTTTGGGCAGGGCGGAGTCGAGTTCGATCTCGGGGATATTTTTGGTGATTTCTTCGGTGGAGGGGGAAGAACAAAAGTAAAACGCGGTCGTGACATTTCGATAGATCTTGAGATTCCGTTCTCCGAAGCGGTATTCGGCACCGAAAGAAAGATCCTCATCTCCAAAACATTAACGTGTGACGAATGCCATGGTTCGGGCGGAGCGCCGGGTGTAAAAATGAAGAAATGCGATACCTGCAACGGTCAAGGAAAGATACATGAGGCGAAACGCACGCCATTCGGAACATTCAGCTCCGTAAGAGAATGCAGTGCCTGCAGAGGGAAGGGCGAATTGCCGAGCGAGAAGTGTATGAAGTGCCGCGGTGCGGGCGCTGTGAAGGGTCAGGAAGAAATTAAAATCATTGTCCCTTCGGGAATATCCGATGGAGAGGTTATCAGACTCACAGGAAAAGGCGAAGCCGTTCCTGGCGGGGTAACAGGGGATTTTTACGCGAGAATACATTGTCTGCCTCACCAATCTTTAAAACGCGAGGGGTTCAGTCTGACAATGACACTCGATATTAAACTGACTGATGCGCTCCTCGGCGCCGAATACGCAGTAGAAACGCTTGACGGGAAAATATCCGTAAGCGTTCCGGAAGGAGTCTCTCACGGAGAGATTCTCCGAGTCCGGGGGAAAGGCGTTCCGATGGATAAAACAAAGCGTGGCGACTTACTCATCAAACTCAACATAAAGTTGCCAAAAAAACTCTCCCGCAAAGCCGAAAAATTGGTTACAGAGTTAAAAGAAGAAGGAATATGAACATAGAATACTCGCTGTTTTTTGTAACGGCGGGTATTTTATTTTCGCAATGACCGTTTATTTTTTCTTGAGCAAGTAATGCTATACTATATATAGTCTTAAACCAATTATAAAATGCCAAATAAAAAAAATAATTTTCATTTCGGAGAGCATCTTATGATTGACGGCTATGGTGGCAGCCCTGGAACGCTTGATGACAAAAGGCTTGTTCTTCAATGTTTGAATGAAGCCGTCGAATTTCTTGGAATGCATAAACTTTCCGAGCCAAAGGTTTATCGCGCGCTGGGAAACGATATAAAAGACCCGGGCGGATGGAGTGGCTTTGTTATTATAGAAGAAAGTCATATAAGTGTTCACACCTTTCCCAGAAGAAGATTTGTAAGCATAGACGTGTATACCTGTAAGAACGGCATGGATACGGACGCTGTTCTTTTGTACTTTAAAAAGGCGTTTTCCCTTACTGAGACGGAGGTCAATTTTGTTAAACGGGGCACGAAGTATCCCCGAGAAAATATCACACCATGAGTTACTTCGGCACCGAGTTCTTTGGAATATCTGCCGGGATTCTTTCAGCCGCGTCTTCTTTGCCGTATGTTTATTCAATCATTCGAGGTCGTACAAAGCCCTCGGGGCCTTCGTGGGCGGCGTGGGCGCTGATTGGCGGTGTCATTTTTGTATCTTCGTATTTTTCGGGGGCTACGTGGCAGGTTCTTGTATTGCCGGCATGGCTTTTTTTGTACCAGTCTTCGGTTGCGCTGCTCTCCCTCAAATACGGGCACAACGTGTGGGATCACTGGAATATAATCTCGATATCGGGTGCTTGTTTGAGTATCGTACTGTGGGTGATCACAGGAAACCCTGTCGTCGCTCTTTGCGCGAGCGTTTTTGCCGACCTCTTGGCTTCCATTCCTAATTTTAGACATTTATGGTCGGAACCGGGGGAAGAGAATCGTCTCGGGTGGACGCTTGGCTTTTGTTCCGCGTTTTTCGGTGTTTTTGCAATGAAACAGTGGTCGATTGCCGAGTCGGGTTTTGCTGTTTATTTTTTCTTGAACATGAGCGGTACCCTCGTTTTGGTTTGGCGTCCGTTCTTTTGGAGAATATTTTTTAAAAATAAATACGCCATATAAAAATCGTAGTATGTTTGCATATGCTTCCTTCTTTTCCACAATTTAAAAGCCTTGAATTCTCGGATAAAAGCGATATAGAAAATATCACTTCGCAGCATCCGCCATACTCGGATTTTAATTTTACCAGTATGTTAGTGTGGAATGTCAAGGGTAGTATGCGCGTTTCGGAAATTAACCGTAACCTCGTCGTATGCTTTGAGGACTATATGACGGGTGAACCGTTCTATTCGTTTTTAGGAACAAACAAAATAGAAGACACTGCTGACAAACTTTTAGCTCTTTCAAAAAAAGAAGGGTTAAGGCCTTTTCTGAAATTGATACCCGAAGAAGCGGCAATCGAGCTGTCGAAAGAAAAATATCTCATCGTTGAGGATCGTGATAATTTTGATTACGTCTATGCGACACAAGACCTTGTAGAGTACCCCGGCCCCGACTATTCCATGAAAAGGAGAATGGTTCGAAGTTTTTGGAAGAACTATCCGGACGCGATTGTTAGGACTTTTGGGGCTGAGGAGCTTCTAAAAGAAGAAAAGGTTCTTGGCCTCTATGAAAGATGGGTGAAAAACAAGACTATCGAAGAAAAAGAAGTGGATGCTTTTAACGAAACCGCGGCTTTGAAAAGGTTTTTTTCTTCCGGTATGCCTTATGAAGATTTTTTGGAGATCGGGATTTTTCATGGTGAAAAACTCATTGGATTTTCGCTGGTGGAGTTTTTACACTCCGACCATATTATCTCTCATTTTTTAAAAGCCGATACCGATTATGTGGGAGTTTATCCTTGTTTGTTGCAAGAAGGAAAAAAAATAGCCTTTTTGCGAAAAAAGAAGTCGTTCTTTAACTTTGAACAAGACCTCGGCATCCCGGGGCTTCGAAAGTCAAAAATGTTATTTCGGCAAAAACACTTTCTGAAAAAATTTATTGTGAGCCCGAAAACGGAATGAGTAAGAAACAATTTCCGCTTCGTTGGTAAATTGCTGTTCATTTGGAAAGAGGGTATTATATAAGTATATTTTTATTTTTTAAAAACATGAAAGCAGAAATATGGAATCAAAGTTTTGAGGAAAAGGTTATCATTTGTCTTTTTGTTCTCTTGTCGTTATGGTGGGTATTTCTGTTCTTCGTTCTGAAAAATCAAAACATCGAATTGAATTTGGCGTGGGGTGCGTTGTATCAAGTCGTTGCGATTCTCGGCAGTTTTTTTGGTCTCTCTTCTTCTGTGAAATGGGGAGGTTTTAAGAGTGTTATTGGGAGGTCTCTTCTCATGTTTTCTCTCGGTCTGTTCTTTCAGGCCTTTGGTCAATCGGTCTTTAGCTACTATAACTTAATCGCGCAAATTGAGGTGCCGTATCCTTCGCTCTCGGACATTGGCTTTTTTGGGAGTATTCCTTTTTATGTTTATGGCGCCATTCTCTTGGGGAGGGCATCCGGAGTTGGCAAGTCCCTTCACACCCACTTCGGAAAGTTCGTGTCTTTCTCTTTGCTGGTTTTAATGTTGGGCTTTTCTTATTGTTTCTTCTTGAATGGATATGATTTCCGCGGAGCGAACTGGACGAAAGTTTTTCTCGATTTTGGATATCCGATAGGTCAAACTGTCTATGTTTCTATCGCTGTACTTGCCTATTTACTCTCCAAAGATGTATTGGGCGGAGTGATGAGAAAATATATTTTATGGATATTCGTCGCACTTGCGTTTCAGTATATATCCGATTTCAATTTTCTTTATCAGGCTTCTCTCCAGACCTGGGTTAATGGAGGATACGGTGACTACCTCTATCTCGTATCGTATTTTGTGATGGCGCTCGGGCTTGTAAAACTAAAGACGGTCTTTAAGGGTATTCGTAACGCTTAAATCAAAAACATGACCATTTTTGATGAAATGTCATCTCGAATAATAAAAGAACAAGAGCTTGTCATCGGTCCATTGGCGTGGGAAGAAGCGAGGAAGGTTTCAGGTTTCCGCATTGTCGACGAGCAGAGTGGCGAGGTCGCTTTCGACGGCGACCCGAAAGAAGCGCTAAACAATCTTGTTTCGAGATATTCTCGGCTTTTCGGGCAGGCGTCCGTCGAAGTCTGCAAAAATGCCGTACAGGATCTACTTGTCGAACTTCCAAACGATCAGATGCCGGAGATCCTTCAGTAATATTATTTCCAAAAAAGATATGAATTATAGCTCATACATATCGAATACTTTTTCGCCGAAAGACGCGGTTCTGCAGAAAGTCAACGAAGAAATATACAAACGCAATCTTGAGCTTGCGGTTGTCAACAAAACTTTGTCTCTTTTGAAAAAGCTTTATCATCTTAGTTTGTCAAATCTCGACACCGCTTCGCTTTCAAAGGAATTGTCGGAAACCATTAGAGCCGACCTCAGATTGGAGGCGGTTGGTATCTTTATCTTTAATCAAGAAACGGACGCTTTGGCCTCTTTTTGTTTCTCAAAATCGAAACGACTTATCGATGTCCTGAATGAGCTCGGTTTTCTTTTTAGTGACATGAAAATCGAGAATGTTTCTCTGAAACCTCTCTTAAAAAAAGTTTTGGACGAAAAAAAGTTTGGCGTAACCAAAGACTTGGAAGACATATGGGGCGGTTGCATTGAACACGAAAAATTGCTCGAGGTTGCTCGCAAATCGCATCTTAAAAATCTTTTGCTTTACCCTTTGGTCGTGCGCGGTGTTTCCGTTGGGATGCTTTTTCTGGGGCTTAATCGGGATTATAAAATGCTTAGCGTTCACGAAGCAGAGTCGGTAAAGAGCTTGGTCGATGTGGTGGCCGTTGGAATGGATAAAGCTTTGTTGTATGAAAAATTAAAGATCAACAATGAGCACCTTCGTCTGTTGGACCAGCAAAAATCAGAATTCGTTTCTATCGCGTCACACCAGCTTAGAACTCCGCTCACGGCCATTAAGGGCTATTCCTCTATGCTTGTCGAGGGGTCCTTTGGGGAAATCAGCCCGAAGGTCAAAGGTGCTGTGCAGAAAATATATGATTCGAGCGTTCGCTTGGTGGGCATCGTTGAAGACTTTTTGAATATTAGTCGGATTGACCAAGGAAAAATGTCATATGACTTTACGAGCGTTGATATAAAAAAAATGGTCGGTGACATTGTGTCCGAGAATAGCGCCCAAGCAAGAAGCAAACAGCAGGCCGTTGAGTTCTCCCCCGATGGAGATGGAGATTATCTCGTAACGGCGGACGAGGGGAAAATAAGGCAGGTTATAACCAATCTCGTCGACAACGCCATAAAATATACGCCAGAGAAAGGAACCATACAGGTCCGATTGTCTAAGGATCTCGTCCGAGGAAAGGTTGTTATTTCTGTTAAAGATAACGGCATCGGGATGTCGGACAAAACACTTTCTCTGATTTTTAAAAAATTCAGCCGAGCGGAAGGGGTTCAGAAAGTGTATACCGAAGGCATTGGCCTCGGGCTTTATGTGGCGGCAATCATGATGAAAGAGCATCATGGTCGTATTTGGGCGGAGTCTGAAGGCGAAGGGAAAGGATCCGCTTTTTACATTGAACTGTTGGCCGAAGAATAAAATGTATCTTCTTATTCATAAAATAGAAACACTTGCATGATTCAAACGCAAAAGATAAGAGACTTGTTTCCAGCGATAAGATCGGGAAGAATCGTTTCCAATAATGCGGCGAGCACTCAGACGCCGGAACAGTTGTTAAAGCTCCTGGAGGATCTTTCCGTACGGTATGATAACGTCCACCGAGGTCAGTCTGCCGCGTCCAGAGAGACTACTGAAAAATTCGAAGAGGCTTACAAGACGATTGCGCAATTTGTAGGAGCGCCGTCAGAGAAAAATATCATTCTTTACAGAAATACCACCGAGGCGATAAATGCCGTCATGTATTCTTTGATGACGGAATTCAGAAATGGCGACAACGTGATTACGACCTATATGGAACACAACTCGAATTATGTTCCGTGGTATGGCATGTGCAAAGAGATACTCCCGAAGTTTGGAGTTAATGTCGAATGGCGAATCGTAAAATTCAACAAAGAAACCGGAGAGCTCGACCTTGAGCACTTGAGGTCTTTGGTGGACGAAAGAACAAAGTTGGTCTGTTGTACGGGCGCATCAAATTTTTTGGGAACAAAGAACCCCGTCAAGGAAATAAAGAAAATCGCCGATGCGAGCGGTTATGTGCAGCCCGACGGAGAAAAAAGGTCATATCTTTTGATTGATGGAGCGCAAATGGTTCCCAACATGTTCGTTGATGTGCAAGATTTGGGCATCGATTTTCTTGCGTGGTCTTTTCATAAAATGATGGCGCCGTTCGGAGTCGGCGCTCTGTATGCGAAGGAAGAGCTTCTCTCGAAAATGAAACCGTTCCTTTATGGAGGGGACATGATAAAAGAAGGAGAGGTCTGGCCGGACAGGGTGGAGTGGAACAAACTTCCCTGGAAATTCACCGCCGGCACACCGAATATTTTAGGTGTCATTCTTTCCGCTCAAGCAATAAGATTGCTTATGGACTTCGCCTTAGATTCGGGGAAATATGAATATTTTAACACCCAAAAAGCGTTAGACCGCGCAGACGTTAAAAAGGCGATGGACAACGTTACTGCACACGAGGAGTTCCTTATTGAAGAAGCCCTCAAACTTTTGGGAGCGATGCCTTCTTTGACCATCTACGGCCCGAAAGATCCCAAAAAGAGAACCTGCTTGATCGCATTTAATGACAAGGATAAAAACCCCGTCGATATCGCAAACGGGCTGGATAAACTCGGTGTGGAATCGAGAGCCGGCTGTCACTGTGCGACTTTGGCACACCATTTCTATGGTCTCGAATTTCCGGCGAGCTGCCGTTTGAGTTTTTATATCTACAATAATATTGAAGACGTAAGAACCGCTTGCACCGCGGTTCAAAAATGCATTTAACGGGAAAAGATGCACAAACCCTCGCTTGTAAAGTACTCTTTGGGACGATATAATGAACATATCGCTCTGAAATTTTTGCCGTTGCCTGTGTGACATTTTTGTTTGAGCAACCTCGCGATCGATGCAACAAAGAGGACTTACTCATTTGGCGATCTGCTTGCCGGTTGTGTCGTACTTATAAAACTTAATCCTTAAACGCCAAATACTTCTATGCCAAAATGCGCGATATATGATGATCGTTCTTTGAATTTCTTCAGAGGGACGTGTGGTTTCTTGACCTTGCTTGCTTTTTTGGTCCAAAATATTTGGCTGATCCTCATCGTCGGCCTCCTTTTTCTTCTCGGTGCTTTTTCGATGAATTTGAATTTTCTTTATACCTTTTTCAGCTTCTTTTCCGGCAGCGTATTAAAAAAAGAAATGGCAGTGGTCTCGAAAGACCCGAATGAACTGCGTTTTGTCTATGCTTTTACTGCCATCCTCTATCTGGCCTCTTTCGCGCTTTTATACTTTAATAAATTTACCGCTTTTGCCTGGGGGTTGGAACTGACCGTGTCGTTTCTTACACTCTTGGCGACCTTCGCCGATGTTTGCGTTGCCGCGCTGATGTACATTCTTTTTAAAAGGCTTTTTGAAAAACACGCATGAGCGACAACAATACTGCAACCGCTAAAAAACTGGGAGATTCCGGATATGTTAATCAGAACTGCTGGCTGGCAAGGAATGCCAATCAACCGCCGTCCAAGTATTGCCAATATTGCGAAGCAAGATTTCGCAGCTGTATCTTTTCGCGCTATCTGCTGATAAGCGTTGTTTTGGTCGTTGCCATCTTGGTCGCTTCGTATCTTTTCGAGAAAACTATCTCAAAGACACTGATCACTTCGATCTTTGTGCTAGTCATGGTCTATGGATATTTCTTCGATAAAAGCACCAAGAACATTGTTGCCGCGAACTTTGCGGAGAAAAAAGCCAAGGAAGCATTCAGAGGCCTTTCGAGAAATCTTCAAGAACGCGTAGACGAACAGACGAAAGAGCTGCAGGAAGCCAATGCTCATCTTTTGATCCTCGATCAGCAAAAATCCGAATTTGTTTCCATCGCATCTCACCAATTGCGGAGCCCTCTTACGGCGATCAGAGGGTATTCTTCCATGCTGCTTGAGGGTTCTTTTGGAGAGATTCCACCCGCTTCGAGGGATGCCGTGCAAAGGATCAACGATTCAAGTCTGCATTTGGTTCGTATCGTTGAGGACTTTCTCAATGTCAGCCGCATTGAACAAGGAAGAATGTCGTATGTGTTCACTAGTGTTGATATAAAAAAGATGGTCACCGATCTTGTGGAGGAGAATAGGGCGCAGGCCAAGAGCAAACATCAGAAGATTATTTTCTCGGTTGATAAGCATGGAAAATATATCGTGACGGCAGACGAAGGCAAGATCCGACAGGTCATTTCGAACCTTATAGACAACGGGATCAAGTATACCCCTGATAACGGTACGGTGCGAGTGAACCTCGATAAGGATATTGCCATGAGAAAGGTGACGATCTCGGTGAAAGACGACGGCATAGGAATGTCCCCGCAGACTCTCTCGTCCCTTTTCAAAAAATTTAGTCGCGCCGACGGTGTTCGTAAGATATACACCGAAGGCATTGGCCTCGGGCTTTATGTGGCGGCAATCATGATGAAAGAGCATCATGGTCGTATTTGGGCGGAGTCTGAAGGCGAAGGGAAAGGATCCGCTTTTTACATTGAACTGTTGGCCGAAGAATAAAATGTATCTTCTTATTCATAAAATAGAAACACTTGCATGATTCAAACGCAAAAGATAAGAGACTTGTTTCCAGCGATAAGATCGGGAAGAATCGTTTCCAATAATGCGGCGAGCACTCAGACGCCGGAACAGTTGTTAAAGCTCCTGGAGGATCTTTCCGTACGGTATGATAACGTCCACCGAGGTCAGTCTGCCGCGTCCAGAGAGACTACTGAAAAATTCGGAAATGGGGTCAGGCACCATTGTTTTGAAAAATCTGTGGTATAATATTTCCCAATCGAACTTCAACCTGGAAAGACACTACTGCTACGAACATTTCAGGCGCAAGCTATCAGTTGGCGACAACAACCAAAACATACTCCGACACCTACACAGGCACGACCACCGCACTGTGGACGGAAGTCATTATCGCGTTCAAACCGAATGTCACGGTAACGTATTCCACCTCCACCGCTGCCACTTCTTCTCCCGTAATGCGATATGTTCTCACTGATCATTTTGGGAGCATGAATGTCGTACTCGACCAAACGGGGAACATCATCGAAACCGCAGACTACTATCCCTACGGAGCGCCGAGAATTGATGTTAAAGTGGGGACGACGAATGAAGCGAGGAAGTATATCGGGGAGTATTACGACAACGCCAGTACGCGATTATACATTTCTTAAAATTCATGCTATATTAAAAACTCTCGTAAAAGAGTCGAAGATTATAAAAACACAAAATGAATAATTTAAATCAACAAATTCGTAGCAATGTTTTTCAGTCTTATGTGTGGATGGTCGTCCTTACGACCGCGATAGCCGCCCTTGGCGCTATTTTTTCTTACTTTTTCAGTTGGGGTTTGACGGGCACGTCTGTTTTTATAATCATCGCTGGGATCGTAAACCTTTTTGCGTATTTTTTCTCAGATAAGATCATTTTGCGGGCAACCGGAGCAAAACCGATATCTGAAAATCAATCACCTGAACTTTATGAAATCGTTCGAACCTTATGTGTATCTGCGGAGCTTCCTTTGCCGAAAATCTATCTTATAGAAGACAGGGCTATGAATGCTTTCGCTACCGGTCGAAATCATAACAACAGCGCAATCGCAGTGACTCGCGGGTTGTTGGAACGGATGAGCCATGATGAGGTTGAGGGGGTGCTTGCTCATGAAATATCCCATATTCGAAATTATGATATGCGTTTTTCTGCCATCATCTCTGTTTTGGTCGGCTTTATAAGTCTATTGGCGGATATGTATTGGTCTTCGCAAGTTGCTGCAAGTGTCCAAGAAAAAGATCGTTCCGGTATTTTGGCAATAATCGGAGTGGTCATAGCAATCCTCGCGCCGCTCTCGGCAATGTTCATCCAGCTTGCTATTTCTCGAAAACGTGAGTTTCTTGCGGATGCTTCCGGTGCGCTTTTAACTCAAAAACCCGAGTCTCTTGCATCTGCCTTGAATAAACTTTCGCATGACGTAAGGCTCCCGACTCATTATAGCCCCGCTACTGCACATCTGTATTTTTCAATGCCAAGCGGGGTAGGTTTCATCGAAAGGATCTTTTCGACGCATCCGCCCATTGAAGAAAGAATAAAAGTGCTTAATTCTTTATCAAAAAAATAAAAAAACATGACTCAAGAAGAAGAAAAAAAAGAAAAGAGCGAAGAAAAACCGATCGTAATCGGGGCAAATTCCGGTAAAAAATTATCTTGCGCTCAGTGTGGAAAAGAGGGGACGTCCGATGATCTTTTTTCTTATCCCGGAAAAGACGGAGGAGAGATCCAGTTGTGTGCTGCTTGTAGGGAAAAAATAAATGCCGATGTTGAAAACGAAGCAAAAAAGGTGAATATGGGTGGAGCGATTGGTCTTGGCGTAATTGCAGCTTTGATGGGCGGTATGGTTTGGTATTTTTTTACAATCCTAACAGGACTTGAGTTTGGATATCTTGCAATTGGACTCGGGTACTTGGTCGGGAATGGCGTATATTATGGTGCTGGAAAAAATCGTTCTCAAAAACTTCAAATTGTGAGCGGAGTACTGACGATCATCGCAATATTTATTGCTGAATGGTATATTTTCAATCATTATGTCAATGAATATTTTCGCTTAAATCCCGAAGAATTTCCCAAATATCTTGATCCGAATTATCCTGTAGAGATCTCAGTGTTTGCGCCAGAATTTCTTCAAAGTCTTTTATCTCCAATCGGGTTGTTGATTTATGCCATCGGGGCGTATGTGGGATATCAGGTTCCAAAACCTCAAAAAATATAATAAGACAAAAAAAGACCGCCTCGGGCGGTCTTGTGGTTTTGGTGGGTGCGGGGAATCATTCCCACTCGCCGCAACGCTGCTGATATTCCACGGCCTCGTCGACGAGAAGGTCTATCTCGTTCTTCCCGGCGTCGTAGCCGCTAATGAATGCGGCTGAATAGAAACGCCGTCGCCAGTGCGGTATGTGGTTGTCCTCGAAGCCGAACGTGTAGCCCTGCTTCCACTCCCCACGGTCGCGGGCGCTTTGGCTATCAGGCATCTCTCCTCCTTAACTGCGAGCAGAAAGATTCACGACCATCATGACATCTATTTCTGTTCGCCAAAGTTCATATGAACTTTGGCATTTTTCTCCATCTTTGTCAATTTTCCCGTGAAGTTCTGGCCTTTACTCTGCCTCGCATGTCCTCCCGTCGGTTTCGAGAATTGTCGGGTGCTCGACGATGCTGATCTTTCCATCAAGTATGTTCAGTTCGAGGGCGAGGCCTTGTCTGACCTTTTTTGAAAAATATTGATCGAAAACGAAGTTCCCCAGAGAGTAATAGACAATCGTATCGCCTATCTGTTCGTGCGAAAGAACAACGTGCGGGTGCGAGCCGATGATGATATCAGCGCCGCTTTTTGCGAAGTCTGCAGTCATGTTCCGAACATATTCCGGGGGGTCTATGTACTCCTCGCCCCAGTGAGTGTAAACGATAACGGTTCGTCCCTCGGCTTTTTCTTCGGTGATCGTTTCTGCGATCTTTGCCGCCGGATCTCCGCTGAATTGGTTATAACTTACGAATGATACTCTTTCGCTGTTCAACTCGGTACGGTAGAGAGGCTGGCTTCCTTTGAGCCCGCCGAAAAAAGAAACCCCCGCCGCTTCGAGATATTTTCCCGTGGAAGCTATGCCGTTCTTCCCGAAGTTGTTTATGTGATTGTTCCCGAGAGTGACGAGTTTTATGTTATGCCGGAAAAGCATTTCGGCGGTGGTCGTTGAAAAGGTGAATTTGAAATTGTTCGGGCTTCCTATTTTTGTTCCAACGCTTACGGAAGGAAAATCGGTGATCGGCCCCTCGAGATTTCCAACGACAAGGTCGGCGCTCTTGAGCATGTCGTCAACGCACGAGAGGGGAAAATCTGTTCCGTGTTTTTCCATCGTCTGTCGTATGTATCGGTCGAAAACCATGTCTCCGACGATAAGTATCTTTGCTCCCGTTTTGGCGCATTCGCTGGAAGTCGGTGCCGTGGATAAAGCGAACACAAAGTGGCTTGTCGTCTCTTTTGCGCTTCGGTCTTCCAAGAGCTCGGCGGAATTGGTATGTGCGAGCATTTCAGGGTTCCAAAAACCAAGCTTTTGCGCTTCTTTCTCAAGCAGCCACAGGCAAAGCGGGCAGTCGCTCTGGCTCGGATTTTGCAGCTTCAGAATTTTCGTATCATCGCCAGAACAAAAAGAACTTTGCGTTTCGGTATCCATTTTGTTCGCTTCCGCAAGCGGCAAGTAGTGCGAAAAATCACTGCTGACTATTACGCCTACGTCTTTTCGGGAAAGGATCGGTTCAAGCGGGGAGAGCATTTCTTTTCGGTCTTGTTCCGAACCTTTGCTTTTTTGAGAGATAACAAGCGGCAGGATCTGCGCATTTGGAAGGTAGTGTTTAATGAACGGCACGACAGAATAAATGCCGTGTTCTTCCGAGAAGAGGGTCGAACTTTCGATAATATCGGAAGTTTTTTTGAGTAGAGAAACATCTTCTTCGGAAACTTCAGTCTCTCCGAAAAAAGTTCGGTAGCTTCCGTTGCTCGTGCATAACATTTTCGGACATTTGCCATAATGATCCGGAGAAATAATAACGACAACGTCCGGTTTTGAGAGCGCAAGCGTTTTAATGCCGAGTGCTATCGATTTTGAAGCGACAAGATGATGTGGCACAATAACCGCTTTTACTTCGTCTTTTCCATTCATCTCCTCCTCGGAGTTATCCGCCGCCGTTATTCCGTCGAGTACGGATAAGTTCATCGCTTCGTCGCTTGCGATATAGACCTGTTTTTCGGAAGAAGCGACACGCGGTGTGGAAAAACTCCAGAGAATGAGTAAAGCCGCGAGTACACACAGAAAAAATCCGAAAATTATTTGTTTCCCAAAAGTTCTCGGAACCATGTATTTATATCCGGCCAAGCGTTTTTAGACTTGTATGTGATCGAATAATCGCTGCCCGAATCGGTGTAGAAGTTATTTTGCCATTGTTCATCGGTTAGACGTTCTTTCGAGATGGTCTCGTATTGCGAATAGGTAAAACCGATAGTGAGGCGCGGACCGTTTGCGTCTTTAACTGCGACAAAGATTACCCGTGGAACGCCGGTTCCTTCTTCAAGAATTCCGTTATCTTTATCGGTGTGAATATCTGCCACGACAGCCATGCGCTTGTCTTTGATTGTGAGTATGGGTCCTTCTGTGGGGAGGGGCAGAGCTTGGCGCATTTGGTTTATCAGCGTTACGCGGAGTTCTTCCCATTTGCTCGGGGAAACGGAATACTCTCCTCTTTTTATCTGGGATCCTTCCGAGAGGAAATATTCGACGCAATCTTTATCGTCATCGTAGGAGTGTCTCGTCTCTGTCGTGGTCGCTTCCGCAAAAATGTTGTTCTCGAGCTCAAGCTTGGTATATTCGCGGATGGTGTTGAGAAGTTGGATATAATTTTTCAGTTTTGGAGAATTTTGCAGTTCAAACCCGCGCGCTTCGTATTCTCCCGCGAGGCGTTTTGCCGCGTAATAGAGGCGGTCATAACTTTCAGCTTGCGGTTCGACATATCCTTTTGCCGGTTCGGGGACCTTGCGAGCGTCGCATGCGTCGCTCCCGCCGCCCCCAAGCTCGGCAAAAGATTGTTTGGCGTAAAGAAGAGACGTATGTCGAAGCTCCGTCCAAAAACCGGCGCTTGTCAGAAGAGTTTTGCTTTCCCAGAGCGGCGATTGCATGAACTTTGGAAGCGCGAGTTGGTTTGCTTTAAGCCAATCAAACATGCCGTTCACGGTCCAAAGTGTGCTGGTGTAAAGATTGCTTCGCCAGTAATTTTCACCCCAATCATTCGCTTCCGTTTTGAGCTCGGCGAGTCTTGTGTCTATGGCTTGTTTGTTTTCGGCATAAAAAGGAAGATCGGAAAGACGTGATGTTGCATAGGGAGATCCGAGGATTGACATGACCTCAATCAAGGACGCCTTGTCGGGTAATGACATGCCGTCAACCTCCGGAGCTTCATCTCCTTGTGTGAGTTTGCTTGTCCAGTAAGAATCGGGGATGAATTTTTGGCTCATGAAACGAAGTCCGCGCAGGGCGTCCATTTCGTCCGCAACGGTAATCCCGGCCATCGGATCGATGGCAACAGGCATGGCTTTAATCTTTGATGCAGGCTTTCTTTGAGAGAGGTATTCGGAGAGCGCTTTTTGGTCTCGGGCCTTTTTCTCGCCGAGATCATTTACTGCTGACGCATAATCCATCACATCAAGGTCGTCGCTTTCCCCTACGATGAACGCGATAAGTGAAGAAAATTCTTTATATTGTTTTTGAACGTCAGGCTCGTTTTTGACCAGGCTACCGATATTTGTGGCGTAGTTCGTAAGTTCTTTACTTGAAAATAAAAATGGAATTTGCTGATACCACTGCACTGCTCTGAAATATTGCCGACGTAACGAGCTGCTGGTATATGTTCCTCGCGGTTTAAAAAGGGTAAACGGAATCTGTACTTGAATTTCCGGCGGGATTGCCATAAATTCATCTTCGAATATTGTCGGGATACCACGCGGTTCGCTCGCATCGTAGACTTTTTTCAGGTCATCCAATACCACCTTTTCGCTACTGTTCCCAAGGTTAAGCGCTCTTATAAATGTGACGGTTTTTTCGTAACTGTCGGCGTCTTTGTCTTTCGCGAGATAATCGGACTGCATTGCATCGACACCGAGACCTTTTGCCGCATAATCAGATTTTTCATAGTCGCTCGCCGTGACCGGTCTCATTGACGTTGAAAGGAGGGCATAGGGGACGGCGAAATAATCGCGAACCTTTGACCATTCTTTCTTTTGGTCTGCCGAGGATGCGGCGGAGAGGCGCGCCGAGGACTTTTCGTACATTGTTTTTGTTATAGATAATGTTTGATCATACAAATATTTGTTCTCGGTTTCTTTCAAAAGATCGGCTGACAGGATAGAAAACAAATTCATCATTGAGTCAGATGAAATAAAAACAGCGTTCGCTTGTGTTCGGTTCTTGTAGTCGTTATCTCCAGAAATCGTCTGGTATAAAGAGACCATTTCACGGTTGTTGTCACTGACACCAAGGCCTCCATTACCACCCGACAGATTCGTATCGAGAAGGTTTTTTACAATGAATTTGTTTTTCTCAAGGCTGGCGAGTTCTCCTTTACTGAAAGCGAAGCCGTAAGCTTTTTCCATTTCGTGTATGTTCTTCACTTCTGAAAGCGAAAAATCTTTGGCAATTTCGGGATTGAGGTTTATCGCTTGACGTTCGAAGGGGATGTCTACGAGGGCTGATTGAAAATCGATAGGTGTTTCTGCTGTTGGTTTTATAGAGAGATTGAATGTGCCGTTTTTGTAAAGAAAAGCAATGATGCCAATCGCGACAATAGCGATTAACGAAATTAAGAGTCCTCGCATCATCTTTGTTTTTGATGTGCTGTCTAACGTCGGGTTATTGAACATTTTTTTGAATGAAGATTATCAATAGTAATACTTCACATTATACCATACCTCCACTTTTCTCTCCCTAAGAGAAAAGTGGAGTATTTTTTACAAAAAAAATCCCGCAGCCAGGGCGACGGCTGCGGGGGTGCGGGTTGTTTACTGTCGGAGATCCCCCGTGGAGGCGAACCCCTCTAGATCTCCGATACGATAGGTATTCAAGTCCAAGTCATGGCGTGGCACCTCGCCTGTTTTTTTCATTTATGGAATATTTACTTACTGGAAAGTATTCTACTCTAGAGTGACATATTTGTCAAGCTTTTTTGGGTTTTTCTGTTTTTGCTTGGCTTAGAGCCGTATTTTGTGGTATATTTTAAGTATGGAAATCAAAGAAATAGAGAAGAAGATCGATGATATTTTTTCCCGCGGCGCGGGGCTGTTCGTCGATCCGGGCGACGCTTTCAAGAAGAAATTGTTGGCAAAAGCGGCCGGAACCTACAATAAAGACATAATCATAAAGTTCGGCGTTGACCCGACACGCCCGGATATCCATCTTGGCCACGTGGTAAATCTGCGCAAACTCCGTCAGCTTCAGGATCTCGGTTGCAAGGTGGTGTTCCTTATCGGCGACTACACCGCTTCGATTGGCGATCCGACAGGAAAGAGTAAGGTTCGTCCGGAAGTTGACCAGAAAGAAATTGAAGCGAACATGAAGACCTATCTCGACCAGGTCGGAAAGATACTTCGCATCGAACCCGCCGTGTTCTCGTGGATCCGCAACTCCGATTGGTTCATGGGTGTTACCGACATCTTTTTTCCAGACGCGGTTAATATGAATATTACCGACACGGAAGGAAAACACCATTCGTTCGCTCTTCCTCCCAATTCATTCCTTGCCAAATCCGCCGTATACGAACAGACCAGAATGCAGGTATCGCATTTGCACCATGAAGGTATCGAAAGCGTGACCTTGCGCGGACTTTTGTGGACCCTTCGGCACATCACGCACGGCCGGCTCATTCAGCGCGACATGTTCCAGGAAAGATTGGACCATGGCGAAGAGCTCTATATGCACGAGATGCTCTATCCTGTTTTGCAGGGTATCGACTCTTTCATTCTCGCACGCATTTACGGTTCTTGCGATCTCGAGGTTGGCGGTTCGGACCAAACATTCAACATGCTCATGGGCCGCGATGTTATGAAAGTAAATCATGCGGAAGAACAGTCCGTCCTTTCGTTCAAGATCCTTGTCGGTACCGATGGAAAAGAAAAGATGAGCAAGAGCTTGAACAACTATATCGCTGTTACGGATGCGCCGGCAGATATGTACGGAAAGATCATGTCTGTTCCGGATGCTGCGCTTGAGAATTACTTTGAGCTTTGCACCTATACTCCGCTCGATATCGTGAAAGACATTCTCGGCGAGATCGAAAAGGGCGGAAACCCGCGCGACACAAAGATGCGTCTTGCGAAAGAGGTCGTGTCTATCTATCACGGCTCCAAAGCCGCGGAAGAAGCCGAATCGTCATTCATCGCCGTGTTCCAAAAAGGCGGAGTGCCGGAAAATATGCCTGAGCTTCATGCCGAAAAAGACGAGTACGAAGTTTTTGAACTCGCGTGTTTATATTTTGGAGACAAAAAAAGCAAAGGCGACATACGCCGATTGTTTGAGCAAGGTGCAATCTCTTACTGCGAGGAAAAAGTGACCGATGTTCATACAAAAGTAAAAGTGAAAGAGGGAGACACCATGAAGGTCGGTAAGAAAGAATGGTTTAAGATAGTGAAATAAAAAAACAAAAAGAACACGGCAACCGCCGTGTTCTTTTTGTTTTCCACAGCAAAATTACCCCCCACTATCTTTTTTGTGTTAAAATTAAAGTATGGAAAATAATAATTTATTAAAGTTTTTTTTAGGGGCGTTTCTTTTTTTACTTCTTCTTGGAACCGTGTATTATTTTATTCAGACTGGAGATAAAGTCGGGCGTAATAAAAATGCTGTCGTGGTGCCGAGTTCTGTTCCTGTATGGAAACCAATGATCACGGGGACGGTCGTGGAACTTTCGGAGCGGTCTGACTCTGGAGAGAAACTGATTGTTCTTTCTGTTGATGAGTTTCGTGGAAAGAAAGAATACAAGTTTTCTCTCGTCAGAGGGGTAACAGAAGGAATGGAATCGGTTTCAGGGGGGCAGACCGTCGGGGTTTCTTTTGATGGAAGTTTATCCGAAAAGGACTATGTGGTGGCGAAGAGGGTGGAGGTGGCGAAGAAACAATAGAACAACGATAAAGAACTTTTTAAATCTTTAAAACAATGAATAAACAACGAATATTGAAAATGGCCAGAGGTATTTTGAGTGCCGGAGTGTTTGCCTTCTCCTTTCTTCTCGTTTTCCCTTTCTTTTTCCCACCCGTTTATGCGGCTACGGGGAATATGACCATCTCAGGGGATGGAGTTTATCAGTTGCCAAGTGGGTGGTATAGCTGTCGTATGCCCATAGGCCCCGGTCCCGCACGATGCCCAATCACTGTTTCGTGGAATACTACCGGAGCGAATAATCCGTATTTGTATTATGGTGATGGCAGTAGTATTTCGACGAGCCCCAGCACTTCCTTAAGCGCACTGATGGACTCAAGCGGAAGAAGTTATGTTTCGCCTACTGTGCTTTGGATCAGCTATAATGCTGGAAGTATTTATTTGAAGGATGCTTCTGGCGGGCAGTTTGATGTCAAATATGCAAAAGCGGAATGTGTTCCGGAAGGTAGATATCTAGGATCTAGGTGTTTGAGCCACCCTTCTTGCTCTCTTCCGTGGGGGGGGAGCATTCAGAACGGACAAAAAATCACACTCTATAGCCAGAGGTATGCTATTTCACCGATTCGTTGCGAACAGCACACGCTGAAGTATGAGACTACTTGCGTAGATGGGGGTTTTACCGGGGGTTTTGGCAACTTTCCTGAAGATTATGATTCTCTCTCCACTTCTGGTGGTTGGGGTCCCACTTGTTCAAATGCGGATGCTTTTCTTGTGGGGGAACCTTTAACCCGAGCGGATACCCCGACAAACAGATCAAGTGAAAGTTATTGTGAAATTCAAGAGGGGAAAAGCAACTGCACTGTTCTTGTAAAGTGGACAACAACAGGACTACCCGACGCGGTAAATGTTTTTTTGTCAGATAAATGGTATTTGCCACGTACTCTTCTTGGCTCCGGGTTTAATAACGCTAGTGGGGTTCCTGTTGCTCTTTCTAATGGTGAAGCAAAATTTCTTTATCTTTATGCTCAGATGCCGCATGATGCTGAGGCGCGGGAAATCGATCGTATGTATGTTGGCGGAAGTTGTGCCTCGGGTACTTCCTGGGACTTTGGTGTGGGAAAATGTCTTGTTCCTGCGTCGTGTGGCACTGCATATGGTCAAAGTTATTCATCAGCACCTACAGCGAATCTTTGTGGGGTTGGTAGTACCGCAGGCTCGGTTGATTCAATAACCGGTGGATGGGGGTGGAATTGCACAAGGGGACCATCTGTCGTTTCTTGTAGTGCAAAAGAATTGACGGCGGAGGATGCCGTATGTGGGAATAACCGTAACACTTTTTCTTCAACAGTGACAGCATGGCCTTTTGCTACCCATAGTGCGTTTTGCCAAAAAGGGAATCTTTCAGGATGGCCCACCGTTCCGACTTTTCCAAGCGCCAAGGGAAACGTAACTTGGAATTGTCTTGGGAAATACGGAGGGGTAAATCGCAGCTGCACGGCAAATGTTTTACCCCCTCCTCCTGTAATCACCTTCACCGCCTCACCATCATCTGTTGTTCTCGGTGGAAGCTCCACTCTTTCATGGAGTGCAACCGACGCAACGGAGTGCACGGCTACCGGTGATTGGAGCGGTCCAAAGGCGGTATCGGGAACTCAAAGCAATCTTATTAATCTTCTTCAAAATTACACAATTTCTTGCACCGGCCCCGGAGGAACTCAATCGAAAGCGGTTTCTGTTTCTCTTTCGCCTCAACTTGCAGTGTGTTCGTCTGGTTCTCGGATTGCCCTCGGCTCGGGCGTCGCCCTCGCGCGTTCTATCGATGTCGGTCAATATGAAGATTTGAAAGTGTATTATGACGGATTCCCCGACTGTCTTGGTACTGATATTTCAGACAGTGCGGTTTCGGGTACAAATTCTCCATCGAATTCAATATCGGTATCTCCCGGTTCACCCGCTCGAATTACTGGACTTTCGGGAGGGAGTGAAAACATTACGGTTTCAGAAGATGGAAAAAGTATTACCATTCCATATACCGTAAGCGACCCGCGGATGGTTATTTGCCCTGACGTCTCCTCTATCTCAATTGGCGATACCTTCCCCTTAACTGCTCGTTTTTGGAACAATCTTGCGGTTACTCCCGATTGCGAGACTCTCGGATTTTCAGATAAGACGAGCAATGTAACGTGGACAAGTGATGCGAGTTCCATCGCTTCTGTTTCTAACGCTACAGGACAAAAAGGTTTTGTGACGGGGGTCGCGTTGGGGACTGTAGATATATCGGCAACATACAACGGGGTAAATGCGACCAAGAATCTCGATGTAAGAGAACCGGAGCCAAACCTATCTCTCACCGCCGATCCTCCTTCTGTTTACGGCGGAGAAGATGTTGTACTTCATTGGGTGAGCAGTCATTCGAATAACTGTACCGCTTCCGGGGATTGGTCTGGAACAAAAAGTCTCTCCGGAACAGAAACAATGACTCATCTTGATAGAACAAAAACCTATACTTTAACCTGCGTTGGCCCCGGTGGGTCGATTACGAAGAGTGTCACTGTTCCCGTTGACAGATTTCGTTTCTTACCGTTTTAATTTTTACAGCAACTTTCGAAAAAACGGAGACATTATGAAAGTTGGGAAGAAAGAATGGTTTAAGATTGTGAAATAATAAAAAAGAACATCTCGTGGCAGCCGTCTCGGGATGTTTTTGTTTCTCGTTCAGTCAATTGATCATCGAGATGGTACAGAGGACGAGTGCAAGCGGTATGAATATTTTTGCCAGCGTTCCGTATACGCTCCGCACATCCATTTCGATCGCATCATCGTCCGAATAATTCTTGATTGACGTCATTGTTCCTCCAAAGAGCTGTTGTTTGATCGGCATTCATTATTGCGCAAAACGAATATTTGTCAATTTTTATGAAATTTTTCGGTTGCGCGGCGGTGTGCTTCGGCAACAGACAAAGTGACAAAAAGGTTCACCAAAAAACCAAGCGGCGTGGTTTTTTGCTTATGCACCGTTTTTTAAATTTTTTTCTGCAAGTATGTTGAGCTGAAGATAAAATACCGATCGTTTTCCGCTTATTCGAATTGATGTAAATATATACGGTAAGATTATTTTTACTTGTTTCCGCGGTCTGTGTTTCGTATTCTAGTTTGAATCAAACCGATGGCTGCGGACATAGCCGCACGGTGGCCGGAACAAAGTGTTGCGATACCAGTTGGTCTCCGGGTCCGGGCCTGTCTTGTGTCGACGAGATCGTCCATCAGACCGGCGATTGCGGAAATCACAGGAATATCAACGGTACGGCGATATGTCCGATATGTGGAAGCGCCGACGGACAGACCTTTGATGCTGCTCCAACGACGAACTTGTGTGGCAGTCACGATACGTTCACCGCGCCCGTGAAAGCGAATGATAAATGGACATGGACCTGTATCCACGGAACGACGATCAGCTGTACAGCAAAGATCGACCGCGGTTTCCATTTCACGCCATATTAATACCCCCTTTAAAAAACCCTCCTTGGCGCTTGCTGGGGAGCGTTTTGTCAATATTTAACGGCTGGCCCATAGGTGGTACTATGGTGCTATGAAAGAAAAATTCGTTATACAAGGTCTTGGCGGAAAAAAAACGCTTTCCGGTGAGATATCGGTCAACGGCGCAAAGAATGATGTTCTCAAAGTGATGGCGGCATCGCTTTTGTTCGCGGATCCGCTCTCTGTAGAAAATGTTCCCGATATCGAAGATGTTCTTCGGATGGAAGAACTGCTCGGGGCGATCGGTGTGAACATCGAGAAAAAGAAAGGTTCGCGCATACTTTCTTGCGGGAAGAATATTTCATCGGAAGTGCCTGCGGATATCTCAAAAAGATTTCGCGCCTCGATCGTTGTATCGGGCCCTTTACTTGGGCGGACAGGTAAAGTTGTCTTTCCTCATCCCGGGGGCTGCGTGATCGGAGCGCGGCCGATAGATCTTTTCATCTCGGGGTTCAAGAAAATGGGTGCTGTAGTGGAAGAGGACAACAACGGTTATTCGGTAATTGCAAAGAACGGACTTCGCGGTGCGGAAATTTTTTTCAGGAACCAAAGTGTCGGTGCGACCGAAACATTTATGATGACTGCAATTCTGGCCAAAGGGAAGACTGTTCTCAAGAACTGTGCCATGGAACCGGAGATACAGTCGCTCGCAAAATTCTTGACTGAATGCGGCGCGAAGATACAAGGTATCGGGACAACAACGATGGAGATCGTTGGAGGAGGGCTATTACACTCGAAGGGCCGTGCGTATAAAACTCTTCCGGATCGATTAGAAACGGGGAGCTTCCTACTTCTCGGTGCGCTTGCTGCCAAGGACCTGACCATAAAGAATTGCGAACCGAAGCATGTTGAAGCACTGATAGAAATGCTCGAACATTCCGGTGTGAAGCTTGAGATAGGGAAAAGAAGCATCCGTGTGCTCGGTGAAAAATATAAGAACGAGGACCTGAAAAGCGCAAACGTAAAAACCCATGAATATCCGGGGTTTCCGACAGACATACAATCGCCGATGGTCGTTTATCTTACTCAGGCCGGGGGTGAAAGTGTGGTTTTCGAGACTATCTTTGAAGGCAGACTCAACTATACTTCCGAATTGGTGCGTATGGGCGCGAATATTACCATGTGGGACGCAAATCGCGTAATGGTGAAAGGTCCAACCCCTCTTAAGGGGAAGGAACTTGAAAGTCCGGATATACGTACCGGTTATGCATTCGTGATTGCCGGAATAATCGCAAAAGGCGAGACAGTTATCCACAATGTGTATTATATTGATCGCGGATATGCTAATATAGAAGAAAGGTTAAAAAAGATCGGCGTCGATATTTTTCGTGCGCCGGTGAACATTTAAATTTTTCTCTCTATGGTAAATAACGAAATTTTGTCTTTTGTTAAGGAGCAAATAGCTTCCGGAAAAAGCAAAGACGAGATACGCGACATGCTCGTGACTCACGGGGGGTGGGACGACAAAGATGTCGACGAAGCATTCGATAATATAAACTTGGCGGGAGTTTCCATGCCGAGCGTTTTGACGTCCTTGGTCGGAAAGAAAGAAGAACCAGCTCCGGCACCTGCCGAGCCTGCGCCTGTCACCGCTCCAACACAACCCGCACAGCCTGCACAACCCACGCCATCTTTTTCGACCGTTAATGGTGCGGTACATTTGGCTTCTCCTTCACCCGTTGCTCCGTTTCAGGATGAACCGACCCCCAATCCCAGTTCGGCCTTCATGGGTGGACGTTCGACGCAGCCGGTCGCATCTTCTCCGACGGCACAGCAGACCGGTGGTTTTGTTCCCGCAGCGTCGTTTCAGCAGCGTCCCGGTCCAAGAACCATGGAGCCTACTCAAAATATAGAGCTCAATACTCAGGCTGCACCAAAACCAGCAACCCCTGTTATGCCTCCTCAATCGATCGTACCAGCGCAGCCGGCAACTGCCCCCATCTCGCCCGTACAGCCACGACCTTCCGATGCACCTTCAGAAGCGATCATGGCGGCCATTCCCGGAATGAAAGCCCCGACTCCGCCACAGGAGAGCAAACCCAATCTTTTATCAGAGATACGTACAAAATTCTCCGCCGGAGACCCTGTTCGTCCGCAAACGCCGCAAATACCCGCACCTGCTCCCGTGCCTGTCGTAAAGCAGCAGACCGTCCCGGGTATGATGCCCTCGGTCACTTCTCAACAAGTAAGAGAAGCACCCATTACTCCTTTTGTTCAACCGAAAGTGATGCAGCCAAGGCCGTCTGTTCCCGTAACACCGATCACGTCTGCGCCTGCTCCAGCTACCGCTCCGCGAATGAATCCCATACAACAGCTCGTACCAGGACAAGGTATACAGCCCATGCAAAATCCGACGAATCTGGGGATGCAGTATGCTCCCGCGACGACTGTACTCAAACAAAAGCCGCGAGGAAGAAAACTTTTTGGTGCGGTTATGTTCATTATGGGGCTCATTATAGGTGCAGTTGTCATGCATGCATATCTGAGCGGCTACTTCGTTTCTATGGGGCTCATCGCCATATAACAAAGAACACCAGATTGACTTTTCACCAAAAACACTCCGATATCAATTCGGGGTGTTTTTTCGTACATTTTGTTGTTTTCCGGCAAGTTGCGACAATACGGTTTTTCGTCTAATATATGGGTACTTATGAGTGTATTTATAAAGAAACTCGGAATAGACCTTGGTACGGCGAATACGCTCGTATTCGTTCCCGGCAAAGGTATTGTACTTAACGAACCGTCGGTCGTCGCCGTTTCTCCCCACAATAACAAAGTGCTTGCCGTTGGACTCGAAGCAAAACAGATGATCGGTCGTACACCGGATGACATCATTGCTTATCGCCCGATGCGTGATGGTGTTATCGCAGATTATCGTGTGACTGAAGCGATGCTCCGGTATTTCATCAACCGCGCTCTCGGTAAATGGAACTTGTTTCGACCGGAGGTTATGATCTCGGTTCCTGCCGGGATCACTTCAACCGAACGTCGTGCTGTTGTTGAGGCCGCTGTGAAGGCGGGAGCAAAAACAGCGCACGTCGTGAAGGAACCGATCCTTGCCGCCATCGGAGCGGGAATTCCCATTCACGAGGCGTGTGGACACATCATCGTCGACATCGGCGGAGGAACGACCGACGTCGCCGTTATTTCACTCGGCGGCATTGTTGCTTCCAAATCGGTAAAATGCGCGGGAGACAAGATCGACCGTGCGATCGCCGATTATATAAAAAAAGTTTTCAATCTTGCGATCGGTGAAAAGACCGCGGAAACGATCAAGGTCAAGATCGGTTCGGCTGTGTCGATGGAGGAAGAGCTCACTATCACGATCAAGGGCCGCGATTTCATCTCGGGGCTTCCACGTTCGGCCGATGTGAGTACGAACGAGATCGTAAAAGCCATACAGATCGAACTTATTGAGATCATAAAAACGATCAAGGACGTGCTGCAGGAAACACCCCCGGAACTTTCTTCTGACATTATCGATAAAGGCATTATTATGACCGGCGGTTCGTCGATGCTCCGTAATCTTCCCGAGCTCGTTTTCCGCAAGACGGGTGTTAAGGCTGTGCTTGCCGATGATGCGCTGTACTGCGTCGTGAAGGGGACGGGTGTGACGTTGGAACATCTTGATACGTATAAAAAGTCCATTATAGCCAAACACTAGGGGTGCGAGCTGTGTGGCTTACAATTTTGGCGATCTGCTCGGTTCGGGCTGCGGTGCTCGTTCACCGTACTGTTAGTACGGCTCACTTCTCTCCTCGCCCTCACCGTCGCATCTCATCCAAAATTGTACAGCCGAGAGAACTTCAATAAATGCGTAAACAAACATGAAAAAGACGAAAGAACCATGGCAAATTGTGGCTGCACGATATTGTGTTGAAAATTCTGAAAAAGGATTCAATGTTCTAGCACTTAAAGACTACCTAAAAACAAAATACGATATACAGGATCGTCATTTTACGCAATTCATTGACGAAGAAATTCAACTGCCAAGTGGAAGAAAATTTTCCAGAAACGCTGGTCTGGATAACCTCTGGATACCGCCTCTCGATCTAGTCTCGAAAATAACGGATTATGATGAACTTCAAGAGGCGCGACGAAATTCAAAAAGTGCCTTTAGACTTTCGCTTTTGGCTATTGCAATTTCTGTTGTTTCTACTGCTATAGGAATTGTGCAGATTTTTATGACTCAAGATGTAATTGTAAAAAACGAAATATTGAAAGCGGAGATTATGAATTTCTCTAAATGACAAACACAAACTGGCAAAAGGAAATAGGAAATTCGGAACGCGGGTTTTTTCATCACGCGTTTATTTTGGAAGGCGACAGGGGGGAGATAAAGAACTCGTTAATTGATTTTTTGAAAGTTGAATTTGGAATTATTGCTGAGGGGAACCCCGATTTTTCGGAGCAAACGCATCGAAAGTTTGGGGTGGAGGAAAGCCATGCGCTCAAAGAGGCGCAGTCACGCCGCGCTTTTACTGAAGGTGGAAGAAAGATATTTATCGTTTGTGCGGAAACCTTTCCGGGCGAGGTGCAGAACTCATTGCTTAAGATATTTGAAGAACCGACTGAAGGTACCGTGTTCTTTATCATCGCCCCGTCGGTGCAGTTCTTTTTGCCGACCATACTCTCCCGTGTGGTTTGTGTGCAATCGGAAAAGAATGTTGTCGGGAAAGATGTCGTTGAGTTTTTAAATAAAACATACAATGAGCGTCTGGCTGTTGCGGCGACATTTTCGGCAAAAAACAAAGGAAAAGATACGGATGAGGACGACAGTGTGGAAGATGTGGAAAAAGAAAAGGAGAAAGAGAAAGACGAGACAAGTAAACGCGCACGCGCCCTTGCGCTCCTCGACGGCATTATCGGTTTTTATTACGAAAAAGGTTTGAAAGGGAAGCGAACTCTCGCCGAGAATCACGCGCTCGAACTCGCCATTCGCTATCGAGAATATGCCCACGGTCATTCTCCTTCGCTTAAAATGATATTCGAACATCTGGCGCTTGCGATACCTTTGGAATTAAGATCCCCGCGATAATATGAGAACATTTACTCTTTTTGAACCGCTTTCCGAAAAAGCCGCGAAGGTCTTGCTTGAGAAAAAAGGTTTTCCTGTTGAGAAGATCAAGGGGGACTTTCCTCAGGAAGATTTTCTTTTGGTTTCCGAAAAACACCCTATTTTTGTCGTTGCCGACGGGGTAACACTCAGTCAATTCCTTATCGGATGCACAGAAGACAATTATCCAAGGCCATCGCCCGCTGGAGATGCTGCTCGCATTTTTTGCGAGGCGCTTGTGAAAGCCGCAGAAGAAAAATACGAAAATTTCGAATTGTCGGACATTCCAAATATTTTCCGAACAGCGAACAATGCAGTGGGTGAGTACAATAAAGCGCACGGGCGCACCAAAGAAGCTCTTGATCATTGGGACATCGATCTTTATGCCGCGACCGCATCCTTTGTTGTGGTAAAGAACGAAGTCGCGTATTGGGGTTCGATATGCGATTCGTACGTGATGCATTTTGATAAAAACGGGATCCTGAAAATGAGCTCGCCCTTATGTAAAACTCTTGCACAGGCCAAAGCTCCGGAATTTGAAGGCGACCAGAACGATCAAAAAGAGAGAACAAGATATACTTGGAAAATAAAACGGAACGGCGTGAACGAGAAAAGGGAGCGTGTCGGTTATGGGGTAGCCACAGGAGAACCCGAGGCACTTTTGTATTTGGCGAGCGGAAGCTTTGCTCTTGCAAAAGGCGATATCATCACTTTGCTCTCGGATGGTTTTGAGGATTATATGAAGCTTCCGGAATTCACCTCTTTGCTTGCTCGTTTTTCCGACGATCTCGAACAAGAGGTTAAGGCCTTTACCGCGCAAAAAGCGGATGAGGACCCCGATAAGTTCGGGCATGAACGTTCACTCATCGTCGTTTCTGCGATGGTTTGACAGAAATTTAAAAATAAAGTATAATATAACCCAACCAAGTTCATTCTTTTTGACCCCAAAAGGAGGGGTTATGAATTTTCCGAGAGAATTTCCCGCCGAGGTAAAGGCACTGAGGGCCGCCTTCCGAACGGATATCGAGTCTCTATTGGTGCGGCTTTGTACGCAGAGCCGGAATAGAGAGGAGGTCCGGGCGATGCAGAAGGATCTGTTTGTCCGGGTTGCCACATTCGAGCGCGAGATGGCCGAGTGCGGTTGCCCTTTCGTTCCGGACCTCTCTTCGTTTGAGCTCGCTGGTTTACATGAAGATATAATCGTGTATCTCGGCGCCGCGCGCGAGGCACTGCTCTACGGAAGAGAACCTCCTCCGGGTGGCGTGCATTCGAAGGAAGTATGGAGAAACTCCGGAAGTATTGCTTTCCGTCGTGTCACGGAGTATCTCGAGGCGGCAAGCATTTACCGTGGCCGTCTTGCATCTTACACGGTTGTCGACATCGGCGGCACGGAGGAGGAGCTTGCGGAAATGAATACCAGATAGCCTCGTCCGCCTGCGACCGGGAAGCCCACTCTAGGGCTTCCCGGTTTTTTTATTTCCGTTTTTTTGCTATAATGAGGTCCATAACAACTAACGTAAACATTATGGCATACGATTTTTCAAAGCTTAAAACAGGCCTCGCTTCCGTTGAAGAATGGCTTATGAACGAATATCACGGCATTCGCACCGGGAGAGCGGCTCCGGCCATATTGGACGGCGTTATGCTCGAAACCTATGGTTCGCGCCAGCAACTTCGGCATGTCGCAACGATCTCCGTTGAAGACGCAAAAACGATACGCGTTTCTCCGTGGGACAAATCACAGGTAAAGGGAATCGAAAAAGCAATTACTGAAGCAAACCTTGGTTTGAGCGTTTCCTCCGATGCATCGGGCGTTCGAGTGTTTTTTCCCGAGCTTACCACAGACAGACGCGCTGCGTTGATCAAACTCATTCGTGAAAGATTGGAGCAGGGGCGAGTTTCCGTTCGTTCGGAGCGCGACGAGGTATGGAGTGATATCCAGGAGAAAGAACGCGCGGGCGATATCGCTGAAGATGAAAAATTCCGCATGAAAGAAGAGATGCAAAAATTAGTAGACGCCATGAACCAGAAGCTTGAAGAAATGGCAGAGAAAAAAGAGAAAGAGATCTCTGAATAATTTGCAACATAAATACCGGAATATATTATGAGTATCCTCATCTTTATAGTCATACTCGCTGTTTTGATCTTGGTTCATGAATTCGGGCATTTTATTGTTGCCAAGTTGTTCGGAATTCGCGTTGATGAGTTTGGAATAGGGTTTCCCCCCAAACTTTGGGGAAAGAAGATCGGCGAAACCGAATATACAGTGAATGCTTTGCCTATCGGTGGCTTTGTCAGGATCTTTGGGGAAGATCCGAGTGAAGAGAAACTTTTCAATCTTCATAAAAACAGAAATTTTTCGCATAAGCCGAAAATAATACAAGCGGCGGTGTTGCTTGCCGGCGTGTTTTTCAATTTGCTCTTAGCGTGGGGGTTGCTTACTGCCGGGCTTGTGTCCGGTATTCCCGCATCGGAGGACGAGGCAAAACTTCGCGGGTCAACACTTGAACGGCCGATGACGACCATAACCTCTGTTACTGTCGGTTCCCCTGCGGAGCAGGCAGGAATCCTTACGGGCGACAGTATTCTCGGTATCGGGGTTCCCAAGAATGCGATGCTTCTGCCTACGCCGGAACAGTTTCAAAAGTTTATTGCGGATCATCCAAATCAAGAAGTTAAAGTCTTTTTGAAGAGAGGGTACGAGGTTCCGAAAGTTTTAGTTACTCCCAAGAACGGGCTTCTTTCCGGCCGTGCCGCGATCGGAGTCTCTCTCGATACTTATGGAACACTCCGCCTTCCGTTCTTCTCGGCGGTTAAAGAGGGCGGCGCGCTCACTCTTTTGTATACACAAATGACGTTTGGCGGCCTTTATGATCTTATTCATGATGCGATCCTGGGTCGTGCTGATCTGTCCGGCGTATCCGGCCCTGTGGGCATTGTGAGGATCGTCGGTGATGCGAGCGCGCTTGGTTTTGCTCATGTGCTTATCCTTACTGCGCTCATTTCCATAAATCTCGCCGTGGTTAATGTCCTTCCTATCCCCGCTCTTGACGGCGGTCGCTTCTTCTTCCTTGTTATCGAAACAGTGCGCAGAAAATCGCTTCCTCCTCGTGCGGTAAATATGGCCAATATGATAGGTTTTGCGATACTTATCGGCCTTATTGCGCTGATTACTTTCCATGATATTTGGGTCATTCTCGTTCCGTAGAATGATCGATTTTCTTGTTAAAAAGCGTAAACAATAGTATTGTTTATACAGTATACCCTTGACACTTTTTAGGAGGTGGTCAATGACTCATGCTGTCATTATCGTGGGCGGTTCGAAAGAATTTGACGATGAAGGAAAAGACTTCAAGCGTTTTATTCAAGAGTATGGCAAGGCAACGGTGACCTATATCCGTGCCGCATATCTCTCTGAAACAGAGCTTCTTCAAAAATTGGTAAAGATCGTGAATTTGCACAGAAAGGAGCCGCTTCTTTTGGTCTACGATGGACACGGCAAGGAAGGCGGTTGGGAAATTAACGGCGGTTCGTTTTTGCTCTATAAGCTTCTTGCTGTCATACTAGTGTCGCGTGAGCAGCCGACGGTCGTTGTGACAGACTGCTGTTATTCGGGTTCTTTGATCTCCTATCTGAACTTTTTTGGCGCAGATTGGGAAAAGATCGAAGTTATCGCATCAACCGATACCAAGCACATGGGCGTTAGCGGTTTACTGGCTGACGTCGAAGAACAATGGCGCAAGGGGGTTGATTTTGCGCCGAGCTTCAAGGTCGCCAGGGGGAAGGTTGGCGACAAGTACAAGAATATTCGGATCTGGCAGGTGCGTTATGGTGCGCATCTCGACCATCTTTTTTTTACGAAGCACTAAAAGGGAACCCGGGAAAGATACCCGGGTTTTTTAATACACCTATTGGGGTGAAAAAATTCGAACAGGCTGTTCAGATGTTGGTTCGATCTCGCCCTTAAACATTGCCGCTGCTTGTCCCGCCAACCAAAGATAATGATCACTCGGCAGTGATAACTCGTCGGCGTCCAGACTAAGAAAATGTTGATTAGTCGGAATCATCGTGCTGTTTTTTGCCGCCTTTGCAATAGCGGTTCCTTCGTCATATTCGTCAAACATGGCAATATAAGAACTCGCGCCGGCTTTATAGACGTGATAGGCTTGATGCCAATAAAAATCACCACCCATTCGCGGGATCTCGTTTTTCGGACCCCCGTTCCAGTTTGACCATGCGAACCCGGCAAAAAGGGGCCGCTGATATCCGATCCCGAGAGATGTAGTAAAACGTATATCCTCTTTAAGTCGGTCCTTCGCATCGGCATCAACTTCGGTCTCGTTTTTAAAACGTCCTACTGACCATGGTTGAATGATATCAAAGGTCAGATAAGCCTTTAAGAAATTTGGTTTTGAGTCACGGTCTTCTGTTCTCCACCCGTAAGGAACTCCTCCCAATACAACGAACCCTCTTTGTTTGAGAAAGGAAACCAGTTCAATGACTTGTTCGGTCGTGCCGGGATGAACCCCTTCGCGAAACCCTACGCCCCAAAGACCTATTACAGGGCGATCGTTTCCGTTTCTCGCATATGACGGTGAAACAACAAGTTCGCTTTCGATCCAAAAAATATCTTCTTTGATGATCGTGGCGCATATTTCCCAGCTTGCACAACCGGAAATGTCATATTGCGTATAAAATTTTTTATTATACTTTTCAGCAGAGGTCCGGACGTTTTTTGCTACGGTATCAAAATGTTTTTTTACAGCGGGGTAGGAAATATCAACGACAAATCTCTGTAAAGCTACGCCGTCTATTTCATATTCGCTCATCCACTTGAAATGCAGGTCTGTAACCGCAAGCTTAGACGAACTGAACAGTTTCCCGGCGTTTCCATTCGGGAGAATAAGCTCTGTGTCGAATAATGTATCCGAGGGGTAGTCACTGACATCTGGGTACAATTCAAAAGTCACATTGCCTGGTGACGGTATTCCTCCTTTAGTCCAGTGAGACCACCAACCAAGAACCCCGTCTCCTTCTGCCCCAAACCATCCTTGATATCCGGCAAACGTCATTCTGAGGAAGGGATCGGATATCGCGACCGTTCGTGTGCTCTCGTTCGATTTTTTTATAGACAAGGGCGCGACTTGCCGCCATTCTAATATTCCGATCGACAAAGCGACAAGAACGAAAGCAAAAAAATAGAGGTTTTTGAAAGGGGATTCCATAAAGGACCTGTTTATAAGAGTAAGGGGTTGATCATGTCGAACGCGTTTACCAACTGCCGCCTCCGCCGCCGCCTCCGCCGCCGCCGGAGGATCCTCCACCGCCCGAACCGCTTCCGCTCGGTGCGCTAGCCATCGCACCGGAAAAACTGTTGGACATTTGCCCGATGTTCGTGGCGAATACTGCAGCATTGAAGGCATTGGGTCCGGAATACCACGTCGGAGAATCTGGATTCACTCCCATTTCTTGCATAGCCTTCGCAAGCTTTTTGGTAACTCCGAAAACAATCGCATAGGGCAGTATCTCCATAAAGATATTTTGATCCTCGTAGAACGGCGATCGGTATTTTTCCGTTCCGGAAACAAAGAGCTTAAAACCTTGTGCCTTTAAGTATGCTTCGTGTCCGCTCGGAGTTCTTTTTTTGACTCCCGCAGTGAAAGTAATAAGAAGGATCACGCTCGGCATAAAGAGTCCGCCAAATATTCCGATCAATATGTCGTTGTTGGTCGTTCCCGAAAAGATCCCCGCGAGGCAAACTGCCGCTCCGGGTACTATGTATAGAGCGCGACGGAAACGCGTGTCGTTTTCCATAAGCCCTTTATTGACCAATTCCGCGGATAACGACTTTTTGATCTCGACAAGGTCCTTGTAGAATGTATTTCTTATGTTTGATATCTGAAAACTTTTTCGGCTTTTGAACAGTGAAGCGAGAAGAAGCTTCTCGTAATCAAGGAGATCGATATCCGTTTTTTCTGTTCTCGAGAGACGATAATCGGTCGTGCCAAGGAACCATGTTTTTGGTATTTCTTGGATCGTGAGATGCCCACGGACGGCCAGGTTAACTATCGATGCCGTAATATCCAGCGTATCGGGTCTTTTGTCCATAAGCACGCCGATCTCTCCCGGGCGAAGTTTGAGAGGAGCTTCGTATTCGGCGATGATCGTTTCGTGTTCAGAGAACGGAACAGCCTCCGTTTCTGTTCTCATGTCTCTGCCGAGCCTTTTGCGGAAAAAGATCGCACAGGCGATACCGAGCACGAACACGGGAAAGAAAAAAAGAAATTCGTTCGACAATATGAAAAGTTTTTTTTCTTCCGGCGGAACGATCGTTGCCATTCCTTTGGAAAAACCAAGCGCTATGGTCATTCCCTCATAGCTCGAAAGAGCATCGCGGGCAAAAAAAGCTTGAGTTTCGGAGATCTTTTCTCCGGTGCATTGCGTTGTTGCGCCGGACGGTCCATAGTAACAGCTCATTTGGACTATGCTGGGGCTTGGAAGAGTTATTGTTGCGCTTGTTCTTATGACGGGGACCGGCCATCCGTTTCCGGTAACATTCCAATAAAGTTCATCGTATGTGTCGAAAGAACGCAGAGCGCCGTTCACTTCGTAGGAGATAACATATGTTTGTGCGCCTGTGATCGTGCGGTTGGCGTTGCCGATCTGTAAATGAAGGTATCCGTTCTCTTCTGTCTCTCGATAAGGAACGGCTACAGCGTTTTGGTCGGTAATTGAGAAGACCTTGATCCGCTCGATGATCTCTCTCCCGTCTTTTTCTCGATATGTTACGGGGATGTCTCGGTATATCCCGTGTTTTTCAACGTCGAAGAATACGGCAATGGTCTCTTTGACGGAAACAGTCCCCGCGCTTTGTATCTCTATGTCGCTCTTGAAATCAGTTATTCGCCACCCCGTTTCGGCGGATGCCGGAAGACATATCGTCAGTATGGAAAAAAAGAACGCCCAAAAAAATATCTTTTGCCTCATATGAGGTATATTGTATCGCCGTTTTCGTCTTTTGTGAACGCAAACTTTTCTAAAACGATCAAGCGGCGTATACTGTTCCCATGGAAACACCATTCAAACTGCAAGAAGCCACCGCCGTTTCGTTCTCGGCTGGCGGAGCAGAGTACCCGGTGAGGGAAGGACATCCGGCGGACACACTGGTTGCGCGCGCGGAGGGGTTCGCAGAAGAGGCGAGAAAGGAACTGGAGCGAATAAGGAATGAGAATCAAACGGGAGCCGTTTCACGCGAGCAATATCGCCAAGAGATGTTCGCTGCGAAAGACCTGGCGTTTGCGGAAGAACTTGCCAAGCTCGCGGCACTGTACGCCGAGGCGGTCGATGATCCCACACGTGCCGAAGCTGCAGAGAGAATGAAGGAAAAATTGAAAAGAATATTTGATCTTTAATCTCATGACGACACAAGAAAAAGTAGAAGCGCACTTGAATATTTTGCGCAATTTGCGTGCCCCGTCCGGCCTTTTTCTCGCAGCAGACCCCTCGGTACGGACCGGTTACGATAAAGCGTGGCTTCGTGATAATTTTTACACAGCGCTCGGGTTTGAAGCCGCTGGTGATATGGATACCGTGAAAAACGTTTTTCGCGCTATCCTAGACCTCTTCTTGAAACATGAGGATAAGATCCACTGGGCAGTTGAGAATAAACCTCATGAGACCTGGCAATATATTCATGCGCGCTATAATCCGGAAACTTTTGAGGAATATTGGGAAGAATGGGGGAACAAACAGAACGATGCCGTTGGTGCGGTGCTTTTCAAAGTTGCGGACCTGGAATCGCGCGGCTTTCATCTTGTCGAGGGTGATAATGATAAACGCATCATCCAAAAACTTGTTGATTACTTAAACTCGGTCGAATACTGGCATGACCCGGACAATGGCGTGTGGGAGGAATGGGAAGAGGTTCACGCTTCTTCGATCGGCGCTTGTGTCGCAGGGCTTCAAAAACTCTCAGCACTCTCTTATATAACTGTTCACCCGGGAATGATAGAAAAAGGAGAAGAAGCGCTCGCCAAGCTTTTACCGCGTGAATCTGCGTCAAAATTCGCCGACCTCGCACTGCTTTCACTCATATATCCGTATGCTCTGACCGATCGGAATATGGAGAATATCATTCTCCAGAATATCGAATATCATTTGGTAAAAGAGCGCGGAGTGGTGCGGTATAAAACGGATAAATATTACAATAAGAATAAAGATGGTTGGAGTGAGGAAGCGGAGTGGACCATGGGTTTTCCCTGGCTTTCAATGGTCTATTCTCTCCGCGGCGAGAAGGAAAAGGCGAAAAAATATCTGGAAAGATGTGAGACTGTTTTTGCGGTGGACGGCAAACTGCCGGAACTCTATTTTTCCAACACCGACAAGCCGAATGAGAATATTCCACTCGCTTGGTCTGAAGGCATGTACATCGCCGCACTTTTGGAACTTGAGAAATAATGACAAAAAACCGTTCCGGCTTATGTCGGAACGGTTTTTGTTTTATCTATTTTTTCTTCTCGATCTTTTCGTACCACTTCGAAAGTTCGTGGAAGACCTTTTTCAGATCTTGTCCTCGTTCAGTGAGAGAGTATTCGGTGTGGGGCGGAACGACCGCAAAGGACTTTTTGCTCACGATTTTATTCTTTTCGAGGGCGACAAGGCGAGCAGAAAGAGTTCGCGGGCTGATACCCGGATGCTCCTTAATGATTTCCCCAAAACGCTTTTCGCCGTTGGTAAGGCTGTGAAGAATCCGGAGCGTCCACTTGCTCCCGATAATCTTCATTATTTTACTTATCGGACATTCTGTTGTATATGTGGCTGCACATGTCGCCTCTTTTGTCTTTGTAGGCGTGTGCACTGGTTTTGTAAGTTGTTTTTTCATAGTCTGGACACTATATACTATCTTTTTTTCATTTTCAAGTGGTAAATAGGATACTAGCCGTCATCGCATTTTCTTTTCTTCGTGGTATAATATATGCCATATGAAAAAGTATTTTCTCTGCATCCTCTCGTACTTGGCACCTTTTGCGGCGTCTGCGGAAACGTATGACAATCCGCTCGGTGCGACCGTAGATATTCCCGGGATCATAGAAAAGATCCTTTCTATTATGGTCAGGGTAGGTGTCCCCATTGCAACCTGTTGCATTATCTATGTAGGATTTTTGTTTGTAACAGCTCAGGGGCAGGAGGCAAAGGTTACCAAAGCGAGGAGCGCCCTCTTATGGACACTCATTGGTTTTGCCGTTCTCCTTGGCGCATGGACACTGTCAGTTGCTCTTCAGGGGGTGCTGCATGATATTGGCGGATAAAGGAAAGATCAAACATGCAGAAGAAGATCGTTCTTGGCGACAGTGAAGTCATATATCAATTAAAACGATCACGTAACGCAAAGCACGTGCGGTTTTCTTTTTTTTCCGATCGCGACCTTCTTGTAACCGCGCCAAAGCGCATCCCGATTTTTTTCATTGAGGGTGTGATGCACCAGAATGAACAGTCGATCGTTGCCTCGCTAGCGAAACATTCAGTACAAAAGGAAGATCCACGAAAGCGCTATCTTGAACATCGTGAAAAAGCGCGAACCTTTGTTAAAGAACGCCTCTCTTTTGGAACGAATATTATAAGTTTGCCTGGGGTTCGGTGAAGATACGAGATCAGTCGTCGCGCTGGGGAAGTTGTTCCTGGAAGGGAAACCTTAATTTCAGTTATAAATTGGTCTTGCTGCCGGAACATCTGGCTGACTATGTTGTTGTCCATGAGCTTTGTCATCTTCGCGAGATGAATCATTCGCCCCGTTTTTGGGCTTTGGTTTCCCAAACCGTGCCGGATTATAGAGCTAAAAGAAGAGAGTTAAAAAAATTGCTTTTTTGAACATTTGTGGTATAATAGCTGCACCAAAATGAAAATATTTATTTTTCTTGTTCTCGTATTTTTTACCGCTTTTTTTTCAGCTGCTGAAACCGCCTATTTCAGTTTGCGTCATAGTGAGATACACATAATGAGGCAGAAGAAGAAAAAAAACGCAGATCTTGTCCACTCTCTCAAAAATGAGCCCGAACGTTTGCTTTTTACTATTCTCATTGGGAGTAATCTCGTCGGCTTTTCCGCCGCCTCTCTTGCAACCGTTCTCGGTATAGAATATTTCGGTTCGGTCGGCGCGGGTATTGCTATCGGTGTTGTTACCTTCATTGTGCTTATTTTTGGCGAGATTATTCCAAAGTCCATCGCCGTCGCTTACAGCTCGAAAATGTCTCTTTTGTTCGCTAAGCCCACATATTTTTTCTTTATTGTGTTTTTTCCTTTGTCGTGGGGCTTGCTCAAACTTCATAAAATGTCTTCCGCTTTCTTAAAAATAAACAAGCAGGAAATTGTGAGCGAAGAAGAGATACGCGCCATGAGTCGTCTTGGCGCTGAACGCGGAGTCATTGATCTCTCGGAACAGAAGATGATAGAGAATGTTTTTCGTTTTGATGATGTGAAAGTGAAGGATATCATGACGCCGGAATATAAAATGGAAATCTTACATGGCGAGGTACCGATTGAGCAGATCGCGCATTTTGCATCTGAAACGGGTTTTTCTCGTTTCCCCGTGGATGATGACGGCAAGATCATCGGATATATTCACGTGAACACGATAATGAGAGTTTTGAATTCCGACGATCGTGATGATGTGGTTGCCAACCATATTTCTCCGATCAAAGTTGTGAGCGAGACTATGCCGGTTGATGACGTATTCCGAAGCATGCAGAAAGATCGCGTGCATCTCTATCTTGTTCATGATGAATACGATAAAGACAATATCGTCGGTTTAGTCACTATGGAAAATGTTTTGGAAGAGATCGTGGGAGAGATCAAAGACGAAACGGACGATTTGTAAAAAAGAAGGACCGTCCTTCCTGCAGGGAGGACGGTCCTTCTTCGTTTCTGGCAATTTTTGCGGAATTTTGTATACTTTGTGGTATGCAGTCAAACGAAATTCGCGAGCGATTTTTAAAATTTTTCGAGAAGCGTGGACATACAATAATCTCGTCGGCTTCTCTTGTGCCCGAGAATGACCCCTCGGTTCTGTTTAACACGGCCGGCATGCAGCCTTTGGTGCCGTATCTTTTAGGTGCGCCGCATCCGACTGGTGCAAAACGTTTAGTCAACGATCAAAAGTGTGTTCGTACTCAGGACATCGATGAGGTTGGTGATAATACGCACGATACGTTTTTCGAAATGCTCGGGAACTGGTCGCTTGGAGATTACTTTAAGGAAGACGCGATAAAGTGGAGTTTTGAATTTTTGATGAACAAAGAAGAAGGCCTGGGCCTTAACCCGGCTCGCTTGTACGTGACGGTTTTTGAAGGCGATGAAAATGCCACAAAAGACACGGAGGCTTTTGAGCTTTGGAAAAAATATATACCGGAGAACCATATTTATTTTTTCAGCGCGAAGTCCAACTGGTGGAGTGTTGGAGATAACGGTCCCTGCGGACCCGATACTGAGATGTTCTATGATGTAACGGAAAATGGGCTTGGCGATATGACCAAGGAAGAATACTTGGCGGCGGACGAAAGACAAGATGTCGTCGAGATCTGGAATGATGTTTTTATGGAATATGAAAAGAAAGAAGGAAAGGTTATTGGGAAGTTGAGCCAGAAGAATGTGGATACCGGTTCCGGCCTCGAACGAGTGACAATGGCAGTCCAGGGCAAAAATAATATTTTCGACACGGACCTGTTCTCGGGCACAATGAAAGTGCTTCACGAAGTTTCTCCTTCCGGGGATCTGAGGTCCAAAAGAATAGTCGCCGACCATATAAGAACGGCCGTCTTTATGATCGCAGACGGCGTTACGCCCTCAAATACCGATCGCGGTTATATTCTGCGACGGATACTTCGCCGTGCTGTTCGGTATTCCGATTCGCTTGGAATAAAGAGTGGGCTTTCGGCGTTCGTCGATCCGGTGGTTGTTGTGTATCGGTATTCCTATGAAAACCTTTTTGCGCAGATCGAACGAATAAAAGAAGAGATCGAAAAAGAAGAACAGAAATTCAGAAAGACGCTTGAGTTGGGAATGAAAGAATTTGAAAAGATCACGGAAGGGAAAACGGACATATCGGGGGCACAGGCCTTCAGTCTGTTCTCGTCATACGGTTTTCCTTTTGAACTGACCAAGGAACTTGCGGAAGAGAAGGGGGTCTCGGTCGGAGAAGGGTTTGAAGAAGAGATGAAAAAACACCAAGAACTTTCCCGTGCCGGTTCCGAACAAAAATTCAAAGGCGGACTTGGTGACACATCCGAACAGTCTACGAGGTATCATACCGCCACGCACTTGCTTCATAAGGCTCTTCGGATCGTGCTCGGCGACCACGTATTCCAAAAGGGAAGCAACATCACTCCGGAGCGGATGCGTTTCGATTTCTCGCACCCGGAAAAAATGACAGACGAACAGAAGAAAAAAGTCGAGGACTTGGTAAATGAAAAAATCAAAGAAGCTTTGCCTGTGTCTTTTGAAGACGTGCCGATTGAAGAGGCGAGAAAACGAAATGCGATGGGACTGTTCGGAAACAAATACGGCGACACTGTTCGCGTGTATACTATCGGGAAAGACGACAACGGTTCGACTTCGCTCACCGCAGAAAAATGGAGCATTGAGATTTGCGGCGGTCCGCATGTGAAAAACACCTCCGAACTTGGGCATTTCAAGATAGTCAAAGAAGAAGCGGTTGCACAGGGAATTCGAAGGATAAAAGCGATACTCGAATAATAAAAAAGGAGCACTTCATGTGCTCCTTTTGCGCCGCGGGGGCGCGGTTATTCCTCGACTACCGTTTCGCGGAATTCGTCGCCGAGTTCCCGGACGGCCGTCTTCCATTCCGGGTCGTCAATCCCCGGAGTATCACTCTCGGCGTAACCGTACTCCGGATTGAGTAGCATACGAATAGCAGCGCTTTTCCACGCCGCGATGTTGCTATAGTCACCATGCAGGAGCCGCTGATACAGCTCTTCCATTTTTCGGGCGGTTTCCGGAGAGACCCGGTCAATCGAAAGTCTCACTCTTTATTCCTCTACTACCAGTTCAGAGTGCTTCGCGCCCATGGCTTCGATGGCGGCATTGTACTCGGGTGAGCTCGTGTTCGTCCCGAGTGTCTCGTTCTGGAGGAGTAAAGAGATCATGAACTGTTCCCAGTTCACTCCTTCGGGGCGAACGGCTGTCTGTTCGATCTCGCGCAAGCGAGCCGTCAAGACGGCCCGTAGCCCTTCATTTAAACGGATATTCATCGTATGACCCCTCCTTTTGGGGTTTGTGGTTTCCGGAAGGAATTGTACATGAAAAGGCAGATTTTGTCAATAAATGTAGCATTGCAGCGTCAAGTTTACACTCGCGCACTTCCATAGCTTCTCCATTGGAGTCATCCCATCCATCCCGAGTCCTCGATGCCGTCTCTCGTTGTTGTAGTACTGGAGGAAGAGGTTTAGA